>Ga0247832_1004352_pt1 | contig 17841 bp, 32 predicted proteins | sample LaCruzMarch2015__10_FD_192407 | JGI IMG/M metagenome (GOLD analysis project Ga0247832, IMG submission 192407) | Freshwater microbial communities from meromictic Lake La Cruz, Castile-La Mancha, Spain - LaCruzMarch2015_4m | ecosystem: Environmental > Aquatic > Freshwater > Lake | place: Spain... | reverse complement strand
GAGGAAGGCGTTTGGGAGCAAATTACAATAGGACTTGAAACTTACAAACAAGCAAAAGATTATAAAGATGGATGCGATGGTAAATACCCAAACGCTTTTATAGTTTCCTCTTTAAATGAGGGGTAACACCAAGCTATGCGCTCGTTTCAATGGCGCATAACAACTGTTATCGGAATGATTAGTAATAAATAAATAAATAATAAAATGAAACAAACAGCAGTAGAGTGGTTAGTTGAGCAGATATGCGGAGGGGCTTTTAAAAAAAGTTTCAAAAAAGTTTCAAAAAAATTAGGATCCTATCATTATTATCCTTATCTTTATGTATAGCAATTAGGGAAAGGCTCTAAAAGCAAAATTTAAAAAATAAGAGAGATGATTGGAAAAAAGAATTCGGGAAAGTTTAAGGAAGATGCAATTGTTGGACGCTTTATGGCAGATGCTAAGAGACCACAAGAAGTTAACGCAGTAGTTAAAGCCGCAATGAAGCAAGCAGAAAGAAATCGAATATATAGAGCCGAGCAAGAAGCTAAGGCAAAATTGAATCCCCGCTTTGTAAGATAAGCGGGCTAAAAAAGTTTCAAAAAAAGGGTAACCCTTTTAAGTTTTTAGGTTATAATATAAAATAAATAATAAGAGAGAATGGCAAAAAGAATCAATGTAAGTAACGGAGCAATTATTACAGAAACAGCAAGTATCCGGCAGTATGTCAAAGAGACAAAGAAAGCACCAACCTTAACCAAAGCCGATGAGAAGGCATTGTTAATAGCAGCACAAGCAGGTGACATCCAGGCGCGTGATATATTAGTCAAAGCCAATTTAAGGTTTGCAATCCAGGTAGCAAGAGCATATCAAGGAATGGGGTTAGAGTTAGAGGACTTGATAGCATTTGCTAATATAGGATTGTTTGAATCAGTAGAGCGATTTGACACCAGCAAAGACTTCAAATTCATTACCTTTGCAGTATGGTATATCCGTGCCGAGTTGCAAAAGGCATTAAATGATTTATCCAGAACCGTTAGGATCCCTTCCCATAAGACCTCAACCGATCCACAGTATATTAAAAGTATCCACACTCCGGTAGGCGATGGCGACACCAAAGAGACTTATGCAGATCGCTTCTTAGAAGCTGAAGCATCCAAGTCGGGTAGAGATAAGGCTGACTTTGCCTTTGACTTGCACCGAGCATTGAATCGATTGCCTGAGAAGCAACGCCTAGCCGTAACAATGAATTATGGGATCGGATATGAGTATGCTAAGCCAATGGAGCAGATAGCTGAGGAGTTAGGTGTTACCGGAGAGCGCGCGCGGCAATTGGTTAGATTGGCAGAGAAAGGCTTACAAGCAATGCCAGGTATCAAATTATTGGAGCAATACTTGTAGAAAAAAAGTTTCATAAAAAGCAAAAAAAGTTTCGAAAAGATTAGGTTCGCATTGAAAAAATGCTTATCTTTATGTATAGCAATTAGGGAAAGGCCCTAAGCTTAATTTAAAAAAGAGAGATATGAAAAAATTAGGATTTGAAAACATTACTCAAGTAGTAATTAGTGTTTTCGTATTTGGCGGAATGATAGGATTCGTAGCCTATGGATTAGTAACCAATGTAATCATTAAGTAATATGTTATCAGAATTTGAAAGCAACCTAGTTTACCTGAGTTTAGTACTCAATGTGTTTTTGATCCTTAAGTGTTTAACCTATAAAAAATAAGAGAGATGATGTCAGAAAAAGAATTTGAAGCAATGGTAACCCAAGTAACCTTAGCAGTGCACGCAGTAATATACTCCGGCCAATATAGCTAAAAAAAGTTGGAAAAAAGTTCCAAAAAAAGGGTAACCCTTTTGAAATATTTGGTTATAATAGTATAATAAATAAAAAGGCAATAGTGCCACAATTAAAAAGAAAGAGTATGAAAAAAGCAGATTTAATCGCGCAATTAGAGGGAGCAAAGGCGTTAACCTCAGTAGTATCAATTGACAATGTAATTGCATTAATCCAAGGTTTGGATCCAGAAGTGCGCATCGAAAAAGTGTTGGGCATAACAGCAGAGTTAGCAGAAGACATTGCATTAAAAATTGAAAGATTCATTGACTGTCATTGTGATGACTTATTCAATTTGGATTCAGCAGAGTTTGAGCTTAGCTATTGCAACCAAATTAAATTAACCCGGGTTGACTTTGACACCGATGAATTGATGGAGCGCATCACCGCGACATTAGAAAAGTTTGTAATTCAACCGGATGAAGAAGTGGATGAGGATCAATTGGATCAAGACATATTAGCCGGCAACGAAGCCGCACAAGAAGATTAAATCAATCTCTCAATATAGTCCGGGGTCAGCATGCTGGCCCTTGCGGACGTAAAAGAGAGTATATGACAAAATTAAAACGTTACAAAGAGAATCTTCAAATCGACGGAGATCAAGTTATTTCATACACAGCCTGTGTAGCAATTATTGACCGAGAAGCCGGCCCGATTCGTGAATTAGGCAAATGGAGTCAAACAACCACCGCACATGTTAATTACGTAGCAGCCGAATTAGGCCTAAAAAAAGTTTAAAAAAAAGCAAAAATAGTTGCTAAAAGATTAGGTTAATTGAAATAAATTCCTTATCTTTATATATAGGAATTAAGAGTTATAAATTTAAAAACAAAAAAAAAGAGAGAGTATGACAAATGTATTTAAACCGGTTAGGATTAAAGGGAAATTATTCGGAAAGCATGTAGCATCCGGAGAGATTGTAGGAAAGGATGTTATTCGACACGTGCAATTATTGCATGCCGAAAAGCACAATGAGGTATTGATTGTATCACCTACCGGTCGAGTAACGCGTATGCCAGTAGCAGGAGCAGCAACGGCATCGCAGCCACAAAAGTTATCATTTATGTCGGTTAAGCAGCAGCAAGATCCTCAGGTAATGTTTGACAATATTGAGCGCTTAACTAAAATGGTTGGCAGAGGTATTCAGCCCTCTTTAGTAATCACTGGTGGTGCCGGAATGGGCAAGACTCACCTAGTAAAGAGTACCTTAGAAGGAATGGGGTTAAGAGAGTCATATGACTTTGTTCACTTCAAAGGTCGTGCCACAGCAGCAGGATTGTTTATTACCTTGTATGAGAACAGTGACAAGATTATTATATTAGATGACTGTGACAGCGTATTCCGCGACGACGATGCCGTTAACATATTGAAAGGAGCATTAGACAGCTATGACACTCGCAAGATCTCTTATATAACAAGCAAAGCATTAAAAGATGAATATGGCAGTGAAGTTCCTAGACATTTTGAATTTACCGGTCGTGTTATATTCATCTCCAATATTAGCCAAAGCCGCTTAGACGAAGCAATCCGCAGTCGTAGCTTTGTAGCAGATGTAGATTTGACAACGGATCAAATGTTTACTCGTATGGATCAATTAATTGACAAAATGGAGTCTCGCATACCTTTAGCAGCCAAGCAGCAAGCATTAGCTTTTATGAAGGAGTTGAATGAGGAGTTTGAAGGCTTAGAGATTAATTTAAGAAGCTTCATCAAAGCAGCCAGAATATGCGCTATGGGATTTGACAATCCTAAAATGATGATAGCAGAACAAATCATAGCAGTATAATATTACTCTCTTAATCGAAAGGATCCGGCGTAGCAATGCGTCGGATTTCTGCTGTAAAATAAAGTAAAAATAGTTGCTAAAAGATTAGGTTAATTGAAATAAATTCCTTATCTTTATGTATAGCAATTAGGGGATGTTCCTTAATTTAAAAACCAAAAGAGAGATGAAGACTATGAGAAAAGAGAGAGACCTTAGAGTAAGTGTTAAGAAGACACCACTAACAAAAGCTAGCCTGGTTAGCAAGATCCAACTTACAGAAGCCGCAATGTTCTTAGAGTTAAAGAAGGCCGAAAGAGATCATGGCAGAGACTCTAAATGGACAAGCATGCTACGCACCCAATGGAACACAGTAAACCAATTGATGGAGAACCTAGGTATCCAGCCAGACTTCCAAGCACCAGACAATGAAGCAGCACAGCTATTATCATAGAGCGCATAGAGGCACAGCAAAAGGCATAAGCTATAAGACATATAAGCATAATGAAGGGGGGTAGGTAGCCCCCCTTTTCTACACCCCGGTAGCCCCCCCAAAAACAAGGGGGATGCCCCCCCGGAAACAAGGGGGTGGGGGAGGGTTTCATTAAGGGGTAACGACCCCCGGTTAGGAGTGGGTGGTGATATGGATTTTTCTAGCAGTGCTAATTTTTTTGCTATATAGGTGCTCTTTATTGGATATGACGGTGTCATACACGATTCGCTTAGCCTGTCTCCCTAGAGCTAATAATATTTACGAGGTATATTTATTAATATGATACGATTACGCGACTTGTTACTGGAACGACTTGTTCTAGAGTTACCACAGGTAGAAAAAATTGCTCAATCCATAGGGGAAACGGTTACTGGGGAACTAGGTAGAGGAGCTAACGGTGTTGCATATGCATTGCAATCGGGACGAGTATTAAAGATTACACCGGATGCTGCGGAGGTTGCACTTGCCACCAGATTGCGTACTAAACGTTTATTTAAGCATATAGTCAATGTGTATGATGTTCGGGAAATTACCTCTGGGTATTATGTCATCCTAATGGATCAAATAACGCCATTTACTGAGAATCATCGCAGAATATGGGAGGAAGTACGTTATACGTATATGAATCTAGAAGTAACAGATTCAGAATTTAGGAACGATGTATTGGACCTAATTGCTGGCGCATACAAGACGGTACCTGATTCCGAGTTTATAGAGCGTATCATACCACAGCGCAAGAGCTTAATGCAGGACTTCAACCAATTGCGCATTGTACAACGCGAAGCCCATGGCGGCAATATGGGTTGGAAACCTGGTAACGTACTAGTGCACTATGATGCATGGCAGCATGAACATTATACCAAGGTACCAGCATATATGCAAGACTATGCAAAATCAATGGGACGGCCTTTAGGACATGAAACGCCTCGCAACATGAACCCCACACAGCGTGGATTGGGAGCTAAATTGAATATTGATTTGGAGGATTCACAATGATACGATTAAAACCATTGCTAGAACGGAAAACTGCGAAGCGTATTCACTGTGCCGAATGCCCACATAGCTGGCCTGTTTCAACCGGTGGTAAAGATGTATACCGATGTCACGAATGCGGACATGACAATACTCCCGATCGGGAACCGTTGGCTGAAATCACTTTGGGGAGCATTGCCCCATATGCGACCCAGTTCGTATGGAGCAGAAAATCCACCGGATACGAAACCAGTGCAATGTGTGATGGCATTGAGGTACAATTCGAAATGGATTCCAATTGGTCAGCTGACGGTGAAGAATATTCGTTTGCAATTGCGATGCCTGGGTTTGATGGACAACGGTACACCGTGATACACTCAAAAAGTGACGTGACCGGCCAATTGTCTTATTTGCGGGTGCTGCAAACAGCATTGCTAGCAATTTTAGACTTTTGTGCCCAATATGCCCCTACCGCCATCGATGTAACCGGGTTTGATACGGAATCGGGTAAGGATCGTCAAAAGACTCGCATATACCGAGGTCTGCTTCACGCCAATGCCGGTAAATTAGCAGCCGCCGGATATCGCATCCTAGATCGCAACGGAAAATTATACATAGTGTCCGGCAATCGATATGATGCAACGGGCATAGAATAATGATTAAATTACACAACATATTAACGGAAATTACATTTGGAGCCGTTCAACCATATGCCACCCAATTTGCGTGGCAACCAATGGGATCACCCGATCAATGGAAATGTGTCGTTACGGCGGATTCCACAAACATAGAATTCATTATGGTACATGGCGAAAACAATGAATGGTATTTTGCATTTACAATGCCTACACGTCATCCTGCTGGTCGCACTACATCACATACAAAAAGTGGTGCTGTCGGACAACTCAACTATTTACGACTTATACGTACTGCCGGAGAGGCAATATTAGATTTTTGTGCAAATCACGCACCCGAGTCTGTTAACATATCGGGAGCTGATTCGGATTCTGACAAGGAGGATCAAAAGACTCGTTTATATGCGGCATTTGTCAAGGACAATTGGGCGCGAATTGCGGCCGCAGGATACATGACAATGCAGCGTAGGAATGAATTGTATTTAGTTCGTCGTAGCAACGCAGATGCAACCGGTATCAAGTAATGTGCGGCGTTGTGCGGACCTGAAAGGACGCACTTATATGTATTGATTTACAACGTACTAATATTTATATTAAAATAGGATAATATGAGCTATACTAGAGAACAAATCAAAGCGGCTAAAATACATGGAAATAAATTTTCATATACATTATTAGAATCAACCGATATAAAATAAAAAACAACAAAGGAAAATAAAATGTCAATTAAATTAAAAGCACTTTTAGAAGGTTATGCGTGGGAACGTAAGGCAGATGGATCTTTGCCTACCCTTAAGGATGCGATAGCAGTACACGAAGCCAATTCAAGTGCTAAGCCGGATTTTTTGGACTTAGATGGCGACGGTAATGAAAAAGAATCAATGAAATCGGCAGCTGCGGATAGTGGTGCATATAAAGATGCAACTAGAAATGAATTAGCTTCACATATTAGTCAACTTTCTACAGAATTGCGCAATGAAACGGATCCAAGAAAACAACGCATCATCAAACAAGATTTAGAAGATGCTAAAAAACAATTGGAAGTGAAAAAAAAATCTGTTAATGAATATGGTGAAAATGATTTTGATCGTAGTTCACAAATGTATGGCGGTGGTAAATCTTCTAGAGAAAGTAATGGCGATGTTTCTGAGATAGTTGAGAAACTTGAAGATGTGCTAGATCGATGTATGCAAGATCTATCTACCAATTCCAATGTACCAGCTTCAGAAAAAAGCGTGATACTTAGACAATTGATTAAAATGTCAGATTTAATCAACGAATTACAAGATAACATTTAAGATGCCTGCTACCTTAGGCAATACGTTTTGAGGTAAACGTATAGAGTGCAGCAGCAATGTTGCACTTTTTTACTGTTTCATGAAACTTTTTTGGTAAAATGCTTGGATCGCATTGATTTATTCATTATATTTATAGTATAATTAAAAAATAAGAGTATGAACAAAGAACAAAGCCTTTTGCTAGCAATTAGACATCATATGTCTGCGCTAGGTTATTCCGAATCCGACATCAATGCACAAGATTCAGCCATTGAACATTTTTCTAAGCTAATTATTCAAAGTGTTGACTATGAAAATCATGTTCGCACCTATACACCGAATACAGAAGGTTATCAGTATTACATGTATATAAACGATCCAGGGTTCAGTGAGATGGAACATGATGCATTGACAAGCACATTTGACTCAGATTGGGAGAAAGCTGTGTATGCAAAGGATATTGATACATGCATTGCAATTCATCAAGAAGTTGCTAAATTTTGTAAAACACATCGTGTTCCGTGGGGTGTATTTGATTTTGTACAAAAAACGCCAATCAAACTAAAAACACTGAATTGGAAAGAATTAGAACATTGCCCTTATATCGTAGATGCATATTGTGATGATGGTGTAGAAGACTATGTTGACGGTGTTACTGGCAAATAAGTTTAAGCCCCTATAACGGGGGCTTTTTTACTGTTCATATATTTATATAAAAGTAATAATATGTTTGAAAAATTAATTTCAGTATTAATGGGATCTAGAGATCAAGCCCACGTGTTTCATTGGCAAACCAAAGGGCCTGGGTCATTTGCGGCACACAAAGCACTTGGAAAATTCTATAAAGAAATACCAGATATGTTAGACATATTAGTTGAAACATATCAAGGAAAATATGGTATATGCGAAGGATTTACAGCTCCAGACAATTTTTCTACATATGATAAATCTACAGCTGTAAAATATTTTAAAGGATTAGCAATGTATGTAGAAAAAGCTTACGAAAAGCTATCAAAAGACGATACTAACATACTTAATCAATTGGATGGATTTAAAGATTTAATTTATACAACAATTTATAAATTGGAGAATTTACAGTAATGTCAGCAAAAATAAAACAAGCAACGGTTAAAATGCATAACGCAAAACCTAAAGTTAAACGCCCAGGTGTTCATGCAAAATGCAAAACAAGCAAAAATAAAACTAGTAAAAACTATGTTAAATCATATGTGTCTCAAGGAAGATGAGTACGAAAAACCACATATTATCAGAACAATCACAAGCTGATACAAACAAGCTAAATGTTTTATTTATTGGTGATGAAGAAATTAAAGAACGAAGTAGTTTTGCAAAAAGATTAATAGCATCTAGACAAATTACCGGTGATATTAAGTTCAAATATCAAGGAAATTCTGATAAATTACTTGAAACATTGCAAGGTAATATTGCTGATAATTTTGATTTAGTTGTATTTTTCTGTTCTGGAATTTATGAATCTAAAGAATACAATGAAACAATTGAAAATTTAGAAATTGCAATTTCTGTATGTAAAAATCTAGATATTCCAATTATTGTATTTACATTTCCACAATATAATTTTATTCGAGATAAAAAACAAGAAGCTCTCGTAAAAGAATTAGAACCATATCGCCAACGTGTTAATCAATGGATAAAACAAGGAGCGAATGCTGATTATGTAGTTGATTTAGATTTTAAATTAGATGAAATGCTAACCTTTTTCAGTGTATATGGTGATAGAATTAGTTCAGATGGACATGCTATCATAGCTCGTAAACTTACTAATATAATTAAAAATTTAGATGACAATATTGATGATTCTGAAATTGATACTACAGGAATAAATAATTTAATAACCGGCAATTCATTGCGCACAATACAAAAATTACTTGTTAATTTAGGTTATAGAATTAAATTTTCAGAAATACGTACAAATAAATTTGGATTAAGTACTAAAAAAGCGGTTGCTGCTTTTCAATTGAAAAATGGATTATTACCAACCGGTGACATAGATTTAAAAACCGTTAAACGACTTAAGTCTCCGGATGCAATTCCATTTTCTAGTAGTAAGTCAAAGCGGTTTGATAATATCGAACGTGATGCTGCTAAAAAAGATAAAAAATCTATAAAAACGGGTGATGGTGTAATAACTATCGGAAAAGCTGGAACTAGTGCTGATGCATTAACAATGGCTAGAAACTTAATGCGTGATTTAGATTTAACGGAAGCACAAGCTGCAGGTATTGTAGGAAATATGGTTGCTGAATCAGGTGTTGAGAATGCTAGACCGCAAGGAACTAAACCAGGAGTAAAAGGCCCACTAGTTGTAGATGGCGTTACAGGCTATGGTATAGTTCAGTGGACTGCTATCAACCGGCAACAAGCATTGGCTGATTTTGCTACAGCAGAAGGAGCTGATTTGGCTGAGCCACTTTCAATGGATATTGAATATCAATTTTTTATTAAAGAATTGTTAGGTGATTTTAAAAACGTATATGACCAAATCCGCGATACTGATGATGTAAAGGCGGCATCTACTATATTCATGCAGCAATACGAACGACCTGCGGGATATAATACAGAATCAAAAATTAATGAACGCTATGAATTATCAAAACAAATTTATGATAAATTAGTTGGTGGAGAAGGCACTGAAACCGAAACAGCAGAGGATGACGTGTCTGTATTAGATGCAGCCGGAAACATAATACTAGGCATTGGTGCTGGTATATTAGGAACTATTGCTGCTATTAATTATGCACATAAATTAGAATATAATCCTAGTAGTGGGTTTCGATCACACGCTAGACCAACGCATGACGGGGTTGATTACCATGCATCAAAAGGTACACCAGTTGTATTAGCACAAGCAGGTACAATTGTACGTACCAATACCGGTTGTAGCGATGAACATGATGCTAAAGGTGCACCAATAAATTCTAAATGTGGTGGTGGTTGGGGTAATTTTGTACAAGTTAAATTTGCAGATGGTGCATTTTGTACATTTGCGCATTTTACAACGGTAGGTGTTTCTTCTGGCAATGATGTAAAAGCTGGCACTGTTATTGGTACTGTTGGCGATACGGGTCATTCATATGGGGCACATCTTCATTTTGAATACACTGCTCCGGGTTCAAAAGGTAAATCTGCAGGAACTCCATCGATTGCTGAACAATATTTTGGTTTTGGTACCGGTGGCACTGAAACGCCATATGAAAGTCCTAATGTAGAAAAAACAAAAACAACGACTAAAACACAACCAAAAAAAGCTAGCAAAAATATTGTTATTGGCGATTCATTAGTACCATATGTAGCAGCACAATGCGATGCAAAACCGATATCAGCAACACCCGGTGTAAATTCATTGCATATGGGTAGTAAAGATACTGCTTGGTTAACTGCTGCGGTGGGGAAATATCCATTAGATACCGCGGTTAAAAACATAGTAATACAAATAGGTACCAATGATATTTATAAAACTAGTGCTCCAATTGAATCATTGGTAAGCAATTTACGAATGACATTTCCGCAGGCTAAATTATTAGTTGTACAAGGAAATTATGGACCTACAGCAACATGGTCAAAAGCTTTAACAACCGTTACACAAAAACAAGTTGATGCATTCTATGGTAGATTTAGATCTATGGGTGTAACTGTTATACGTCCAGCAATCGGCGGACTTAAAGAACCACATGGACATTATCCTATATATAAAACTATAGGTGCTAGTATCAATAAAGAATTAAAGTGATGTATATATATATATATAAATTGGAAATAAAATGAAAATATTTGATAGTAAAAATACTAGACATAGACAAATTCTTAAAGAAGAACTAGTTAGAGCAACTAAAATTCTTCGTGAATACAATGAATCTAACTTATGGAAAACTCTTTCTATTGACGTACGGAAAGCAGCATTGATGTCTGTTGATGATGATATGGGACCTGATTTTGCTGATGAATATGCAAATACCGAATGGATGCAATTGCCTGACGTAATTACAAATCGTTTAGATATAGATAAATTTAATATACCTGATAATATTAATCCAATGGCATTGGCAGATTTCGTTCAAAAAAATTCTTCTAAATTACCTAATACCGCTTGGTACCAAGCAAGTGTTGGACCTAAATTGCGTACGGATCAACTAGTTAAATTATTACAAGCTGGGTTAACATCAACAAAAACTCTAACAAAAGATATAATTGCTTTTATACTAGTTAATGCACCTGCTATTACCATTGATTATAATCAATTGGTTGATAAAGCAGGAGATGGTTCATCATTTACTCCGTTTAAGGGTCCAATGGGACAATCAACAAAAAATAAAGATTGGCGTGGCGGAATGTATACTGGTGATTAATGAAAAAATTCATATCAATACATGTAATAAATGATGGAGAACAAATGCTCCAATTTATTAATATTGATAATATCATCAGAATTTATGAAAATAATTCTAAAATTTACATTGAATTAATTGGATACACAACAATTGAAACAACGGAGACAAATATTCATTTATTTATGGATAGATTCTGTTGAATCCATATTTATATATAAATAATAAAAAGGTTATCATGACATCACAAGAACTTTTCGAACAAATGGAACAGCATTGGTTATCATTCAAAGAAAATCACGAACGTTTTCAAGCAAAACAAGTAAAAGCAGCAGGAGTTAGAGCTCGTAAGGCAATTAACGAATTAAAAAAATTATCAAGCAAATACAGATCAACTCAATTAGCAGAATCTAAAACCGCATGAAACCAATAAATGAATATAATATACTACGTACGTTAAATGTAATGATCTCTGAACAAGCAGAGAAAAAAACATTAGAAACTGACAATGCACCTTCTGCTGCAAAGGAATCGCCATTCACCCCAGCTGAAGAGCGATTTTTAGGTAAATTTGATGCATATGGGTCAACCCATTTAGGTATACTATATTCAACATCTGATATTGGTATTAGAGAATTTATTAGTAGAAGTGGCAAAGACTTAAACGTAACTCCGGAAATATTAGCTGGGTTAATTAAAAATGGAATAGTAAAAATTGTTCCATATACCGGATACGGTCGTAATACTGATTACACCCTTGAATTACAATTATCATTAGATGATGTTAAAGGATTAGGCGCTGAAGACAAAGCAGCTGCAGAATCGCAACCAGAAGGGGGTGCTGCACCGCCATCGGATATGGGAGGATCTCCTCCACCACCACCACCCGGACCACCAATGGAATGGGTAATGGGGTATGGTGACTTATTAACAGAATCATCATTAATAACATATCATATAATATCTGAAAAAAAAGATACAAATCAAATTCATACTAAGCAATCGAGAATCCTTAAGGATATGCCTAGAACCTTTATTGCACATCTAAATAATATAATTGATACATTTTCAAAAAAGAAACGTACAATTTCTGAGAAACAGCGATTAATTGCTGATATTTTAGATAATTTAATGGTTAACTTTGATTTAGATGCAAAACAAATACGGAGATCATATGAAATGCATCGCGAACAAAAAAAATTAAATAAAATATTAACCGATAAATAATTGGAAATCACCAATATTTTTCATATATTTTAAATAAGAAATAGTTATAAATTAATTTTTAAAAATGGGTTATTACACAGCAAAAGTGCAATTGATTGAAACAATCGATACTCCAAAGGGCACAAAAGAAAAAAGAATCACAGAAACGTATCTAGTAGAGGCATTATCAGTTACAGAGGCAGAAGCTAAAGTTATTGAGGATTTCAAAGGCGTTACTTTTGATTTTGAAGTAAAATCAGTGACTTCGAATAGAATCATCAAAATTATTGAATAATGCCATATAGAATTGGTGAAACGGTTGTTGTTACTCGTGAAGAACGCAACCATGTAGGTGTTGTTTTAGATTCATTTATTGTGAACAAAGGCATCATGTATGATGTATTATTAGAAAATCGTAGTGCATTTACCATGGTAAACACAAATACTTCGAATAATACTTATATTAATAAGCATTTATCCAAATTATTATGCGAATCGGGCCTGATTACAACCACCATTCCTTATAAGGAACTACTAGAAAATGATCAGTTACCAATCGTTAGAGCTAGATAAGACCGATGAAAACCGACGAAATATTCAATCAAATTATGCAGAACTTAAATTATTCTGGTAAACAATATGATATTTGGGATACATTGCAACCAACGGAACCGGATTATATGATGTATAGTCCGCTTCCAATTGGTTACAATACTACAGCAGAGCAACGATTCTTAATGCAAAATCTATTGGTTGGCTACAATGGTGGTAGTTTGTTAGATATTGGATGTGGTAGATGTGATTTATATGCCGTAGCACAAGAATTGGCTGCGTTACAAGGCGATATCGTTGCATATAATGCCATAGACCATAATCCTATAATGACGCAGTTAGGCGAAGAAAAATGGGGTATAACGGATATTACCGTAGGTGCTTTTGAAACCGCTAAATTTAATCCACATGAATGGGTAGTAGCATCCGGTGTATTCACGCAACGACGTTGCAAAACAGAAAATGAAGACTTAACAAAATTATTTGATGATATTGATTTATTATATAATATATCAACTCAAGTAGTATCATTCAATTTACTTAATCCAATCAATACAACACACTACGAAGGCTTCTTTTATGTTCATCCTGGACTGATGTTGGATATGCTAATTGAAAAATATCAATACGTAACAATTAGAAACAATTATTCACGAGATGTCTATACAGTAAACATCTATAAATTTTAAATAACATGATAAAAAGCGTAAATCACCCGTGGGGTATTTCAGCCAAGAAAAGAAAACAATTAGGCGACACTTGGGCAGACATTGACTTTATTTTTCAAGACAAAATGTCAGCAGACAACTTTAAAGAAGATCCAATGAATTGTACAATTGGATACTTGCAAATAGCCAGAATGAGCATTAAAATGAAGTACAAAGATTTAATTGCAACCGAAAAATCTATACTTGATCAAGCAAATCGTACTTATAATGCAAACCCAGAAGATTCCTTTTCGGTAGATATCAAAACATATACAATGAATTTACGTCCACACGAAATTGAAAAATTAGCAGAAACTTTGAAAGATTCTTTGACAAGTTGTATGCGAGCTTATGAATTAGGACTATATATATAAGTATAATGAATACGTATACATACGCATATAAAACAGATTCTAAACAAGAACCAATTGGTCGTGTAATGGCAACGGGTTTGTACGAAGCACGAGAACAAATTGCTCAAATTAAACGGTTACCCGTAATTGAAATTGATGCATTATTTGTAATTAAAACGGAGAACGACCATGCAAACAAAATTCGAATTAATTAACGTTTCAAAAGAAGAATATAACTTCTTTAAAACATTATCTGCGCAAGACCAGTTAGATTATGTATTCAATTTATATGCATCTGCGTCCGTTGGAATTGATTTAGCAGGTTTCTTTAATGCAATCCACAAAGCATTAGATAATCCAGAAGCTGCCGTTAAAACAACAAACAGTCAACCAGATGATGCTACTAAGAATTATGACCGCGTAGATGTTATGATTGATGACGAAATCATTATGGTGGAAGCAAACAGCTTAAGAGCCATGAGGCATGTAGTGAATCGGTTTATGCAATCAGGATATATATTACAGCGAGACTTGGAACAAGAAAAAATGTTCCGCAAAGATAAAATGACTCGCTATATGCGAATCTTTTATATTGTAGATCAAATTAGTGGTATTTGTTTTAATTAATGGTAAATGGCAAAAAAATCCAACGTTCCACAATCTATAGAAAAACAATTTAACAAGGCTCTCTTTAAAGAAGGGGAGCCTGTTTTATTTACATGGTTAGGAGCAAAAAAATATGGTTATGTTAAAACTTATAAAAAAACTAATTGGGGTATTCAATACAGTGTTCGTTCGGTGGATACAACGTATCCGTGTGGCATTCAAATCAAAACGTATCGAACAAGTTACCATGTTGGATGCATACTCTTCGAAGAAACAACCGGGTATGAAGTTGATGAACTTAAGAAACGAATTGATGCAGGACCCGAACCCCTTAACGCTACAGAAATTTTTAGAGACACCGCAAGGCCAAACAATGAAAGCCGAAGCAGTAATTCAAACAAGCGAGGCATTGCTAATACCGCTAATAGAAAAACTAAATCAAACACCACCAGAGGAAACAGCGTGGAGAATGATGTTCCACCTAGCAATAACGGAGTGCAGCAGCAACATACAAAAAAACGAAAAAATGTTGAGCTCGATTCAGCCATTCAAAAGCAACGAGACTTTTTAAGTGGATTTGTAAAACGCAATTAATTTCAAAAAAAGTTTTCAATTTGGTTGGATAGTACTGTATTATTTCTTATTATAATAATATAATTAAATAATTAAAGTATGAAAAAGTTAGTATTAGGATTTGCATTAGTAATTGGAATGATTGGTAATGCTCAAAATGTAATTGAAATATCTATTTCTAAAATAGGTTTGTTTGGTAAATATGGCAAAGATTCATTACATTTAATGATTGCTAATTCTGATTGTAGTTATTATACGAAAACATATAAGCCGATCGATTTAAAATTGGTAATAAATAAATTACAAAAGAAAATCTTTCGATTTAATGATAATGTAGCATTTGATACATTACCTATAAAGAAAATAGTATTCAAAGATTCAATTTATACTATAACTGTATCCGAGTTACGTAATCCTATGTATGCTGAATTTGAAGGTCAATTAATTGACTGCTTTTTCGTTTTAGATATCAGAAAAAAACCAGTATCTAAAAAGTTACCAACCTTTTGTTATTTTTGGGTTCAAGAATTTATATTAAATGATGAAACGGTTGAATCTGTTTCCGGACGCGTAACTGACTATGTTACGATTAAATAATCTAATTTCTATATCAGTAAAAAAGGGAGCAATGCTCCCTTTTTCTGCATATATGCAATATTAAAATATTATGCAATCATTTGTGTACCATTATATTTTAATGAATTTGGTATTCTAGGATATCCCATCTCTTCTAATACATCATTGATCTCATTACGTAATGAGCCCATCCATGCATCTAAGTTTCCTAATAACATGTTATTTGCTAAACTTACTTCCATAGATACTCGTTGTTTAGTTGCTGATTCAAAACCACGTGATGCAAATTCCGGTGTGTAACTAATTAGTGTTAAAATTTGAAATTGACCATTTTTTAATAAAGCGCCTTTAATACGAAAATAATCTGCTTGGTGTGCTTTATTATTAGGATAGCCAGTCGACCCTTTTTGATCAGCTAAATAAAAATCTAACACAAAGCCAAACGGTGCGGTTAAATTTTGCCCTGCCGAATCAACTTTTTTTACCAATGGTTGAAATTGAGCTTGTAAATATGCTCCAATATAAGCATCAGCTGATGCTGGTTGTGTAAATTTTAATGTTCCTGCCTGTGGCGAAGTTAATGGATTAGTTGCAGCAAACTCTTTTAATACTACTTTTTTACCTTGCGGATTATTTGATATTCCTTGCACCTGATCCCAATATCTTGGATTTTGTTCCATTAATTTCTTCTTATCTGATTCTTTAAGATTCTTTACTCCAAATCGAAGTAAATTTTCTGCTAAAATGTTTTTCATTTGTTTTGTATCCTTTTAGGGTTATTTTTCTTTAGTATAAATATATGCATCTAAAAAATAAACTATTTTCATCTTTTGGTTGGATACTATTGTTTTATTTCATATAATACTAATATAATTAACCAATTAAATAATAAGAGAATGAAAAAATTAATTTTATCTTTAGCAGTATTGATTAGCACCGTAAGCTTTTCACAAGTAATCACGATTACCGCTACAGAATGCGAAATGCATATAAAAGCTGGTAATGTATCATATGCGACTGCATTAACCTCTCCCGAAGTTATAATTGAGCCTAGATCAACAAATACAACTTATATTTTAAATTTTCAAGATAGCACTGCTAAATTTTTTCATTATGATCGAGTATTGAGTGTAGCTAAAATTATTGATATTAAACAAAGTAAATCTAAAATCGAAGTAACAATGTTAGATTCTACTAATTTAGGTACTAAAATATATACATACATTATTATTGATCAAATATATGATCAAATATATTATTATTGGTATAATACAATATCTGATGTAACTAAGGTTGAAACTAAAACTAAATTTACTTTAGATATTCAGTAACGGTGACCAGTAAAAAAAGCCCCGGGGCTTTTCTACATATTTAAAAATACTATTTGCTAGCCGGAATATTTAATAACAAAGTTCCAACTCCCAATTCCTTCACAGTTGTACCTGCAGGCGCTTCGCTTAATTTTTTAAAAAATGCTTGTAATCCTAAATAATTACTCCATAAATCCCATGCAGCATTATATATTGCATCGCTAATATTTTTTTGGTTTGGCCTATTCTTATTTAATTTAACGCCGTTTCGTACATTGCCAATACTCCAACTTATAGGACTTCCTGTCATGCGTCCATCATATGCAATATCTATATTTTGCGGCCTTTCGCCTGACATTACTTTTCTTGTTAATTTTTTATTGTCTAAATCATATTCCATTATCCATCTATTAGGTTGATTCCTATTAGAATTTGCATCTCGCAATTCGATCGTATTATCTCCAGATGCTGGCACAGCTAAAAATAATACTAAACCTTTACCGCCATTAGCTTTATTTTTAGTCCATTTATTAAACTTTTCATTGTATGTTTGTATTTCTTTAGCTACTGATGCATATGCTTTTTGAGCAAATTCTGGTGTTATTGATATAGGATCACCGGGATCTAGTTCCATTAAT
>Ga0247832_1004349_pt1 | contig 17854 bp, 13 predicted proteins | sample LaCruzMarch2015__10_FD_192407 | JGI IMG/M metagenome (GOLD analysis project Ga0247832, IMG submission 192407) | Freshwater microbial communities from meromictic Lake La Cruz, Castile-La Mancha, Spain - LaCruzMarch2015_4m | ecosystem: Environmental > Aquatic > Freshwater > Lake | place: Spain... | reverse complement strand
ACATTTATCTATCTCAATATCGACCCTATTTAAGATTCTCGAATGGGCCACTAGTTCCTACGTAGGCTCGGTACTGAAAAAAATTTGCCAAAAATTTGCCACGGTGCACAAAGGGTTAACGGTCAATCCGCCAAAAATATGTTCCCGCTCATTCGCCAAAAACTGTTCTTGAAGAAACTCTCCTGTCTCCTGTCACGCTCTCACGTGCATACAAGTGGAACTAAGCCCGCCATTTGTTTGTTAGGGTTTTATGTGGTTTCTTGTAATTCTTAACGCCCTCGCCAAAAATATTATTATCCCACTCATTCGCCTTGATTCGCCAAAAATCTTTTCTTGTGAGAAAACAAAGAAAGGGGGATGGGCCCGTGACGTCACCACAGAGGGGGGGTCCGGGGGGGCATCCCCCCCGGCATTCACACGTACCACCATCACCTCCAAAAGCCCGAGTGAAGTTGTTTTCATAATATGCGAGTGACAATATAATGTGCAAAAGAACAACACCCAGGATTCCAACGTGGTCCCCCACCGTAGTACTAACTGGGCCCGACAGTGCTTAACTTCGCTGAGCAGACGGGAAGCGGTGCTGTCACTGTGGTATGGTCGTTCCTGCTAAGAAAGACCCAAAAACATTCATTTATTTGTAATTCAGATGATCAAAAGACTGATAATTAATGTTGGCCTTGGCCATGGCCATGTTGTATCAGGAGATGGATGCTGAAGTACATCAAAGTGATTTATTACAAATGAAAGTGAAGGCGATAGTAGGGTCTTGTTGTACCGTCCAATTAGAAATCAAATCTTCCTAACAAACAATGACGAAGGTCACGGCGGCGATCGACGCACCCACCTTCCAGCATCCCTCGACTGCCATGCATGTAACCGTACGATCAGTAGATTTATCCTCCCGCGTCGCATTTGGCCAGCATCGTTTTCGACGCCGACATGGTGATGACGTTGGGCAGTACAATGATAATAGTAATAATGATAATATAATGAGTAGTGCGTCATTACGACAAATGCTCGAGGAGATGGATCGTGTACGTGGCAGTCGCATTGCCGTTGGCGAATGTGATCCTGGTGATAACAACAACAACAATAGCAGCAATAATATTAACGAAGGCGACTATCTCGGTGGTAGTAAAAATCCATGCAGGATATCACCAAGTCCGAATCATATCGCGTTATTGGAATACATTCACGGATCATCATCGCCATTGTCGTCATTAGGAGTTGGATCATTATCACAACGACGGGTTGTACGACAACTTCAGTGGAATGCGGCTTGTAGCGTTGATGCCGATCCATGGTATGATAATGAATGCTTGGATGATCGATGTGATGATGATCAAATAGGAAATAGTAGTAGTATACGCAAACGCAATACACACAGTAATGCAAAAACCTTGAAGAATGACAAATCGTTCATAACTGGAGGAAAACCAATGTCAGAGACAAGAACTAAGTATCGTAGGAGAAAGAAAAGGAATCATAACAACAATGATGGACGGTATATTCCCATTAATTCATACACAGTTACAAAATCTGCATTACCAGACCATTCACCATTATTAACCAATTTAAAACGTCGGTTACCCATGCGATCCGATGTTGGATTTGCAAATCCCACGCCCATGGAAGTACAAATGAAGATGGAGGAGGTCCGGAAAGAGGCAGAGTGGGAGGAATCAAGTCCACGAATTGTACTACTGGCATCCGGATTTATGCTAGTAGATGATACTGCAATGGACATGGATGAATTACATCCATCATGTAGAGAGGATGTTAAGGTTTGGGCTGGTGGGAGTTGGATTCCAGGTTTGCCATTTGCAGGTCGTGATCTTATCGTGGCTTATAATGAAGCAAACGCAGTATGTACAATTGCAGAGCAGGATAGACAAAAACAAATTAACATGGACAAAAGCATCATCATAGACAACGATAGACAATATATAACAGCACCACCGCAAAATGAATACATGACAAATTTTCATAATTATGCAAAGAATCCAAGATCATACTCAGTTTTTGCTCCACCTGTGGATGCAACATACTCCTACAATCATACGTGGCGTCCGCGACCAGTCCATGACCGTCCACCAGGATATGTCTACTTCCTTGCTTGTCCAGTCGATGTTCAAGTAGGACTTAATGATGATACCGAGCCATATTTCTGCACTATGGCGCTGTACACCCTGCCGAAATCTCAACAACAGCCGCAGCATCAACAAAGTCAACAATCGCGTGACAATATGAATGATTTTTGTGGTAAAATAAGTGAAGATTTCTTCTTTCCTGCTGGTAATTGGAATGAAATCGAAGGCAATGGACAAGACAAAGGAAAGGAAGATACAGGTGGGCGACAACAGTCGTGGCGTAGAAGAAAACGACGGGCTGTTATGTCGTATGATCCACTAGAAATTTCGCCATGGGATTTGTATTTAGTGATTCAAGTCTATCGTGCAAAAAGTAGACCGAAAGAATCCGATCAGTTAACAGATGTGGGCGTTCAATTGTTGATGCCGATATGCTTTAGCGTCACGTCGGCGTTTTGTGAAAGTAACATCCAGCAACATCGAGTGAGATCATCATTCTTCGCCTTCGCTGATATACCAGAGTCCAATGATGACTTTATCAAAAGGCTTATTTGTGTCACAAACAATTCACTGGCATCTTCCGCGACAAATTCTACCCCAATCAATTGTGGTTACTGCGATTTGTTCACTTCATATCTGGGTGGGGATTTCATGCAGGCATTGCTAAATGAGTCACCACAACTTTTCGGTTGTGACGAACACAATGCACCATTAGCACTCCCACTGTTGGCAGATATAACTGGAGACTGTGCGATCAGCTACTACGGACCAACAGTTGAGACTGGCAAAAAGCAGCGGTCCATTCTTCGCAGGCTTCCACCATCGCAAGAATCGGGTTACGCATCCTCCTTTGATCTAAAAGAGGTGTTATACTTCCCTCCTCGATGCCTCCCTCACAACTATGATGATGACTTGGCTATCGCGTCCAGTACAGTTCTAAATCTATTATATATATACCCTTGCTTGATTCGGTGGGACCCCAGCCGAGTGAGGAATAAATACCAAACAATTGGAAAATACTTGACAACTCGAATTCAAGTGGTTGAACAAGAACTACCACTTGATGGGAAATCGTATGATAATTCCGACCCTACATATCACGCATTACCAGCTATTTATAATGTTTCATCACCTGCTGGCCCTCCTTTGGTGGAATTCTTCTTCACTAAACTTGTCAGAAATAGAATTGATAGAAAGACAAAAGTCGATATCCCACTGAAAGATGAGGTGAAGATTCGGCTACCAGATATACTGGATCGTCGTCATTTCTTACATGTGTCATTGTTTGTTGTGGGAATCAACGGAGGCATGGATGAAGTAGCAAGCACTGCAATACCATTCATTATCTCATCAAAGGAATCTGTGTCTGGAACTAGGGTTACTACTATTATCCCCGATGGTCGTCATCGGCTTCAGCTCAGCGAGGGTATTCAAATACAAGTCGAGACAAGACTTGTTAGCTCATTCCATGTCTCTGATCCATTGATTGCAACGCTACTCCGAGACTACCCACTGCTCATGTCTGATTCTGTCAACACCAGTGTTTCGAACTCCGCAGGCAATCATGTCGTTGATGCTTCTTCGGGATCTTCATTCCTTAATATTATAGTAATGGCTTCGGGACAGGCGGTGAAGCGCTACTTTACATGCCTTTTAACAGCTATTATGCACTACCTTCTCGGCAAGAATTGCCCACAATTTGACTACAGTGAGCACCACAGGCTTATTTCCTGTGAGAAGACTGAAACGCTACTTGCTGTCGTTTGTAGTTTATTCGAGATATTGGACAAGACGAGAACATCATATGAAATGAGAGACCCGATGTCCGTGCAGTATCTACGACTCGTCAAATCATTTTTAGATACATTCGATGAATCATCGGGAGATCAAAATCCTGATAATGGTATCTCTTTTGACGAGAACCACTTCAATGAGTCTCAACTTATAAGCCATGATTATGACGATAATGCGCTCTTCGTTGGACTATCATCTTCATTGATCACGTTGAAGCAAAACAAAAGAAGAATCTCCAAAATTACAGTGACATCGCCCAAGAATGATATGAGCACGAAATCATTTATACGCAAAGCCTTTGTTGCAACAAGAAGCGAACAACTAAAAGCAGAGGTAGAGCTCTATGATAATGATGCAAATAATGTAAGGGAATATTTTGATGATGATGAAACAGTTGTAACGTTCGGTACAATTATCTCAAGGCCAGTAATTTTACAATCCAAAAGCTTCTCGGCTGATACTCAAGATGAAATGATTCTAACAAAAACGTCTACATTTGGGACGCATGAAGAAACAGATTGGACTTGTGGTTCTAGTAATAAGAACATGCTCAGTCCCAAGAGGTCACCCACCAAACGCAGACCTTTCTCTCCCTTCTCCTTCGCAACTAGACGTGCTGAAGACATGGCAAATCGTGTCACTAGCGTTGCTCAGCTTATGATGGCACAATGCATCGCACCAACGTATGACATAAGCCCACGACATTCACTGAATGATACCTCTGATAATGATATCTTGGAGCACAATCAAATCCCGGCAAATCAGATTGTTTGTCCGTTTGACCCATGTTCAGACGTTGAAGAAGATACTAAGTCGAAGAGTATCGTCACAAAAATCCCTTTGGGTTTTCATCTAATGAAAGAATTTGATGACCCAAGTGATAATGGAAAGAGTCTATCGACATCAAAAGCTTCGTTTATCTACGAAATAGTAATTGCACTCTGGGTTCAAGCCTGGACCTCCCTTGCAGCTTCGATTCAGAGTGATTGTCTTGTCCTCGGTATGAGCAGTCTTATCACTGCTTGGCCGTGTGAACTTATCCAAGGGAAGTATAAGTCAACAATAGTCTCAGCTACTGCTTTTTCCTTTGTACGCAACATGGCATTCTTCTTGCCACTTTGTTTGAAGTCACTCGGAATGAGATGTGCTATGAAAGACGTATCAAAAGTCAGTGTACCCATGACACTTCTTGACGATACTCACATCCAACTCCTAATCGTAGTCATTGAATCGACTGCTCTAGGATTGATGAGAAAAGGCATGTGCGGAAATAACCGAAGCGCAAATACTGACAAAATGCTGGCAAGTGCACTTGTGGACAGTAACTGTGTGATGGACTTCATCATAGGAATTTTTGCTTGTGTACATCCGACACAAGTTTCCATCTTAATTCTTGCATATTTCAATATTTTGGAAGACATCGAATCGAAGACTGCTGATCACAGACAGGGCAGATGTGTTAGACAAATCAAGCTCCACGCCTTGGAAAGGCTTGCCACTATGCCAGCTTTCACAAAGTTGAACTTCCCAATGAAAGTTACAGAAAAAAATACTAGGATGAGGATGAGATATTCTTCTTCATGGATTAATCAATCTATGGGAATATATGTTGAGGAAGACCTCATTCGAATGTACTGGGATACAGTGGACAGCTTGCCTCTAAGTTGTTGGTTGTCGGACTTGTTGATTAATCAGTGCTTCTCTATTTGCAAAAAGTCATGCAAGATCATCATAATTGAGGCCAAAAAACAAAGTAGAGCAGTCAAAGAGGAATCAAAAAAGAGCGACAATGTGATGTTACGTTGCGATCTTCTTCGCATGGAGTCTTTAGCATTTCACTCTATTCTCATCGCCTACGAACTTCTTATCAGGCGACAAACTATGGATTCAAAATTTCAGTCTATTACTTCTAGTTCTCGTGTAGCAGCCAGCCTCACGAGGGTTGTTTTACGACACTCTCTTGATGCTGTGTTTATATTGGCAAGAATGGATCCAGATCAGAGATCAAGAGTCACATGGCTACTTTCTTTGCTGTATATACTTCAAGAGTGTCCAGACATGGTTATACGCGATGAGTTGCGCAAACTTGTTCAGGTAAGATTGAGATTCAATGCATTTACTGCTTATTACTCATTTGAGTCTCACGAATTTGCCTTGGATTCTTTAGGATAATAGAATCAACGATTTTGTTTATCTCCTAAAATTAGCCGGTGTCACATGCCAGCACTTCATCTCTATCGATCAATCGCTGCCAGTTTTAGGCGGACTGTTGAAGGAGATGGCTCAAGAAGCCTCCAATTGTATTTCTGCGTCAGTTATTTTATTACTTGATGAATGTTATCCTTTTGTGGCAAGAGATGGACATGCAATTGAAAAGTTTGGTGGATCTACCTTCGATTTACTGCTTCATTGTTTAGCAAGTCCACAATCATCTGTGACTAGTCTTCGAACTTTAGGGGGTAAGTTGTCTTTGCATTGTCCTTGCAAGCATATTTATACTTTTGTTCGTGTAACTTATCTCTTCCCGTTCTGGTATGCAGCTTGCGCCTATGCTCTTGAATTATTTGGAGTATATATCTTCTTGAAGTCTGTTGGGAGTCATATTCAACATTGGGGGCGTATTGTTTTTACATTGATGAATTCAATTGAGCTATCAGTACGATCTATGGCTGTTGACTTTCTGGTCTCGCTTCTCTGTGGAGTGTACGAAGATTTTGGGAGCATTGACTCTTTAAGTCTTTGCTTTTTATCCATCTTACCGGAAGTTATTGCACGAGAAATTGCACTCTTCAGTATCAGTGGACTCATCAAGTCCATGGAGCATATTGAGTGTTCACTCTGGCCTTTGCGCCGCTCTCTCGCTGATGTGGAAGAAACAAATCCTGATGGCGACGATCGGGTTAATCCCCAGTTGCTCACATCACTTACGACATTCTGTCGGACGGCGCAAGCTATCATTGATGGCGTTTTAGTTGAAATCAGACTTCGAGGATCTCCTTCCATAGATCTTGACAAAATTGCCAAATCCCAACACAAAGTCACTATCCCAGGAGTTGTTCCCCAATTCGAAAGTCAACGTGGCACAGCAATTTTTGACGCAGACGAGGAATCTGTTCTAGAAGCTTCGAGCTTCTTCATGCATGAGACAAGTTTGTCGCAGAAAATTCGATGGCTCTTTACGCTAAGAGATTTGCATGCCGCAAAAAGGCAGTGGACGGAGGCGGCTGAGGTCATGATAATCTGTGCCCACTACTTAGTCAAATCTATGGATCATCTTCCGTCAATTATTAAGCCCTATCGATTTGATCTTTGGACTGATGATCGACGTTCACCGTGGCTGTCATCGATTGGTGTATCAAAGGAGCAGCATAATTTTGGTAATATGACAGTGATGAAGTTTGCAAATGCTTTCTTGGAGCCAATCGCAATCCGAGACAAAGAAAGTTTGTGTTCGGCATTAACTAGCGTCGTAAATAGTGCAGCAGCTGCGTACACGGAGGAAAATGGACCAGAAAATCTGGCGTGTTCGCAATTAAAGGAGTTATTGATTATGGTGAATACTGCAGCAGATCATGATTCGAAAAGACAAGAATATCTCAGGTGTGTTCGTACAACAATTTGTTCTGAGCTAGGGAAGTTTACAGAGCTTGATGACAATAAATTTTTGGCAATCAACACTAGCAAGGGAGCTCAGGTATATATACTAGTCATTCTCCAAGGCCGTAAACCTTGCCGGTTTCAAGAGAGTACAACAATTCCAACATTCTTTGAATGGAACGTACCATCTATCTGCCGGGTCTCGAAACCTGTACTCGAGGCTGCAGCTCGTTTGAAGCTGAACAGTCCGACAGAATCGTGGGAAGATTGCATTTGTCAGGCCTTTACGATTCAACTTATTGAATCGTTCAGAAATGATGGAACAGAGAGTGTAGTTGTTCTGAAAGCAAGAAGATTCACAGATGCAATTACTGATGATGACACGACTTATATATCTGCAATGGTCGCTCAAAAGATAGGCTCTATCAAATCAAGAAAGTATTTCGTTCGTCACAGTAATGAGTGTATTATGGAATACACGGTGGCGCATAAATTTCCTCACTCTTTATCAAGGCAGCGGTCTTTGGTAACAAGTGAGATTTACATGGCGTAAAGTACATAAGTGACCTGATTTGAACTCTATCATATGCATAAGTAGGTCGGTAACAATATTTTTACAGTTCAAGTCATGTATACTAATATCAAATCATGCTGTTTCATGAGTCTGTTTACAACCACTAGCATAGTATCACACGACATGACTTTCGGTGATAATATGAGCCACGTGACATGAGTCTAAAATTGTCACCATCGTCATGGTCCTTTCACCTCTTCACTATTGGAATTTTCATAATCATTGCCATCATCATAATCATCAGCATGTCATCAAGGTTATCCTCGTTGGTCAGCAAAATCTAGAGGTAAAAGGTATGGCCACACATTTTCAACTACATGATCGGCTCCACAACTGACGTGACACTGCTGTCTGAAATCTGATTGATCAATCTTCATTTTGTTGCTGCCTCCACCCATAGCATTGTCGAGGTCCTTGCTATCATGCATTTTTATCTTCCACATAGCAAGTTCCAGAATTAACGCTGTTTCCTTTAGTTTCCAAATTCAGATTCATAATTCTCAAGTTTTGTGAGCGTATCATTACGCCATGCCTGTCTATCAAAATTGCATTCTTGGCCCGTCCAATGATCTGACATGGCATCTCAAAAATGCTTCACTCCAACTGCGCTGACACGTGTGGCAATACTGCACCTGGTGAGGAAGCAGAATGTTGCAGGAGACGCAATAGGCTTGGTTGTTGATGTTGCCCTCGCCAATTCCACAAGAATTTGGTCCCAATCAATGCTGTGTCCTGGAGACAATGTGTGTTGAATGTCAAGTAGATTCTGAATCACAGATGTTGGTGCATTAGCTTGGCCCAATGTGATCACCATGTCATTCCAATCAAATTCGTGATTCGGATATAGAGATTGATAGCTAGTGACAAGGAACTCAACAATCTCACATGGTGCATCCCCCCATATGGTATCAGAAGTAATGTAGCCCCCCGCACATCTTCAACAATCAAGTTGGCGGGGTCTTGTCAAACAAGAGCTGATATATCTCAAGACACTGTACAGTCGAGCAAGCCAAAATATGAAGCGGTTTCCGAGACTATCTTGTTGCAGGCCAGTTGGGTCTAGCCATTTTCACCAATAATGATTGCATTGCGGATACCCTCAGAAGAAGTCATAGCTCTGTGGTAAGATACGTAGTAGATTTTGCTATGAATTAGAAGCCATCGAAACGGCTCTTGAGTGCATTTACAATTGCCTCCACCGTGCCAAAAATCTTAAGGTCATAGCACCATGAAAATGCATTCTGAGAAACCACGGTGTTGGATGAGATGCACGACAATTGTCGCACGCAAAGCTCCCCACTTGAGTGATATTTTTTGGTACCTCCAGGGAAAACACGCTTGAATTGTAGTGACCAGTGGCGGACTTCTGAATTGAGTGAACCGGCAATCCTGGAAAATGTATTCCCCAATGCACTCGACTCCATCAGATAGTTGCCTGGTGACCGATTTCACGTAGGCCAGAAAGTAAAACAATGTCCTTCAATTCTGGTATTACCATTATGATGGATCAATACTGACAAGAACAACATCTGTTAGAACAACAGCTACTTCTCCCACACCCGTGTAGACAAATACTTCGGCATCGTCAGCCATGGCTGTGGATTGATCACAAGTGTGAAGAAGATTACTTCAGAGTGTTTAATTAAGTTGATCCAAACCACAAAAAGCCAAGGGGGGATTTTGAGGATTTGGGGGCGCCCAAAAAAACCGAACTATGAACAACTAAACTATTCTCGGGCGTCACAAAGATCATCATGCCACTTCCTCCCCGACTAGCCCGCAACGATGTCATCGCCCTCCTTGAACGTGCGAACGCCGATGCTAATTCCGCTCGTGATGAATTACGTTACGCCCAATCGATTGCTGCGGCTGCCGGTCTTACCGTGAATGGCTCAGCTCTTGATAATGCCTACTATGGCGGCGGTGACGGAGTAGCGCGTTTGTCGGCAGGTGGAGGGACGTTATCTCTGAGTGAACAAGGTTCTAGTAGTGGCGGTGGGGGCGGTACGATGAGCGGTACGATCCCTCCCATGGATGTGAAACAGGAGGCACAACTTGCCATACAGGCACGACATCGTTTCAATCCATTACGAGGGACACTGTCAGCCTTTCCCCTTGTCCTAACCACCACCGGTGGACATAGTAATACCGATCACGTAATACAACAGAATCCTGATGGGACCGTGGACCGACTCGCTGAGTACCGACGCATGATGAAACGCCGACGTCGACGAGAGAGCACCGAAGAACGTGGCTCCGATCGATGGGATTTGCCGCGTATCCCCGGTGGACGACGACGTCGGATACGTCGTGATGCTGATGCAGCCGGTGCCCCGCCAGAACCACCGTTAACGGGATATGTTATATATGTATCACAAATGACAACGAAGTTACGGCATGATAATCCAGATAGACATCATGATCAGATTTCGGCCATACGACGTATCTCGAACATGTGGAATAAATTGGTACCGGCCGATAAGGCTCATTATTCCACCATGGCACGTGAGGCACGTGCCGAGTATGATGAAAGGTTAATGGAATACCGAGCCACGGGATTATGGAGTCCCTACACTGCATTTGAGCGATTAACGACCAATAAGAATGGTGTATCATTTGAAGGATGTAGAGAGCGTACTACGGGCAGTAATGGACCATGGGTACGTATGCCATATGAGAAGAAGAATGAATTAGAAAAAGAGATTGGTACATATGAACAAGTGATTTTCCCACCACGGCCGGCGGGATTGGAGGGTGATCGGGAGGAGGTCATGGCCGAGAGGAAACGACGACGGAGAGAACAGATACAAAAAGAATGTGAAAAGTTTAATACGCCTATTCTAAGTTAGAATTACTAGAAGAGTGCGAGCAGAAATATAAAACCTAATCATTATGATTACAAATTATTTGTCGTCAATGCTATCATCAATCCAAACATTTAACATATCATCGGTAGCTGGCTCGTCAACAAATTGAACAAGATGCTCCAACAGATTATTCCTCAACAGTTCCTTTTCCTTCTTCCTTCGTGCAGCAAAGTCGATTATTTTACCACTACTGTCTACGTAGGGTCTTTTGAATATAGTCGATGCCTGCTTTGCAAACAGTTCTAAGGCATAGTAGTATAACATCATATCATAGCATTCTCTATCGGCAATGAGATTCCATTCCTCGCTCCCTCGTATTATAGTACTAGTACTAATTGTCCCTTCTAATTTCTTTATATATCGTTGCACACACTCTTTACTAGGATTTTCTAATTGGTAGTACATTTCCAATCGTTTTATTGTATCTTCGACGTGTTCTGTAATGCCAATTAAGAACTTTCGTGCAAGTATCCCTTTGGCAATTGCAAGATGCTCCTCCGTCAGTGTCCCTAACTTGTCATTTGTTAGAGATCGTACGACCCAATTGTCAATATGACGTGTACTTTGTAAATACTCCATGATACTAAGCCCTGCCGATTCATCATCATCTTTCCGAGATAGATACAAATTCTCCACTCGATGCACTGGATGGTTGAGTATTGTGAATGCTCGTCCTCTATGTTGGTGATTGAATAGCATAATACCCTCTAAGAAGTAACTAGTTGCAATAACGTCGATAAGACCCGTGCCAAGAACATCATTTGCACGTGCAGCGGCAAGACCGGCTCGAGTTTGAGTATCAATATTAAGCACACCACCAATATATTCCAGTGATTCAGGATCCTGTACTTTATCTGTCCTCCGTAGATTGAAGCATCGAGTAAGGATTGATTTCATCTTGCCTCCATTGGCCTTGGGTACAATGAAATAGAATATTGATTCTTGTTGTTCAGCATCATTCCGTAGATCTCGTGAGTCTATTAGCCAACTCAATGGATTATGAGCATGTCCATCCGGAATCGTATGCAAATGTTCACCCGTTACGCCGTCGATTGTGACAAAGTATGGTTCGTATACATTCGCAATTGGATGAGCTCCACTATTTAACAGAAATTGCTGTCGATAATGACGCTGCTGCCGCTGAATCCTTTTGAGTGACTTGAGTGACCGATGATGTTCATCCTCCTGGTGTTGTGACGATGTCGAAGAACGAACTCGTCGATCAACTAAGGATGCGGAGAAAAATAGTACGACGACGATCCAAATAGCGGCAATTCTTAGAGATCTCCTCAAATGATAATAGCCTCTCCCTGTTGAGTCGCCCATAATATAGCAGTAATAGTCGCCACGAACGCCTTTGGTGGGGAGGTCTCCTGAAAAAATTGTGACCACGCGGAAAAAAATGGCCATATTGAAGGCAGTGGAACTTTATATGCTAAGGCAGCAGAGCTTGGTTATAGTATGGCGCATCAAATTATGGGTGACTATTGTGGTGAAGGGGAACATATGAAGAATGCCAAGTTCCACTACGAGGCTGCGGCTAAGGCAGGACAAGAATCGGCACAGTTCAATTGGAAACATGGAACGAGCTTTGAAGCATTGGACAATTTCTGCATCGGCCGGGGATTATAAAGCCATGCATTGCTTGGGAAAAAACTTCGAACGCGGTTTAGTTAGTAGAGAATCAATGGACTCAACATTGACAGCTTACAACAATTCTTGTGCCGAGATAAGAAGTGAAGCAAGAGACGCTGCCATCTGCAAAGTCGTGGCCAATAATTAGTTTGATATAAACTCTTATGGGTAGTTTTTTCTATACAGCACCTCTTTGTTATTCATTCAATGTTGCGTGTTGTAGCACAAAAGGATATGATAGTAATTCTTGAAGCATTTCAACTGACAGTAACAACATTACACTTAAACTTAGGCTTCGTTCTGGAAAGAGAGAGTGACAGCTAAGATTCCCCCCCCCCGTTGCTTCTGTTCAAATACAAATACATGTGTCACTCTAAAAGTGGCCAACAAAGTGTACCTCCCAACCAGACCCTTATTCATTGTTTTTATTTACTCCTTCCACATTCTTCGCGTCATTGTAATATGATGCACTCAATCTCTCTCTCTCTCTCTACTCTCAATGAGGTTTGGGTTTATGTCCATCAACATAAAAGTTCCTCGTGGCTTTTGGCAACGCAAATACACTCCCATCCATACTATCCGTAACAATGATTTGACATCCCAATCGGCTAGTATGTGACAACCCGAATGCCATATCTAACATGTCCTCTTCATCTTCTTTCAATGACTTATCCTCCATACTATCTAATATGTCATCATATAGCTTTTGTTCAAGTATGACATGACATGTGGAACAAGCGCATACACCCTCACATGCACCTTCCATTTCTATACCCGTGCGATGTGCTGCCTGTAATAGCGATTCGCCAACCCGTGCCTTAATTTGTGTTTGGGAGTCGTCTGCGTTGATGAATGTGACATTGACCGTGGGTGCATTCGGTCCTGGACCATCTCCATGCCATCGTATTATTGTTGTTGAATGACGTCCTCCGATAGTGGCGTTGTGGCGTACTCGGTTAAGACTGACGTGAGTATGATGTGATGATAACGATGGGATCATTGCGCGACTGCTGCCCGAGCAGAAGCCGCGACGATCGCACAAGAATAATACTTTTGGAGTTGGAAGACTACGTCGAGACTTGGACAGCAGGAGGAGGTGGTTGCTTCTTCTGCAGGATGACGGCGCTGCTGTCATCGCCCGATTGTACAACATGATGATGATACGAACGGGAGCTCCGTCGTCAGGTTTCAGTGCAAAAAACTGAGTAAACAGGCTCATTTACTCATTTTGCCGTGTCTAATGCAAATGGCTTCATCGAATGGCAGCCTCATAGGTGGTAGCGTAGCGGGCACGACGAGGAGGGCACCACGGAACTCCTCATCCTCCTCTCAATGCAGTAGTATTCTGCGCCTACTGCCCCATCTATTCGCATTGCTCCTAGGATCAACGATTTCATTCTACGGTGGAGTGTTAACGGGGATGCACATGACCTGTGACAGTAAGAAGACAGCAGGAGACGGTAACAATGACGAATTTAATCGTCATGTATCTGTGGAGGTAGAACGTCGACTTAACCAGGAGCTCAATCGTCGACAACGGCTAGGTGCAGCGGCGGCATTGGAAGAGGCACTTGATGAGGCCAAGTATGGTGAGGACGGCAACATCGAGGATGGAAATGGAAATGACGTGGATAGTAGAACAGAAGATGGCAATAGTAATAATAAGCAAAGGGATGAGACAGGCAGCAATAAAGAAGACAAGGAATCAAGACGACGATTCCCCTCGACTGTATCCAAATTTGCAACAGGAATTGCACTGGTTGGGAAGAATGACTTTCTTGAGCTATTCGACTATGGTATACCCAAACCACCATCAAAACGAATAGATGAGAGTGATCCTGGGAAGGATCATGTACTATTACTCTACGGTCACACGAAAGCATTGCCAAATGTTAATGCAGATCGGGTAGTCTATCATTCTGACGGTGAAGGAGGAGGAGAAGACTCTTCCACGACACAGCCACCGCAAATGTCGGCAGCAGATGCCACTATAAATTGCAATGGATTGAATGTGATATTTACTGAAACGCATGATTCGGAATTGCATCAATGTACAGCTATTGTGGGGAATTATGAAAGCTATCACATTCAGCGATGGTTACGTATGAACCCCGTGACGTATAGCAAATTAGACCCAAGTTATCCATTAACACCCGTTGGACGGGGTCTACAAACGAACGGGCAGGATAAATTCGCAGCACCGGAGGATAAATTTACATTGCAGAATCAGGCAATGCTTAAGACATACTTTGATAGACTACAGGACACACTTAAAAAGTTAGAACCCATGGCTAAATCATGTGCTGGAAATGATAATACTGTTATTGTAATGGTATGTAATACAGGACAAAGTGATTTACTAATCAACTTTATTTGCTCCGCAAGAGCACGTGGCTTTGGTGATGTTGTGAATTCGAAAGTATTAGTATTTGCCACCGATGAGGGTGTGTTACAAATTGCACAGGGGCTTGGTTTGAATGTATTCTACGACGAAGAGATATTCAAGGACATGCCAGAACACGAGGCACAAATTTATGGTGATCGAACATTTACACAAATGATGTATGCCAAGGTTGTGACAGTGCAATTGATTAATAGAATGGGATATGATGTTCTATTCCAGGATGTTGATTTAGTTTGGTATCAAAATCCATTGACATATTTCCATGACAAATCAAATCCCAATTATTCATTTGATATTCTATTTCAGGACGATGGTGCACGTACGACACGATATGCACCATACAGTGCTAATACAGGTGAGTAAATGTAGGGCCAACAAATTAGTGCACCATGTTCATGTCATCTCATTGTTACAAGTTGACAATACAGGCTTTTATTATGTGCGCAATAATGATAAGACAAAGTTCCTGTTCCGCTCTCTACTTTACCTGGGTGATATGGTGCTGTCTATGACGAGTCATCAACAAGCAATGGGTGCGTTACTTGACGAACATAGCAGTTTGACTGGTTTAAGAGTCAAAACTTTATCAGCGTACGATTTCCCTGGTGGTTATCATTATCACAGAAAAAAAGAGATACCCGTAATGAAGGATATAGTGCAAGGAAAATATCATCCATACGTTTTCCATATGAGTTGGACGACGAATAAGCATAATAAGATACTCTTTCTACAGCAAATGGGTCTATGGTATACCGACAGCAAATGTGAAAATGGTGGTGGCCTGAATGTACTAGCGGCAAAGTCGAGTGTTATGAATTCGTGCTGCTCGGCGAAGCCATTAATTTCATGTCACTACAAAGATAAACCGTCAGTCGAAGAATGTAAATACTCTGATATTCCTTCGATTGACGCCGGCAAAAAGGGAGCTTCATTTTGGTAACATACCGATTATTGAGCTAACGGATGCATCGGAATACAGCGTTAAAACTCATGTTGACTTATAAGATGTTGGATTTTTCGTCTGGCTATTTGATGCGATGCATTTCCGACAAACTTCAACGAATCCATCCGTGAACTTTAATGAATTACTTTCAGACTCTACTGTAATAACTTTTCGTTCAATCAGACGTTTAAGAATATCGTCCTCCTTAAGTGTGCTCCAGTCTGGAATTTTCGCACTTGACAGCTTCCGCCGTACCTCCATAAGACTCTCTCGAGTTTTCCTTGATGCATCGTATGCTTGCCAAGCTAATTCCTTCTCGAGCTGACCAACTAATCGTCCACGTTCAAATGCCGTACCCTCTCGCAAATCAAATGCATTACGGATAATATTATCCGATACAGCTCTTTTCAGATCAACGAGTGCATCAGACAGAGTGGAATGAGTCTGAGATCCCCATGTACGAGGGTCGTTAAGAACATACAGAGGTATCCCTGCCTCTCGACAGATCTTGGTAAGATAACGGAGTGAGCCAGGTACTCGCTGCATAGCTGATCCATCACAAATGACAGCATGGGGTTTATTCGATGCTCTGTTGGGCTTAACCCTTGGAGTGGATTTCCAATAGTGTGCGTTACCGTCAACATTGCTACCATATAACTTACTCTCGCCTTCGCCATCTACACCGTCCCAGCTACCTATGGCCCGACCACCACCCCACGGCCACCAAAGCCAGCTCAACCAGCCACCCAAACTTAGCCATCCATTCCTATTCGAAACAGGGATAGACTGACAATATATCTGTCCATACATTGATTGAGAGAATGCGCTGGCCCGCTGCATTGGTGATCCAAAAGGGACTAGGCCATTAATACGTAAGTGCATTTCCTCCAACCATGCATATTGATTGTTGGGATGTGAACGTTCGTAATCAGGGTCGTCTATTTCCTCTTCTTCAAATTCACTTCGAAACTTAGGAGGAATTGACGCCAAAGTTGTTCTCTCATCCACTACCTGTACCTCATCCGCATCAGCAATGGCTTCATCGACTATTTCTAACTTGGAGGTATCCCCAACTTTCTTCCATCTTTTGCTCGTTGTGGTATATATCCTACGAATGTTGTTCGGGTTGAGATTCGTCACAGATGTTTCCAGTATCTCAACGCCTATTTTCGGTTCTCCCATATATTTAGAATTGGCATCCAGCATTCCCCTTTCGGTCGTTTTTGACATCTGCCGTTTGTAGTGCGGATCATAACAATAGTACAGTTCCCTTGCGAGGCTCTTTTGTACTATCGGATTTTTTGATGCCCTCTTTCCGGCTCGTTCTGTCGACTTGGGCGGTGCCACCCCATCCAAATACTCCACTAATCGTTTCGTACCGTCTGCACTGTCGAAGATTTCGTGAGGTAATTGGCAAATGCCGGGATGCTCAAATGCATCACGTTTGAACTCGGGAACATCGACCGTCAGTAGACGCAGCCTCAACGGCACGCCCCTGGTCCGCGGATTATCATCTTCGTCGACGTCGGTAACGTCATCGATGATATTATCTACATCATTACGAACACGATATTTCTTCGCCTGGAACATGAGCGCCATCGTTTCTGGGTGATGATTTAGATATCCCCGCCCAGCAATACCGTCCATTAAATATATGTCTAATTTCTCATTGCGTTTCTCCTCGGCTTGCGCCAAAGACACTCCTTTGTCAGCGGTGATCAACGCCACACTTGCGCCGGCGACAATTGAGGCTGGAACAACGCACCATGGTGTAGAGAACGACTTGCCGTTCGATCTACGAGCATGGGATAGAGCGCGACCGGACATACGAAACGATACAGAATACATAATCTTCATCCCCACCCCGCCTAAAAAACTTTTCTCTAGATGGGATGGATGGAGATGGATTGGTGGCCACCCCGACTTGTGTTGACTACTTTCTTTGGC
>Ga0247832_1004348_pt1 | contig 17856 bp, 11 predicted proteins | sample LaCruzMarch2015__10_FD_192407 | JGI IMG/M metagenome (GOLD analysis project Ga0247832, IMG submission 192407) | Freshwater microbial communities from meromictic Lake La Cruz, Castile-La Mancha, Spain - LaCruzMarch2015_4m | ecosystem: Environmental > Aquatic > Freshwater > Lake | place: Spain... | reverse complement strand
ATGAGTATTTTGCCCTTTCAAGGTTTAAAAATTCAACGCAAAAAACACGCGATTTAAATGTAAAAAGTGGTGTTTGGCGCGGACTTTTCGTTTCTTTTATCATCTTTTGTTTATTTGGTGCAATTGTATTTATTATTTGGCAAGGTATGTTGATGACACAAGGGAACAATCCGGAATTATCGAGTGAAGGTTTCTACCAATTTGTGTTGTTTACAATTATGATGGGCGCATCTGTTGGTTCTTTACCTGATTTATATGCAAGTATTCAAAAGTCGATTGGTGCAACTGAAAACTTAATGAATATCATCAACGAAAAGACCGAAAAAGCTGAAAATACAGGAACAAGTAAATCTCCAATTCAAGGAGAAATTGAATTTAAAAATGTAAGTTTTGATTATCCGCAACGAAAAGACATGACTATTTTGAAGAATGTAAGTTTTGGAGTAAAAAGAAATAAGACCTTGGCTTTAGTTGGTCCAAGTGGTTCAGGAAAATCGACCATTTCCAACTTGATTTTGAATTTTTATCATGCCAATTCAGGTGAAATTAGAATTGATAATCAATTAATTACAAATTACGATTTGAATTTCTTGCGTCAACACATGGCAATTGTACCGCAAGAAGTAATTTTATTTTCTGGTTCCATTTTAGAAAATATCCGATTTGGAAAACCAGAAGCGAGTGAAGAAGAAGTTATCGAAGCAGCGAAAAAAGCAAATGCTTGGGAGTTTATTGCTTCATTTCCTGAACAATTGCAAACGGAAGTTGGTGACCGTGGCATTCAATTATCTGGTGGACAAAAACAACGTATTGCCATTGCACGAGCGATATTAAAAAATCCTCAAATTCTAATTTTAGACGAAGCGACCTCAGCATTAGACTCTGAATCAGAACGTTTGGTACAAGATGCTTTGGATAAACTAATGAAAGGAAGAACATCTGTTGTGATTGCGCACCGTTTGTCAACAATCAGAAATGCGGATAATATTCTCGTTTTACAACACGGTGATATCCTTGAATCAGGAACACATCAAGAATTAATTGAGAAAAAAGGATTGTACGCTGATTTGGTAGCGTTACAAACGATGGAAGGTTAGTATAAAAAGTTTTAATTTGAAAATGAATTAATCCGCCGCAGCTGGTTGAAAATACTCACATCCCTTTTGCAACAACGAAATTCCTTCAATCTTAAGATTACAAAAAGTGAATATTAAAACAAATTCAATTAACATTATTATTTTTTTAATCACATCGCTTAAGTAATTGACAACTAAAAGAGTAAATTTAGTTTCAAAATTTTAGTTAAATAATCTCTTTGATTTTTAATTATTTTAAATTACCTTTAACTTACTCAATTACAAATTCAACCACAAACTATTATTAGCATTGCTTTTTTCAATCATCTTTTATAGATTTTTTATAGAACTTTTTAAACAATGAAAATGGCGAATGTTATTTCTTTTAGTGTGTACGAATTATTCACTTTCCTTTCTTTTTTCTTTTCAATCGTTTCACTAATTATTTTAGTTTACATAATGATTAGAAGAAGAAATATTTTAACAGCGGCAAAAAAAAGGAGTATAAAAAAATCGCAAATTAAAAATTCTCAAAACGAAGCTAAATTCTCTGAATTAATTCAAAAAAAAGAAAAAGAAATTAAAGAGTTGAAACAAGTCCTTCAAAAATACATTGATATAGAAAATGATTTTTTGAACGAAATACAAGAAAAGGAAGCGAACCCTGAAAACGACTATTCTAATTTGATTCAAAAATTAAAAGATCAAATAAAAGAAGTCAATGATTCAGATAAGTCAATTTCAACTATATTATCGAATCAAAGTTTAGATTCAGATCGCATTTTATTTACTCAAATTCTTAAAAAGAAACATCCATTTCTAACAGATCAGGAAATTGGATTATGTTCCTATTTTAGAACAAATACTCCATCCAAAGAAATTGCAATCATAGAAGGAATTACTGACGGAACAGTTCGTGTTTACAAAAACAAAATCAAAAATAAAATTGGACTTTCTCAAATGGATAGTTTAAATGAATATTTAGTAAACATTCCAATTGCACAAACAGCCTGATTTTAGCTCTTTATTTTTTCAATATCGCTAAAAAAATCAGGATACGATTTCTGGATACAATCAACATTATTAATAACAATTGCTGTATCACTTATTAATGCTCCAATTGTTGCAGCCATTGCGATCCGATGATCGTTATACGAATCAATTGCTTGTATTGGAATAATCTTTCCAGTTCCTTGAATTGATATTGAGTTATTTCCAACTTCAAACTCTACAAAAAACGATTTTAATATTTCTGAAATTGCTTCCAATCGATTTGATTCTTTATTTACAAGTCTATTTGTCCCAACAATTGTTGATTTCCCGTTTGCTGCGCAAGCCAAAATTGAAAGTATTGGAAATAAATCAGGCGCATTTGTTAAGTCAATTTTGAATGGTCTTTTTAGGTGACTTTCTTGTACTTGAATAATTTCTTTTCCTTCAGCTGAATTGTCAATCCTAATAATTGCTCCAAATTCTTTAAGAACAGTAAGAATCAATTCGTCTGCTTGTTTTGATTTTGAGTTAAGTCCAACTAATTCGATACTTCCAGAAATTGCTGAGCCAACTAAATGGTTTGCTGCACCACTCCAGTCTCCTTCGATTGTATATGAATTTGATTGATAAAACTGATTTGCTTCAATTGTTATTTTAGTATCAAAATCTGTTGAAATTGTAACACCAAAATTCGACATAATTTCACAAGTCATTTCTAAATATGGGCGACTTGTAATGTTGACTAGTTTTATAGTCGAAGGTTTATTCAGTAAAGGTAAACTGATTAAAAGTCCACTAACAACTTGTGAACCTTCACGCGCATCAATTACCAAATTTTGATTGCTGATTTGTCCTTTAATTTGAATCGGTAACTTGTAATTTTGATGGGTAACTGATAAACCTAATTGTTCCAATATTTCAATTAACTGTTTTTGAGAACGATTTAAAATTGAACCTTCACCAGTTAAATGAATAGTTGAAGAAAATAAAGTTGCAATAATTCCCAACATTCGAAGGGCTAAACCAGATTCTCCAACGTTTAAGCTTACTGATTCTAACTTTTTTCTTGTTGGCGGAATAATTTTAAGTCCTTCCTTTAAAACAATGATTTCTGCTCCTAATTGACGAATACAATTCTGAATGGCGAGCACATCCTTTGATTGATCTGAATTGTAAATAGTCGTTTCATCCGTTGCTAAAAGACTAAGTATAAAAGCTCTTTGTGCATAGCTCTTGGAACTATTCGCTTTCAGTTGACCTTGGTATTTAAAAGGAGAAATTGTTTTATTCATTTTTCTTTTCTGAAAGAATTTCAGCTTGAATTCGAATGGATTCTTGATGAATTAATCGAAACAAATCATTTGAAAATTGAGGAGAAAGGTCTGCATTTTTTGCTCTTTCTAAGTTTTTTCGCAGCGATTCTTCCCATTGACTATTTTGAAGAATTGCAATATTATGTTGTTTTTTATAACTGCCAATTAAACCTGAAACATCCATTCTCTCTCTTAAAATCTGAATGATCTCCTCATCTTTTGAAGTTAGTTGTGATCTCAATTCAATCATTTCTTGTTCTTCAATTTCTTGTCTTCCTCTGACCTTTATGGAATTCAAAAGTGTGGAAAGCTCAGCAGGAGTAATTTGCTGTTTGGCATCTGTCCAAGCATCTTTTGGAGAACAGTGGGTTTCAATCATCAGACCGTCGTATCTCAAGTCAAATGCTCTTTGTGCGATTTCTAACAATAAATAATCTCTTCCGCCGATATGTGATGGGTCGCAAATTAATGGAATTGTTGGTAATTCTTGCTTTAAATCGATTGGAATTTGCCAGTTCGGATTGTTTCTATAAAGTGTTTTCTCATAAACGGAAAATCCTCTGTGGATAGCAGAAATTTCTTTAATTCCAGCTTTTTCAACTCTTTCAATGGCTCCAATCCAAAGTTTTAAATCAGGATTTGTTGGGTTTTTAACCATCACAGGAATATTAACTCCTTGTAATGCATCGGCAATTTCTTGAACGGTAAATGGATTAGCGGTTGAACGAGCACCAATCCAAATCATATCAAATCCTGCTTTGAGAACGGCTTCAACGTGTTCAGCTTTTGCAACTTCCGTACAAATTTTTAAACCAAATTGAGATTTAACTTCTTGTAACCAAGGAATTGCTTCATTTCCAACTCCCTCAAATTCTCCAGGTCGTGTACGAGGTTTCCAAATTCCAGCTCGATAATAATCAAGAGGAAGTGCACTCAAACCTTCAGCAGTTTTTAAAACTTGTTCTCTTGTTTCAGCGCTACACGGACCAGCAATAAGTGTTGAAGGTATCATTTAGTTTTTAGGAAGAACAAGTTTAAAAAGCTTATGTTCGCACTTTACTTAGCGTAATTTACAGAACGTTTTTCTCGTATAACCGTCACTTTAACTTGACCGGGGTAAGTCATTTCAGTTTGGATACGTTGAGAAATCGTAAATGATAATTCTTCAGAACGTTGATCGCTTACTTTTTCAGCTTCAACTAACACACGTAACTCTCTACCAGCTTGAATTGCATAAGCACTTTGCACTCCATCGTAAGATAAAGCTAAGTTTTCTAATTCTTTGATACGTTTAATGTAAGCTTCAACGATTTCACGACGAGCACCAGGGCGCGCACCTGAAATAGCATCACAAACTTGTACGATTGGAGAAATTAAGGTTGTCATTTCAATCTCATCGTGGTGAGCTCCAATTGCATTCAAAACGTCTCCTTTTTCACCAAATTTCTCAGCTATTTTCATACCTAAGATTGCATGTGGTAATTCTGGCTCTTCATCTGGAACTTTACCAATATCGTGTAATAAGCCTGCTCTTTTTGCCAATTTTACGTTCAAACCAAGCTCTGCAGCCATAATTGCACAAAGGTTAGCTACCTCACGGCTATGTTGTAATAAGTTTTGTCCATAAGAAGAACGGTATTTCATACGTCCAATCATGCGCATTAACTCTGGATGTAAACCGTGAATTCCTAAATCAATACACGTTCTTTTACCTGTTTCAGCGATTTCTTCGTCTAATTGTCTTTTTGTTTTTGCAACCACTTCTTCGATACGAGCTGGATGAATACGACCATCTGATACTAATTGGTGTAATGACAAACGAGCGATTTCTCGTCTAACAGGGTCAAAACAAGAAAGTATAATTGCTTCAGGAGTGTCATCTACAATGATTTCTACTCCTGTTGCAGCCTCTAAAGCTCTAATATTTCTGCCTTCACGACCAATAATTCTACCTTTTACCTCGTCTGATTCGATGTTGAAAACCGAAACCGCATTTTCAATTGCTTGTTCTGTTGCAACGCGTTGAATAGATTGAATTACGATTTTTCTTGCCTCTTTGTTCGCATTTAATTTTGCTTCTTCAGTAATTTCTTTGATGGTAGCCATTGCGCCAGTTCTTGCTTCATCCTTCAATGTTTCCATCAATTGACTTTTTGCTTCTTCTGCAGATAAACCACTAATTTTAGATAATTCTGCAACTTGTTTTTGTTGCATTTTATCCAATTCTTGTGTGCGAATATCTAATGCAGTGTGTTTCGTTTCAAATTCAGTTTGAATTTTTTCAACTTCTTTCTCTTTACGACTAATTTCCTCTAATTTTTGAGTAAGTGTTTTTTCTTTCGCTTTCAAACGATCTTCATTTGATTGCATTTTGCGCTCGCGTTCTTTTGAAGTTGCCTCGTGTTCTTCTTTTAGTTTTAAGAATTTCTCTTTTGCTTGAAGAATACGTTCTTTTTTGATGTTTTCGGCTTCCAATTCAGCATCTTTAACGATTTTCTGAGTTTTGTTTTTTAGAGCCGTTTGTTGAAATAAGAAAGTAGCAACTCCGCCACCTACAAGACCAACTAATAAACCAATAATAATTTCCATAGTATAACAACTGTTAAATTAATAAATCAGTTGTCAAAGGATGAATGTATGATTAATTGAGTGAATCTATTTCCTTAGAAAGTGCTTCTAACGATGTTTCAATAGATGTATAATCCGCAGTAATCGTTACAGTTTCTGGTTTACTTTGAGCCACATTTCGTGAAATCAATTGTAAAGCAGACATTGCAAGCAAGTCCTGAGTATCTTTAACTGCATAACTTTTACTCAACAATTCAATTGCCTTGTTGATGTCATCAGCGGCTTTTACTACTTTTTCTTGCTCTGTTTCCAAAACATTCAAAGGATAAGTTCTTCCCGCGATGGTAATTTTCAATGAAATTTTATTCATTTCTATTGCTTAAGCTGTTCAATACAGTGTTCAATTTCTCTTACAAGTTCATCAATTTCCTCTTCGCGTTTTCCAACAACTTGAATAGGAACTTCAACAACTTTGTTTTGAGCCAAATGCAATGCCGAACGCAATGTTTCAACTTCGGTTTCTAATGAAAAAACAAGATTGGTCTTTTCAATATTAGAGTTTCTTAGTTGTTGAATTTCATTTTTCAAAACAGAATTAGTTTTACGCTCATTTAAAAGTTCACCATGAATGGATTTTACTTTGTTGAGGATATTATTAAGACTATTTTGAATGTTTTCGGTCATTTTTTTTGACTTTTCACAAAGTTAACATTGTTACGTTTACAAGCAATAGTTTTCGGTATGTATTTTGCAACTTTTTGAAGATACCTTTGTTCATGCGCAAGCTTCAACTATTATTTCTTTTTTTTCTTTATTCCTATTCGGCTAAAACTCAGCAAGTTTTTTGTGAAAATGGACTTCATCCACCTTTAGGAATTCCACTTGAATTGAGTGCAACCTTTGGTGATATTCGTCCGAATCATTTTCACATGGGTTTAGATTTCCGCACAAATGGCAAAGAAGGTATTCCGATTCACTCGATTGATGAAGGATTTATTTCGCGCATTAGAATTTCTCCCAGTGGTTATGGCAAAGTTATTTATGTCAATCACCCAAACGGAACAACTTCAGTTTATGCTCATTGTTCCTTTTTTTCAAAAACAATTAACGATTTTATCTTGCCAATTCAGAAAAAGCAATTTCTAAATGAATTAGATTTGAGTTTTACTAAAAGTCAATTGAAAGTTAAAAAGGGCGAGCTTTTGGCATATTCAGGTAATAGTGGAAATTCAACAGGTCCACATTTACATTTTGAAATTCGAGATACAAAAACTGAAATTGCACTGAATCCTCTAACCGTTGGATTTGCAGTCAAAGATACTTTAGCACCACTAATTACGGCCATCAAATTATATGCGATTGATGAAAATGGCTATGTTATTCCGGGAAAATCAAAGCTGATGAAAGTTGAAAAATCGAAAAAAGCAGTGATTACTCAAGATCAGTTAATTGTTCTACCTAACGATTTTTTACCAACTAATGCAAGTTTAGCAATTGCAGTCAGTGGATTTGACCCAATCGGAAAGACAGGAAGTTCATTTGGTTTGTATGAAAATTTACTTTTTAACAAGGAAGATACTGTGTTTCAATCGAAAGTAAATCGTATTTCTTTTGATGATTCTCGCTATGTCAATAATCATATTGACTACAATGAATACAAACTGAATAACAAGAAATTACACAAGCTCTTCAAAAACAAAAACAATCATTTGGAAATATATGAATTGAAAGAATTAGGAGCAACTCAGCTAAAAATCAAAGACACGACTCAATTAAAAATTGTATTAAAAGATGTCAATCAAAATACTTTTGAATATGGTTTTAAAGTTTTAATCAATGGAGAGAATCCTGTTCAAACAAGCTCTTTTTTTAACCGAAAAGATTTCTTTGTTCCTGATTCTAGTTATGTTTTCGCTGGTTCAAAGATTAAATTTGAAGTTCCGCTTTATACCTTTTATGAACCAACAAAAAAGCTTGTTAGCCTTGAGAAAATGATTCTTGGTGAACCTGCTGTGCCAATTCAAAAACCAATAAAAGTAAGTATAAAACCAATAGCGAATTTCCCAATAGAAAAGCAATATATCACCGTTAATTCAAAAGGAAATCATGCGTTAACTACAAGTTTGAAAGAGGGAAAATTGTATGCTGAATCTAAATATTTAGGCACTTTTTCGATAAAAATAGACACGATTTCACCAAGTATTGTAACTTCTAATTTCAAAGAAAGTGACACTTTAATTACAAAAGAAAAACTGACTTGGAAAATTTCAGATGGGCAAACTGGAATCAAGGAATATCAACTTTTTATTGAAGGTGTTTGGTATCCACTAGAATTTGACTTAAAGAACAATTTATTGATTTTCAGACGAAATCCTTTAATTCGATCAGAGCAAAACTTGGAATTAATAGTAACAGATTTTTGTGGAAATACCACTTTTTGGTGTGCGACTATATGTTTGAGCGAACTTTAGTTTTTTAGTTTCCTCCTCCAGTTAAAAATTCTTTCAAATACAATGGAGTGAAATAAGCAACATCTTCAAATTCGCTTTGATTGAATTTTTCATAAGCAAGAGCAACTTGACCTTTTGCAGAAAGTTTAATCGATTCATAAAACGTAATCTTTCTGTTTTCCCAGTGTGTGCTCATTTTTTCAGCTCCATCTCCGAAATAAACAAATGGTTCAAAGTTTTGATAGCTTTTTTCGTCTAAAATGTCAGCTGAAAGCGGCTTGATACTAGTTAATTCTTTATCAAAAATTTCACAATAAACTTCATTTCTTCTTGCATCTAGCATTGGAACTAAAGTTGAATTTGGATATTTTTCTTTTCCTGTTAAAGCTAGAACTTTTAACGTTGAAACTGAAATCAACGGAATCGAAAGAGCAAAACATAGTCCTTTTGCTACAGATAAACCTATTCTCAAACCCGTGTAGGAACCTGGACCTGACGAAAAAGAAACACCTGCCAATTGATTAGGTAACAATTGATTTTTTGATAGAATTTCTTCAATGAAAACAGTTAAGTACTCGCCGTGGATGTAATTTTCAGCGTCGTTTTCTATGCAATCTAGCAACTTTCCATTTTCTGATAAAGCAACTGAACACATTTTTGTACAAGTTTCTAAATGCAGGAGAAAATGGTTCATTTTTTTATTTCAAATTTAAAACCAACACCATGAATGTTAGAGATTTTAATGCTTGGCTCAAGACTTAAATATTTTCTAAGCTTGGTAATAAACACATCAAAACTTCTTCCAACGAAATAATCATCTTGACCCCAAACGGCATTAAGAATAACTTCTCTTGGTACGACTTGATTTTTAAATTTATATAAGACTTTAAGAATGTGTGCTTCTTTTTTCGTTAGCGTTTTGATTTCGTCTCCATTTTTAAGCGTATAATTTTCAACGTCGAATAAATAAATACCTAATTGAATTAGTTTTTCTTCTTCAGTTTCCACTTTAATGTTTACCCTTTTTAGCAAAGCTTTTATTCTAAGTTGAAGCTCTTCTACACTAAATGGTTTAGTTAAATAGTCATCACCTCCAGAATTAAATCCTTGCACTTTATCCTCAGTCATTGATTTTGCAGTCAAGAATAAAATTGGTATTTCAGTATTCATTTTACGAATATCCTTTGCTAAAGTGAAACCATCTTTTTTTGGCATCATCACGTCGAGAATACATAAATGATAATCTTCAGAATTAAATCTTTGTAAGGCTTCTACACCATCACAACAAAGACTAACAGCATAACCATCTGATTTAAGTTGGTCAGAAATAACAAGGCCAAGATTGACGTCGTCTTCGGCTAAAAGTACTTTTATTTTCATTTAAAAAACGTTTAAAAACACCGAGAGCCTTGAACAATGTCCAAAGCTCCCGGCAATCAACCTAACCTACTACTGAGACAAATGTAAATATTAATATAACATTAAATTAATATTTGTGATTTTTTTTGATTTTTTAAGGGATTTTCCCTTTTTAAATATTTTTGAAAAATAGAGATAATTTGCTAAATTATTGAATGTTAGTAAAATATATATTTGGTTTTTCTTATAAGAAGTTTTTTAAACTAGTAATTAATTTGTGAAAACAAGAAAAAGTAACTCATTATTTGAGTAGGAAAGTTATGTTTCGCTTTAAACCTTCAAACTTCGTGCGTTTTACAGCACTGTTTTTAAAGAGCGAATCAGTTGATTTTTAGTTCTCTTGAAAATGAATTTAAAATGTTAAAATCAAAAATCAGGTAGAATTACCTATAGCACAGTATGTTAAAAGTTCTTAAACTTGTACTGATTTTAAACCTCAACGGAGGAAGTTTCTTACCTAATCTATCTACAACATGAGAACTATTTTTATTTACATCGCATTACTGACCTCCTTTTTAGGATTTTCTCAGACAACATTCCCAATTGAAGAAATTAAATATTCACCCTCTGGGGTCTTTGATACTGTTTTTGATAATGATGGAAATAAATTTCTTCTCAAAGACATAGTTATAAGTAATGACTCCACAAAAGTAGTAAGCTTCAATGATTGTAATAGCGGTTATTTTAAATTGTACTTTGAAATAGGATCAGGCTTTGAACAATCAAATTCGATACATCAACAACGTAGAAACGTCTTATGTCAATTATTTTATGATTTGTCACAATTCATAACACCAGTAAATCCAAATACTCCTGTCAATATATATGTTAGAAGTTTTGTAAACGAACTTGTGTCTCCACCATCTGGAGTTGGTGCTTATGCTTCATCTGTTTATCTTGCCCCAGCAATAACAACAAATATTGGAGGTGGAATTGTTGATAATGCAATTTGGCAAACTATAAATTCAGGTATTGACCCCTTTATAGCATTCAATCCCCCAATTAGTAATTTGAATTCTGCTTCTGCTGGATTCTATCACGGGATTATTGCTTTTAATTTTAATATCCCAGGTGTTAGTTGGCATCAAAGTTTATCTCCTTGTCCATCCACCCTTTTGGATTTGTATAGCATAGGGCTTCACGAAATTACACATGCTTTAGGATTTGCGTCTTTAATCAATGGAAATGGAGAATCGAAATTTGGTAATTATTATCCGTACTTTTCAAGATATGACAAATTTCTACAGACAACTTCAGGTGCAAATTTGTTAACAAATACTGGTGCTTGTAGTTCTATGTATGGTTTTGGTTTTAATCCCAATCTAAATTTATCCATTTTGATAAATAATGGGACAGTCTGTACAACTCCAAATCTGATTAAATTCGGAGGTTCAGTCAACCAAAATGTTTACACTTTTCCAGCTATTATACCCCCTAACCCAAATCCACAATTTGAACCGGGTAGCGCATTAAGTCACTTTGAGGATCAGTGTCATTCTCCAAATACATATCCAGATAATTCATACTATGTAATGTCAAATGGATCTTTTATTCCAAATTCAAATCCTCCTCTATTTTATTCCAAACGATATCTGAAAGATGAAGAAAGAAAAGTTTTATGCGACATTGGTTACAAAGTTACAAATGTGTTTGGTGGTTATACTTATCCGAACACAACACAATGTGGAGGTAATCAGATTGTTGGTGTAAATGATGGTATTACTTATAATCCTTCCGCTAACACCTATACCTACGTAATTGCAAATAATAGCCTAACACCTCTAACTATAAGTAATTTTTTATTAAATGATTACAACCCCAACAGTTCATTAACTCTGACTTTTGAATGTCCAAGAAGTGTATTTGGTTATGGTACGGCAACACTAGTAAATGGAAATACTATTAGTTATACACCAAATGGAACTGGAGATGGATTAGATTTGATTCGTTATGTTCCTATTTTACAAAATGGGCAGAAAGGAAATATAACTTATATTTATGTTTATGTAACAACTGCATCTTGTGGGGTTAATGGTGCCTGTGAAAGTTATGTTAACAATGGAAACTTTGAACAATGTTCTGGGTGTGGCTCATTATCTGGCAATTACCCAACATTAATTAATCCTTGTTGGAATAAATTTTCAGATACACCAGATATATGGTCTTTGGCAAATCCAGCATGTCAAGCTGTTCAATATACTTATCCACAACCATTGGTGAATTCTTGGAATTCACTTAATAGCAATACACATTTTTTAGGTTTAAATTCATCAAAAGGTTTTTATATTGATGGCTTTCAAAATAATTTAACCAGTCCATTAGTTCCAACAATGGGATATTATGTTAAATTTAAGGCTAAAGTTTCAAATCATATTCCTTCTCAAAATAATTCATCATTTGTCGCAATTGGTGGATCAACAGCAAGTACTCCTATTTCTTCACCTTACTATACAAGCTTTCCTCCACCAATTCAAAATTTAGGAAGTGTTTTAATTTCTGGGAATAATTGGCAAGATTATCAAATTCATATTCCAAATACGTTGATTACATCAAACATTAATTACTTGACTATTATAAATGCAATCTATTTATCACCAAATTTTAGTTCATATTTAATGATTGATGATATTACCATAGTAGAAGAAAATGCAAATTACTACTTTACCCCACCTTCTATTGTATGTGCTAATGATCCTATTGATTTAAATATTTATACAAATGTTCCTAATTGCATATTTACAATTAATGGGGTAGTAGGGTCAGTTTTCAATCCAGCTATTTTAGGTTTAGGAAATCATAATGTGACTTGTACTTATACAAAACCAAATGGATGTATTGTAACTTTTTTAGCAACTATTGAATATAAAAACCCTACTATTTCACCTTTATTTAACCAGATTGCACCAATTTGTATTGGAAGTAATACTAATCCATTGCCCAACACTTCATTAAATGGAATTACTGGGACATGGTCTCCTACATTTAATAATTCTGCAACTACAACTTATACATTTACACCATCCACAGGATTTTGTGCAACCACTACAACTATGACAATTCAAGTTAGCTCTGGTTGTTGTGTTACACCAATTGCAACATATAATAATCAAATCAATGCTTCCGTACTCGCAAGTATTACAAGTGGACAAACAGTTGAAATAAATTCAAATGTTATTGTTAGTACAAATAGCACCTTTAACGGAATAAAATTTAGATTAGGATCAAATGTTAAAATAATTGTAAATCCAGGAATTACATTAAATTTAACTAATTGTACTTTATATTCTTGTACCTCAATGTGGGATGGTATTGAAATTCTGGCAGGAGGTGTTTTAAATCTAAATGGAACTCGAATAGAAGATGCAAAAGAGGGAGTATTAAGCTTAAGTAACGCATCCTTAACAGTAAATAACTGTAATTTCAATAAAAATAAAACAGCTATTCGTCTGGAAAATTGGAATAATTTTAATGGAGTTAATGGAACAACATTTGATTGTTCAACAACTAACTCTCCTACTCCATTCGGTTATTTGAAAGCTCCATTTGAAGGAGAAAAATCATTTTATGGGATATATCTGTCTGGCATGAATACAGCTACTATTGGAGGAACAACAGAAAATTTATTCACAAACTTAGAGATAGGGATTTATGTAAGAAAATCTTTAAATGTTAGTATCTTGAAAAACAAATTTACTAATATCAATACACTCTGCCCCATAGCAAATGTTTGTACCAACGCAACTGTTAAAGGCTGGGGAATTTTTACAGATGACATTCAAAATTTAAGTATTGGTCACACTTCAAATAGTTTGTTAGGTAACATCTTCTCTAATTCTTATAATGGAATTTTAGTGAATAATTGTCAAAAATTTGCAATTCACCGAAACACTTTCAATGACATACTTAATTCTATTCCTTCAGCTTTTGGAATTTATTTTTGTATTTACATAGGAAATTATGGATCAACTAATGGAGTAGTTGGATATGATAACTTCATCCAAAACAACACTTTCACCAATTTTAATAGAGGTATTTATTATACTAACAATTACAGTAATTCACTTACGATTAGTCAAAATAAAATGTCCACTTTTAATGCAACTAGTTCTTCAGGTATTAATATTTTTGAGAACAGCAGACCTCAAACTATATTGATTGAAAAAAATATATTTAATGATCAAACAAATCAGCTTGGACAAGTCGCAATTAATATTCAAAGAGTCGGAGCAATTGATGGTTCTAACATCACAATTAAAAGAAATACAATTAGAAATGTTAAAAATGGTATTCGTATAACATCCCATCATAATGTTAAGATAATTGAGAATAGCAGTAACTTTACAAGCATTGGCACAACGAAAGCAGGTATTTATTTTCCAACAAGCGTACCTACTTCTTTAACGACAGGAATTAAATTGGAGGACTGTAAAGGAACATTAGTTAAATCTAACACTATTCAACGGACTAATTATACAACTAGTCCTTTTAATGGATATAGCGAACTTACAAACACACAAGCTCTTGATATGGTTGGTATTTATGTTGGAGAAAATTGTTTTAATACTAGTGTAATTGATAACTCTGCCCTTAAATTGGGAACAGGAATTTATTTTATAGGTAATAACAATAGCCCAATAACTTTAAGATGTAATTTCATGAAATTTAATCCTACTGGTTTACATATGAATGGTTTCATTGGCGACCAAGGGAGTCTAACGTCTCCTCAAGACAATCAATGGTCAATTGTAACTCCTGGAGCAAAGGGAATCATTAGAAATGGTTCAACTCCAAAGTTCTTTACGAGAAGTTATTCTATGCCATTTATGCCTAGTCCGGGCTCTCAATTTGAACCTCCAAACACTGCAATCACAATTAACAATGCATCTGGTGGTTATAGTTGTGTTGAAGGATGTGCTAACCCTCCTTGTGCCTTACCTGGAGGTTTATTACAAGCTATAACAACAACTGGTGAATACGTTTTACTCAGCGAGCAGGAACTAAAAACTTTAGATATTGAATTGTATAAAAGCTTGAAAATAACTTCTTATACGTACGATGAATACTCAGAAGAAGGAGAGAAATACCAAGAATTTATGGACAGTATGGATATGACAAATGCAAATAAAATCTATGAATTAGAGGAAGAACTAGCAACGAAAGATACTATTTCCGCACAACAAAAATTGGATGCTTTTGAAGCCTATGGTGATGTCGAACTAAACTATAAAAAAGTGTTTGAGGTTTATATAAATAGTTGGATGAAAGGAAAATACGAGTTAGAATCACAAGATAGTTCGTACCTAAGAGAAATAGCAGATCAAAGTCCAAGAGTTGCAGGTAATGCAGTTTATATGGCGCGTGTGATGCTTTCGATTGACACAATTGATACAGAAACCTACTCTGCTAAATCAATGACTCAATCTAATAATCTTTTATTTGAGCAATTAAAACTTTACCCAAACCCAGGAAGTGAATTTATTCATTATCAATTACCAATTCTTGAAAATGAAAAAGGAATTGTAAGAATCATTGATGTTTCTGGAAAAGTCATCGATGAATGGTTTGTAGACAATGAAAAAACAATTGGTTCTGTGGATGTAAGTCAATATTCTAAAGGAATCTATTTATTTGATCTTCAAATAACAAATGGTAAATCTATTGTTAAAAAGATGGTAGTTAAATGATTAAATTTCTTTTTATTTTTAAAAAAGTAATGCTTCTAATTCTATTGGGAGCATTGCATTTTTCTGTTTTTTCGCAATATAACTATGTGCCCAATCCTGGATTTGAGTTATACGATACGTGTCCATATTATTCTGATAACCCGATTTTTTCAGGTGCAGAAGCCATTTGCCGCGCTTCCCCTTGGTTTCAACCTCACATGCCCAATGATAACCAGTCTACTTTTGGTTGTGGTGGTAGTTCTAGTGATTTTTTCCATTCTTGCGCTGGCCAAATACCCGTTGTTTGGTCAGGATTTGATTATCAATATCCTTATTTTGGAAGTGGGTTTAGTGGTATTGCAACATTCGACGCAATAGATTCAACTAATTTGTTCAGAGAATACTTAGAAATTAAATTAAATAAAACCCTTAGCGAAAAGAATTATTGTACTTCATGGATGTCAAACTTAAGTAGTATTTCTCGATGTGGGTCGAATAGAGTTGGCGCTTACTTTTCAGAAGATACTATATTCCAGTTTGGTCAATGGCAAATTATTCCTGTTTATCCTCAAATTGAAAATATGGCAATTGTAAATGACACGCTTAATTGGATTCCTTTTCATCAAATTTTTAAAGCAGAAGGAGGAGAAAAATATATGACAATTGGAAATTTTAGACTTAACTCATTTGTTGAAACAGGCCAAATCATCGCACAAAATAATAGGTGGTCCTACTACTACTTCGACGATTTCGGTGTGTACGAACTACCAGAAATTTCTGCAGGACTTGGTGGTGAGATTGATACGTTGGGAGAGAATATACCTTTACAAGCGAGTTGTGAGGGTTGTTGGAACGATTTAGTTTATCGTTGGTGGCCAAGTGCCGGTTTGAGTGATACCACTATTCTCAACCCCATTGCCACGCCAGAAGTTACCACCACGTATTATTTTGGTTTAATTGACACCTCAGAAACCGTTCCCTGCATTGTCGATTTGGTGGATAGCGTTACGGTTTTTGTTACCATTCCACAAGATACAATTACGCCACCACCAACATCTTTTTCGTGGTTGGTTTATCCTTCGCCAACGAGTGGTAATTTAACGCTTCAATTCAGCGCGCTTAATAATGATAGTCAATTACTGATTATTGATGCACGTGGACGTTTGGTTCGCAAACTTTCAATACCTAAAAACACGGAGAGTTTACCGTTGGATATCAGCGCACTTGCAGTTGGGGAGTATTTTTTGCAATTAGAAAATTCGGGGTTAAAACAAAGGCGTAAGATTGTAAAGTTTTAGTTTACAGGTCACCCCTCTTATTAGCCGCAGCGAATCCCCTCAAGGGGAGAACTAGTTTCGAGATTCGAAGAAAATCTTAAAAAAATGATTTTCCGCAGATAGAATTAGAAATTTTCAATTTTCAATTTTCAATTTTACATTTTCAATTTTACATTTTCAAAAAAGTTATATTCCTCTTCAATCCTTCAAACTTCGTGCGTTTAACAGCGCTGTTTTTGAACAAGGAATCAAACGTTTCTTTTTGTAAGTCGTGCCAATCATTTTTAGTTAAATCCAACAGCGAAAGGATAGGAGTGAAGCGCGCTTCTTGATGTACTTTTGAAAAACGATTCCATGGACAAACGTCTTGACAAACATCGCAACCAAACATCCAATTGTCCATTTTCACTTTGAATTCAGATGGTAAAAGTTCATCTTTCAATTCGATTGTCAAATAGGAAATGCACTTTGAACCGTCAACGACATAGGGTTGCACAATTGCTTCCGTCGGACAAGCGTCGATACATTTGGTGCATGTTCCGCAATAATCTTTAATTGGTCCATCGGGTTCTAATTCTAAATCTATGATTAATTCAGCAATGAAAAAGAAACTACCGTGTTTGGGATGGATCAAGTTGCTGTTTTTCCCCAACCAACCGAGGCCAGCTTTTTTAGCCCAAACTTTATCCATTACAGGTGCAGAATCCACAAAAACGCGACCGCCCACTTCGCCAATTTCAGTTTGAATAAATGTCAATAATTTTTTGAGTTTATCTTTGATTACAAAGTGATAATCTTCTCCGTAGGCGTATTTAGAAATTTTGGGTGCGTCTTCGTTATGCTGTGTTTCTTCAGGGAAATAATTCAGTAACAATGAAACAACTGTTTTTGCGTCATCAACTAACAATCTTGGATCGAGGCGCTTATCGAAATGATTCGCCATATAACTCATTTTTCCGTGGTAGTTAAGATTCAACCAAGCTTCGAGTTTTGGTGCTTCCTCTTCTAAAAAATCTGCTTTTGAAAATCCACAAAAGAAAAAACCGAGGTCTTTCGCTTTTTGTTGAATCATTGATTTGTAAGCTGATTTATTCATT
>Ga0247832_1004340_pt1 | contig 17875 bp, 12 predicted proteins | sample LaCruzMarch2015__10_FD_192407 | JGI IMG/M metagenome (GOLD analysis project Ga0247832, IMG submission 192407) | Freshwater microbial communities from meromictic Lake La Cruz, Castile-La Mancha, Spain - LaCruzMarch2015_4m | ecosystem: Environmental > Aquatic > Freshwater > Lake | place: Spain... | reverse complement strand
CGCTTAAACGAGAAAAATATTTTAAGTCTGGTCGCGGAAGTCAATTAAAAAATAAAATAATTAAAGATTTTATAAAAGGTTAGGCTCATACCCTTCCCTTCTGGGAAGGGCGTCCGTTCGAGCCTGACCTTCTTTTAGGAAGGTTCGGGCCCCCGCTACTTAGTAAAGCGATACAGATTTGTATCGCTTTTTTTTTGTATGGAATTTGCTGTTTACATATTATTTTCGCTTAAGAATGTTAGCAACTACACCGGCTATACTACTTATTTAATAGAGCGAATAAAATCGCATAATATTTATGGAAAAGACAGCACAGCAAGACATAGACCATGAATAGTTGTTTATGTTGAATTTTATTTAACTAAAGAAGAAGCGCTTAAACGAGAAAAATATTTTAAGTCTGGTCGCGGAAGTCAATTAAAAAATAAAATAATTAAAGATTTTATAAAAGGTTAGGCTCATACCCTTCCCTTATGGGAAGGGCGTCCGTTCGAGCCTGACCTTCTTTTAGGAAGGTTCGGGCCCCCGCTACTTAGTAAAGCGATACAGATTTGTATCGCTTTTTTTTATTTTTTATTTCTAAAAATATATAATTTCAAGCTCAATTAACCTTAGAATAAAGCTCAATTAATTCACATTTTGAGCTTTATTTGCTATATTTGTGAGCTTCAAGTTGATATGGCACAATTAAAATTAGATATTAAAAAACTAGTATTAGACTATGTTAAAGCTAATACCAAGAGTTCGTCAAAAGAAATATATGATGGACTAGGAGTTGCTGTGGCATACGCTACAATAAAAAGAGCTATCACCCAGTTGTTAGCATATAATTTTATTATCGCTACAGGAAAAGGAAAGGCAACAAAATATGAAATCAGTAAATCTTGGGGCTTATTGTATCCTATTGACAGTGCCGAATATTTTCAAAAAGAAATTGATGAACGCACAATCAATTCAGTATTTAATTATGAATTGATCACTGAAACATTAACAGAAATTACTCTTTTTAATGATGCAGAATTGTTTCATCTAGACACTCTGCAGGAAAAGTTCACAGAAAATATTTCAAAGTTATCTGTTAATGCTTATAAAAAAGAATTTGAACGTTTAGCCATAGATTTAAGTTGGAAATCATCTCAAATAGAAGGAAATACCTATTCTTTATTGGAAACCGAAAAACTACTCAAAGAAAAAGAAACAGCAGCGGGCAAAACAAGAGATGAAGCAACCATGCTATTGAATCATAAAGAAGCATTGGATTTTATTTTAGAACATCCTGAATACCTTAAAAATATAACAATCGGCACAATTGAAGATATTCACAGTATTTTAATTAAAGAGCTCAAGGTGGATAGGAATTTACGCAACAGTAGCGTTGGCATTTCGGGCACAAATTATAAGCCTTTAGACAATGCTTTTCAAATTAGAGAAGCGATGGAGGCAATGTGTAGCATCATTAATAAGCGTAATAATATTTTCGAAAAGGCTTTACTCTGTATGTTGTTAATTTCATATATACAACCCTTTGCTGATGGAAATAAACGTACTGCAAGAATTATAAGCAATGCTATATTAATTAACCATCGCTATTGTCCAATTTCTTTCAGAACCGTTGATTCTATTGATTATAAAAAGGCGATGCTAATTTTTTATGAACAAAATAATATCAGTGCATTCAAAAAAATCTTTATTGAGCAATTTGAGTTTGCAGTAAAAACATATTTCTAATTTTTTACCACAAAAAAAGCCGAAGATTACTCCTCGGCTTTTAATTTATAGCAACTAAATCTTACCTTCCGTCACCATCTAATAGGTTACCTAAACCTCCTAAAATGCCACCCTCTTCTTTTCTTCCGCCAGTTGAAAACTGCAATATTCTACTCGCTAAGCGGCTAATTGGTAAAGATTGTATCCAAACTGTTCCTGGACCGGTTAAAGTAGCAAAAAACAAACCTTCGCCACCAAAAATGGTGTTTTTAATACCGCCTACAAATTGTATATCATAGTTAATCATTGAGGTAAAGGCAACGATACAGCCAGTATCAATTTTCAACGTTTCGCCTGGTTTTAAATTACGTTCTAAAATGGTTCCGCCAGCATGTACAAAGGCCATTCCATCGCCTTCTAATTTTTGCATAATAAAACCTTCGCCACCAAATAAACCTGTACCTAATTTTCTTTGAAACTCAATGCCCACGCTTACGCCTTTAGCTGCACATAAAAAAGCATCCTTCTGACAAATAATACGTCCTTGTAGCTGATCTAAATCTAATGGAATTATTTTACCTGGATAAGGTGACGCAAAAGTAACACGCTTTTTTCCCATGCCCATATTTGAAAAGGCTGTCATAAACAAGCTTTCGCCAGTTAACAAACGCTTACCTGCAGAAAACAATTTGCCCATAAAGCCTCCATTATTTTGCTTACTTCCATCGCCAAAAATGGTTTCCATTTGAATGTCATTGTCCATCATCATAAAACTACCCGACTCTGCGATAACAGTCTCTTGTGGATCTAATTCTATTTCTACACATTGCATTTCTTCTCCAAAAATGCGGTAATCTATTTCGTGATTTGTTTTCATATTGTTGTTGTGTTTTTGGTGCAAATTTATTAATAAAAGAGATTCAAATTGTTAAGCTTTTACAAGCAAAATATCATTAATTATTTTTAGATGATGTTTGGTATGAATTTTTAAAAATTTAATGGTTGGTTTAAGATTCAGCTTTCCAAAATAAGGATGTTCAAAGTATTGATTTTTTTGAGCGTTAGCGAGCGATGCGATATTTTCCTTTGCTTTTGCGATGCGATATTTCAATAAAGCGCTTGTTATTTCTTCTTTAGGTATTACAACATTTGGAGCTTTGCCTTTGCCGCGCGGGATCTTACCGATGGTCCAAATAAAGGTTCTATTTATATTAAATTTCCAACTATACGTTTTGGGATTCGATTGCTTAAAACCATTTGCTATTCTTATTACGACTAATAAACTATGTTCAATGTGCCATCCTACTTTTGCTGAAGAAATTTGCGAGTTTACTGCATCGATTGAGGGAATTTTTTCTTCTAGTTTATTAATTAAAATGTTTAGTTCTTGCATGGCATTTGTGTTAAACATTCACTAAAATAAATTTGAGTGAATAAATTATAAAATTTATTTTTCAACTTCGCATAAAATTTACCTCATGAAAAAGCTGCAAATTACATTCATTCTATTTTCTACTTTGTTTTCAATTGTGAGCAAAGGTGCAGATATTAGCGTAAAACCACAAACAAAAGAGGTGTTGATTTATTTACAAAATGCACAAATTAACGCCACAGCGGAAGTAAATTTAGTGCCCGGCATGTATAATATTGTGCTGGAAGATTTGTCTCAATTTCTCGATGAAAACAGTGTGCAAATTAAGGGTGATGCCGATTTTACTATTTTATCGGTTGTTACAAAAAAGAATTATTTAGGAGACGAAAAGAAAGATCCAAAGCTAAGAGCATTAGAAGATAGTATTGAAGTAATGAGTGGGAAACTATATGCTGTAAAAAACCAAATAGATGCGCTAAATGAAGAGCTAGTAATGATTGTAGCCAACAAAAGCATACAAGGCGACAATATTGGTGTGAGTACACTTGAGTTAGAAAAAATGGCTAACTTTTACCGTGTGCGTGTTTTAGAAATTCGTAATAAACTCACCGAAAACGAGAAGAAACAAGCTAAACTCCGCGAAAAAAATACGGCATTACAAAATCAACTGGTACAGTTAAAGAACCAGCAAACAAAGGTCTATAGCGAGATTACCTTAGCGATTAAATGCAATACTACTTCCAAATCAAAAATACAGTTGAGCTACATGGTTTCTAATGCGGGGTGGGCGCCTTTTTATGACATCAAATCTGAGTCATTAACGGAGCCTATCACCATTTTAAGCAAAGCCAATGTGTATCAAAATACGGGCGAAGATTGGAAAAATGTTAAACTTTCTTTAAGTACAGGAAATCCCAATAACAACAATACCAAGCCTGTCTTAAATCCGTATACCTTGGTGCTTAATAATCCAGATCAATTGTATAGAAAGGGTTACAGTAAAAATATTGAATTGCAGAATTCAAATACGATTGCTATTAGTGGCGTGCCTTCGGCTTATGGAGATGCACCCGAATCTGAAAAAATGAACGTTAGAGGTGGTAGAAATAGTGCAGATGATGTTTATGTAGATGGTAAAAAGTCAAATGCTTCTTCTAACTACACCAACAACACCGAAAATCAAACCAACAACATTTTTGAAATTTCTATTCCTTACAACATTCCATCAGATGGAAAAGAATACGTAGTAGCCATACAGGAATACAAAGCGCCTGCTGTGTATAGTTACAGCGCCATTCCAAAATTAGATAAGGATGCTTTTTTATTGGCCAACCTCATCAATTGGGACCAAACCGGTTTATTGCCTGGCGAAGCTAATCTCTTTAACGAGGGCACTTTTGTGGGTAAATCCTACTTTGAAACACGTGTTACAAATGATACTATCCCTGTTTCGCTGGGGCGCGAAAAAAACATCATTTTAGACCGTAAAAAAGTAAAGAGTTTTACCGAAAAAAACTTTACAGGTGGCACTAAAAAAACCACTTTAGAATTTGAAATTATGGTACGTAACAAAAAGAAATCAGAAGTAGAAATTACCCTTGAAGATCAAATACCATTATCAAATACCGAGGAGGTTACTATTGAGCTCATTAATGGCAGCAACGCCACTTACGTGAAAGAAACTGGGAAATTAAAATGGATTATTAAATTAAAACCATCGGAAAGTAATACGCTTAAATTTGGTTATATTATCAAGTATCCTAAAAAGTATAATATTTCTAATTTGTAAAATAGTTGCCACAGATTCACAGATTAAAAAATTTTATTTATTTTGAATAAATGAATTCTTATTTAAAAAAACAATTATGACCTACCCCAGCATATACGAAAACAGCACTACTACATTACTAATTTCTAGATTGATAAATTAAACGCCAATACAAAGGCATTGTGGGGCAAAATGAATGCACCTCAAATGTTGCATCATTTGAACTTAATTTATGACACCGCTTTTCACAAGTATGACCCTAAAACTCCGGCCTTTGTTAAGTTTATGTTGAAAACCTTTGTTAAAAGCACTGTAGTTGGAGATAAACCTTACAAGAAGAATTCTCCTACAGCAAAATATTTAGTGATGACATCGGATTTTGATTTTGAAAAAGAAAAGGAAGCGCTGATAAGTAACTTTAAAGATGCAGAAGAAAAAGGGCCAACTTACTTTGAAAACAAAGACAGCAATGGCTTTGGAAAGTTAACAGCCAAGGAATGGAGCCACATGTTGTACAAACATATCGATCATCATTTTAGTCAGTTTGGGGTGTAGAAAGAATAAAGGTTGGCGAGGACGCCAACCTTGGACAAAAGATGCTGAAGAAAAAAGTCCAACCTACTTTGAAGGCAAAGACAGCAATGGTTTTGGCAAGCTAACAGCAAAAGAATGGAGCCATATGTTATATAAACATATTGATCATCATTTTAGTCAGTTTGGGGTGTAGAAAGAAAAAAGGTTGGCGAGGACGCCAAGCTTGGACAAACTTGTTTTAATGGCACTTTGTTAAAGTTGAACTAAACCCGCGCAAGGGACAGCGCCATTTGTTTGAGCTCTTTTTGCGCCTGAACTGTGCGTTGGCAAAAAAGCGAGTGGCAATGGCCCGGCCCTTCCATTTTTGCAAAGGGTGTTTTAGTTCTTAAGAATGCATATAAAAATGGAAGGGTGCGCCCAAACAGGTAGATGCACTAATGATCTATTTAATTACGCTCACCCTTTGATTATAAACTCCACCTGCTGTGTGCACAGTAACAATATAAATTCCGGCACTGAAAGCTTTAGTATCCACAACCAAGGTATTATTTAAAATTGTTTTGTTTTCGTAAATCTTAACGCCTGCTGCATTATAAATAATTAACTGCAGTATTCTCTCATTTGAGTTTAATACAACGTGTAATGCATCAAAAACTGGGTTGGGTGAGATTGAAATGCCCATGTTATTTGTGTGATGCATTAGTCCGTTGATATTAACCACAAAAGCACTTGATAGTGCTGTGCATCCTAAAGCATTGGTTACCTCAACTGAATAATCGCCATTGACCAAGGGTACATAGTTGATGTTAGTGGCACCAATAATTATATTACCGCCTTCGTACCATTGATAAGTATTGGCTGTAGTAGAAGTTAGGGTAACGCCATCGAAAGAAATAGTTGGCGCGCCTGGTATTGCATTTACATCTACATTAATGGTGCTACTTGCTGTGCATTGGTTGTTATCGGTAATAGTTGCTGTGTATGTTACACTACCTGTTGGACAGGCGGTTGGATTAAAAATTGTGCTATTGTCCAAGCTTGCAGCCGGGCTCCAATTAATACCTTGTAAATTACCACCAACAACTGGTAATAAAACTACGCAAGCATTTTCGCAAACAGTTGTATCGGCCGCAAAACTAATTTGTGGTAAAGGATAAGCTGTAATTGTTATGCTATCGCTGGCTGTACACCCAAGAGCGTCAGTTATTGTTAATAGATATTCAGCATCGTTGTTAATTGTTGCCACTGGATTTGCAATTGTTGGATTGTCCAATCCTGCCGTAGGCAGCCAATTATAATCATAACCTGCTGGTGCATTTAATTGAATTGTACCATTGGCACAAACAGATTGATTGCTACCTAAATTGAGCACTGGTAGTGGATTTGAATTTATGGTAATACTGTCGGTTACTGCGCACCCTGCAGCATCTGTAATCGTTAATAAATAGGTAATATTATTACTAATTGTGGCCAAAGGATTGGCAATTGTTGGATTATTTAAACCATTAGGTGGTATCCAATTATAACTAAAACCAGCAGGTGCATTTAATTGTAAAATACTATTTGCACAAACGGCCTGATTGTTTCCTAAATTAAGCACTGGCAATGGGTTTGAATTTATGGTAATACTATCGGTTCCTGCACATCCTGTAGCATCTTCAATAGTTAAAAAATAAGTAATATTATTGCTAATTGTAGCTATTGGGTTGGCAATGCTTGCATTGCTTAAACCCTGGCTTGGCGACCAACTATAATTGTATCCAGCTGGCGCGTTTAATTGAACGCTTGAGTTTTCACAAACTGTTGTATCGTTGGCTAATGCTAGTGGCAAACCTATTGATATAGAAGCAACAAATGTATTAGATAATACAGGCAAGGTGTTGGCGCAATTCAAATTAGATACCATACTCACCTGTACAACATCGCCATCTTGCAATGTACTTGTTGCTAAAACATTTGAATTATTATTGATATTATTTCCATTGATGGTCCAGGAATAAACCGGATTTAAGCCTCCTGCAGAAGCTGTGGTGCTTAATGAAAGCGTACTGCCAGCACACACTGTTCCATTGGTATTACTATTTAAAGTAACATTGGGTATAAACGAGGGTTGAATGCTAATGGCATATCCATTATCAACACCAATAGTGGCAGGGTCTGATGCAATTACTCTTACTCTGTAGTTGCTACCGCCCGCTGTTCCCAGAGGAATGGTTGCAGTAATAATTCCTGATTGATAAGTGTATGGTGTGGCTGTATATATTCCAATATTAACAGGGGATGCAAAACTACCTGAGGCATTGCTTAATTGGGCGGTGTACGTATTTGCAGCGCCATAAAAACCACGGGCAAAATATCCAATAAAAATTGAGTTTCCGGCACAGTAAGTATTTGTTGAAGTAAAAGTTCGGTATATTTCTCTTTGTTCGGTTTGATGCACATTTCCGTTTAAGCCACCAACGCAATAACCATAAGCACCACCATCGGTCATGCAGATACTGTTCATGGTCCAGTTATTGGCTAAGCAAGCCGTTGCAATTGTTCCAATATTTTTACAACTATCTAAAGTAAAACTTTGGCTTGTTTGTTTTGCAAAATAGCCCACGCTATCATTGGCAAACCACATTTCTTCGATGGCTGCATTGTTGCTGTTGTTGTTTGTTTGAAACCAATTTAATCCTGCATCGGTGGTATATAATACTTTACCAAAAGTACCTGCACAATAACCAAGCGAATCATTTGTAAAAACAATATCATTTATACTGCTTGTAATTGTTGAAGTATAAATACCCCATGTTAAACCACCATCAAATGTTTTAGCAATTTTATTGCTTCCGGCTACAAAGCCAGTATCTTCATTTATAAACCAAATAGCTCTTCCTACAACTGGCTCACCTGTGCTAATTGAATCCCAGGTTTCGCCCGCATCATTTGTTTTAAAAACAAAACCTCCACCTGCTGAAGCAAATCCCTGATTGGCATTAATGAAACTTAAATCGGTAAACCCTCTTAATGTATTTGTTGGCTTAAGCACCCATGTTTCTCCGCCATTTATGGTTTTCATTATTCGTCCGCTATCGCTGCAAGCAAAACCAACGTTATTATTGGTAAAGTAAACTTTGTTGATCGTTGTTGCAAAGGCTTTTGTTTGTTGAAAAAAGTTTACTCCACCATTTTCTGTTTTAAAAATTTTTCCTTCTTTTCCTCCGATATATGCGGTATCTCTGTCGGTAGCAAACACAGTAAAAAGCTCTGTACCAAAAGCGGTGGTTTTGTTTTTCCATGTTGCTCCACCATCTGTAGTTTTATTTATTTTGCCTAGGTTACCTCCAATGTATCCAGTATTTGCATCTGTAAAATAAATAGCGGAAAAACTATCATATAAACCATTCATCGTTGTTGTATTGTTCCATGATAATCCTCCATCTGTTGTTTTATAGACGCCTTCACCATCAACCGTAAGGTAGCCAGTATTGGCATTGGTAAAGAATATACGTATAATAGGATTGATAGCACCTGTGGTGATTGCGGTCCAATTTAATCCTCCATCAACAGTTTTAAACAAATTATTACCACTTGATAGGTAACCAGTAGTTGCATTTGCAAAGAAAATATCGTTAATACCTCCAGCGCCTGTGGTAATAATATTCCAAGTATTTCCTCCATCGGTGGTTCTTAAAATTTGTCCGTTACTGCTAGCAATAAAACCTAGGTTATTATTTGCAAAAAAAATTCTTCTTAAATCTGTTGTAACTCCACTAGCGATAGTTTGCCATGTTGCTCCACCATTAGTGGTTTTGCGTAAGGCTCCATTATTGCCTGTAATAAACCCATTGTTTACATCTTTAAGCCATATATCGTTATTTCCTGAAGCTATACCTGCGCCTTGTTGTACCCATGTGGCACCACCATCAGTGGTTTTGCGAATATTAGATGAATTACTTGCGTACCAACCTGTAAGTTGATTTACAAAGTGAATAGCAGTAATAGTGTTTGTATTACCTGTATTCATACGCACCCAGTCTTTACCTTCATTGATTGTTTTATACAAGCCATGGCTTACCGTACAGTTTCCAATACCTGATGATTGAAAAACCGCATAGCCATTATACCGATCGGTAAAAGTAATGTCATTAATAGTGGTGCCCGCTGGGTTAGTTACACGCCATTGGGCATTAACCAAGTTTGAAAATAAACTAAAGCAAATGAAAACTTTTAGTTTAATATTGAATTGAGACATAAAATGTTTTAATTTTTAAACGTTAATTGCAAGATTGATGGGTCAAAAGTACTTCATTTTTAAAAATTAAATTTCGAATATTGTTAATAAGGCGCTTTTATACGAATACCGATGTGAAATAAGTAATGGCCCAAACTTTTTTTCAATCGGCATTTAACAATGTAAAAATTAAAATTATTGGAATAATTAATGAGCTCGCTAAACCCAATAAAAAAAGCCACATCAAATTGATGTGGCTTTTTAAAATTTTAAAATTTGAATTACTTATTTACAATAACTTTAGTAAATATATTTTGTGTGCTGCTTTGTATATGAACTAAATAAATTCCTTCGTTTAAGTCATTGGTATTTACAACCAGTGTTGCATTTAAGGAATTCACTTGTTTAATTGTTCTGCCCGATAAATCACTAATTGAAACCACTGTTTCTTCAGTTAAATTATTGATTATAAAGCTTTCTTTTGCAGGATTAGGAAAAATAGTAATTTCCTTGTTGTTATTGTCTTTTATTCCAACAACAGAAGGTTCAAAAGTTAAAGTATATTGACGCATTGTGGTTGCTGCTGGTGTACCATTATCTGTTGCAGTAACTGTTAATACTAAATCATTGGTGGCGTTCACAGGAGTGTTAACATCTACAAGATATTTATGATTCCCTAAACTATATAAAGTTGTTACCGTGAAGTCGGTAAAACTACCCATATCAAATGTTAACCAAGCATCTTGATTTTGTTCTCCAGAAAGCACCATCATAGCATATTGAATGGTATCGCCTGGTAATAAATTAATAGTATCGCACATGTTACTAACCAAAATGGGATCTACATTGGTGCTAGCAGAATCTGTACAAGAGTTAAAATAAAACTGTTGATCATCTAACCAATTAATACCATCAGCATTTGCAAATGGACCATCATATACGTTTGTAGAATCTCCGAATCTTCCCATTTGAATAAATGAACTACCGTCTCCCTCATTTGCTCCAACAGTGCTTGGCGTACCTCCAAAACCGTTAATACCACCAGATGCAGCTCCTGTTGTCCAGTCCATGTTATTATAGCAATATCCAACGTTGGTTCCGGCAGGTAAAATTGGGTCAGTGCCATCAGTAATAATTAATTGAAAATCATTTAATTTATCACTTGCCACCGGAAAATATCCAACATGATCCCATCTCACAATTAAACTTGTTGGTGTAATTTTGTAATACACTAAACCACTTGCAGGATCTCTTGTATCAACATCTCCCCAAAAAGGTGCAACCATCGTATAATTTGAACTAGGGAAAGAGTCTGATGTAAAAGTAAAATACTGACTTACAAATGATATGTTACCATTGTTATTGATAAATAAACTATCGTAAGTTGAACCATATAAGCAGAAATTAAAAGGTATTGCAATTGCTGGTGAACTTCCATCATCATTTCTATAATCTGGCGCTATACCAATATTAAATGGAACTACCGTAAAAGTACTATCTAGTGGAACAATACAATCACATGCTGCATTGGCTCTATTTTGAGGACTACCACTATATGGTACAGGATTTTGAATAACTGTATTTGCAGGTGGGGGCAATACTGTATAATTACCCAGCAAGTTTTGACTTTTTAATTGTTGATAAAGTGGACTGTTTAATTGCACCGTATTTTGCTGCGCAAAACCAATAATACCAAGTAAACTAAATGTTAAAGTAAAAATTTTTTTCATGGTTATATTTTAAAATGTTGAGTAAAGCTAATAACTTTCAGTTAGTTAACAAAAAAATCCTATTTCTCCTCCAAAGGACTCTCCTCTTCCTTTACCTTTGTGCCATCTATTTTAAATTCCTTATTATCTTTAAAACCTATAGTAGAATAAAGCGCTCCTTCGGTATCGTATTTGCGCCAATTTCCTTCTTTGTTGCCCATTAAATATTCACCTTCTTCCTTTGTTTTACCATTGTAGTAATAATAACTAAATTTGCCATTTTCCAATCCATCTATATAGGTTCCTTCTTCTGCAATTTTTCCGTTCCCGTTATAATAAGATTTCCATTTACCTGTTTTTACACCTCCTTTAAATTCTCCCTCAAATTTCATATCGCCATCATTACTTATCCATGGGCCTTCTTTTTCGCCATCTACATACAATCCTTTGGATACTATAGCGCTACTATCAGTATACTCAACCATTTCACCTTCGGGCAAGCCTCTTAAAAAACTTTCTGTGCGTAAAATATTACCACTTTCGTAATACCATTTCCAATCACCTGTTGGCTTATTATCTTTACCAAATTTTCCTCTTTGCTCTATTTTTCCATTTTGATGATAATAAATCCATTCTCCTGTTTTTTTATCGTTAATATATTCACCTTCTGCTTTAAGCTCACCAGTAATATAAAATTCTTTCCACTTACCTTGTTTATAACCTTGCGCATCGTAAATTCCTTCCCCAATCTTAAAACCATCTTTAAATAATTCTGAACCAATAATTTCACCTTCTTCATTAAATTTTCTGGTAAAACCTTCTGGCAGTCCTTCTTTAAAGGTACCAGATGTTTTCTTTTTACCCGATTCATAATAGGTATTTTTTACATCTAATTTTACTAACTCGGCTACATTTACTTGTAATATACCATCTACATATTTTTCTGCTTTTATTAAGTTACCATCTGGTTCAAATAGCTTAAGATAGCCATCTAATTTATCGTCTCTGTAACGCATTTCTTTTTTTACTACACCCGAAGCATAAAACTCTTTCCAAATGCCTTGTTTCATATTTAATTTATCCTTGCGATTAATTTTTTCATCGCGAGCTATAAAACCATTTTTATATAAAGTTATGCTCTGAATTAAACCATCTTTAAGATACTCTTTACCAATACCATTTTCTTTTCCTTTATCAAAGGGTACTTCCTTAAATCTAATATTTTCTTTTCTGTAAAAAGCAGTACCCTGTCTAATATCACTCACAAAAGGTTCTTCAGAAATAATATGACCGGTTTCTACATCATAAACGGTTTTTACTCCTTGTTTCTTACCTTCTTTATATACATAACTTAAAGTTAATTTTCCATCTTCATTATAAAACTTCCAGAGGCTATCTAACTGTGCCTCTTTTCGGTTTCCTTCCGATTTTATAATTCCACTTTCGTAATAAGTTTTCCAATATCCATCTGGCTTTCCATTTTTAATAAATCCTTCACTACTTATTCTGCCACTTGCATAAGTATATTTAGTAAATCCGTCTTTTATTTCTTGTGCATTTAAATCAAAAGAAATAACAGCAAACATGCAAAACAAAAAATAAATAAAACTGTATTTTTTAGATATTATAACTAAATTATTGTGCATAGGTATATTTCTTTTACAATCCAATTTGAGCAGATATTTCAAGCATTTTTAAAATCGACTTTTCTGCTTGTTTTCTTAAAACTTCATCCATTATAATTTCTGGTGTTTCGTTTTTTAAACATGCGTACAATTTTTCAAGTGTATTTAATTTCATGTGCGGACAATCGTTGCAGGCACAATTATTATTTGGAGGTGCTGGTATAAATGTTTTATGTGGAGCGCGTTTTGCCATTTCATGTAAAATACCTGATTCAGTAGCTACAATAAATTCTTTTGCATTGCTTTTAACCACAAAATTCAATAAAGCAGTTGTACTACCAATAAAATCAGCCATTTCTAATACTGACTCTTCACACTCAGGATGCGCAACTAATATTGCTGAAGGATGTGCATGCTTTATTTGCGTTATTTTTTTTGCCGAAAAAATTTCATGCACCATACAACTACCATCCCATAATAACATGTTTCTTCCGGTTATTTTATTGACATACCTGCCTAAATTTTTATCGGGAGCAAAAATGATGGGCTGGTCTTTTGGCAAGCTATTCACAATTTGAACAGCATTACTGCTTGTACAAACAATATCTGTAAGTGCCTTTATTTCGGCAGTGCAATTGATGTAACTAATTACTAAATGATTTGGATTTTCTTCTTTAAACTTTTTGAATTTAATTGGTGGACAACTATCGGCTAATGAGCAACCAGCCTTTAAATCAGGTAAAAGCACTTTTTTTTGTGGACATAATATTTTAGCTGTTTCGGCCATAAAATGAACTCCAGCAAACACAATGATATCGGCTTCTGTTTTTGCAGCTTGTTGCGATAATCCTAAACTATCGCCAATATAATCGGCAACATCCTGAATATCGCCTTCTTGGTAATAATGCGCCAGAATGATTGCGTTTTTGGCAACTTTTAATTTCTTTATTTCTTCAAATATGTCTGTCGCTATCAAATCCATCTAATTTTTATTTTTTTGTTTTCAGCCTCCAAATATCCATCTAATTTTTATTTCAATTCATTTTTTATTTTTCAGCCATCAACAAATACAAACTATATTATTATTAATAAATTTATTTTAAAGAAAATATGTTATTATTAATAGGCTGTTAGTAATGTTCATTTGTTTATGCCTAAACGCATGTAAATGTAATTTATTAAATATTGATAACAGTTTTTTAACTAATATTTTTAAGCTAAGTTGTTTAAAATCAATTAATGATAAAGTTTATTAACACATTGTTTAAACTAGTTGATTTGAATAACTTTTATGTAAAATAGATGTGTTTTTTGTTTAAAACGTTGTGTATTTTTTTCAATATGTAATGGCTAACTAAATTAGGAATTACGTTAAATAATATCATACAAGCACAGCTTTATCTTTTGCAACAATACTTTTCATTAAATGTTTTTCTTTATCAACAGCTATTAACATCTTAACTGTTTATAAACTCTCTTTTCTAATAATAACCTCATTATCAATATACTTGAAAATACTTTATTGTGAATAGAGCATTGTTAATACTATTTTTGATAGCAGAATTTAAGTACACTTACAACTTATAACTTTGTAGAAATTACAACACATAAAATATAATGAATATTGCTATAGGTGCCGATCATGCTGGTTTTGAAGCTAAAAATAAGGTAATTACCTTTCTTAAAGATAATCAAATTTCTTTTAAAGATTTTGGAACTTACTCTAACGATAGTGTTGATTATCCAGATTTTGCGCATCCTGTTGCAAATGCAGTTGAAAAAAAAGAATTTGATTTTGGAATATTAATTTGTGGTAGTGGTCAAGGTGTTAATATGACAGCTAATAAACATCAGGGTATACGTTCTGCTTTATGTTGGAGTAAAGAAATAGCTTCATTAAGTAGACAGCACAATGATGCAAATATTTTAGCTATTCCTGGAAGATTTTTAAATGATGAAGAATTATTGGCTATTGTTAAGACCTTTTTAAATACAATATTTGAAGGTGGTAGACATGCTAATCGTGCACAAAAAATTCCTTGCTAAAATTTTTTTAGAAATGAAAAGACAAGACTTTACTAACAAAGTAGACCAATATTTGGTTGATCCTGAAAATATAAAGAAACAGGCGCAAAAAAATAATAAATTAAACCGTCAGGTTGATTTGGCAAGAACATTTTTTGATAAGTACGATTTAGCTAGTCAACGCGCTTCTTATCTCAAAAATAAAGCGCTTGAAAACACTGATAAATTATTATCAAATTTTGAGTTCGATTTAAATAATACAAAAGTAAAAGTGATATGGGCAACTGATGCTGCCGATGCTTTACAAGAAATTTCTACGATCAGTAATCAACAACATTTACCGGTATATTTTGATGATTCAAATATCATTAAAGAACTTGATAAAGATGCTCAATCTGCCAAGTATAACATTAATAAAGCAACAGATTTTAAAAATAGTTTTATTGCTTTAACAAAAGCCGATTTTATTGTGGCTGATAGCAGCAGTATTGTTTGCTTAAATCATGAAAATAAAGTCAAACAAATTCAAGGAAATGCGCTTATTCAAATATTTGTTTGTGGTATTGATGCTGTAATTCAAAGTTTTAATGATGTTGAACTATTAGCTGCTTTACAAAGTACAAATAAATTTGGTGAGCCTATTCATGCAAACATTACCATTTACAATGGTAATAAACTAAATGAAGACGATGCATTAAAGGAAGAATTATATGTAATTTTATTAGATAATGGTCGCTCACAAATTTTGGCCGATCACGAACAAAGAGCAATTTTAAATTGTATTCATTGTAATGCTTGCTCTAGGTCATGCCCGGTAACTTTATTTTCGGTCGAAAAAGCTTATGGTTCGGTTTATACAGGTCCTTATGGTTCATTGGTGAGTCATCATATTGAAAATAATAGCGATTTAACCCATTTGGCTTTTGCCTCTACTTTATGTTCAAAATGTAATGAAGTGTGCCCTATGAATATTGATATATCTTCGTTTTTGACCTACAGCAGAAGGAATGCGGTAAGAAATAAACATGTAAGTAAAACCGAAAATTTAACCATCTATTTTTGGAAAAATGCGGTAATGAAACGCAGCAATATGGATAAAGGTGGGGCTAAAGTAAAAGGATTTATGTTTAAGCAAGTACTTAGAAAAGCCTGGGGAAATAAGCGCGAAATGCCTGCTATGGCTCCAAAGTCGTTTAATCAACTATGGCGCGAAAGAAAGGATTTTGGAGGATAGTCAAATAGGGTTTATTTGGTTTAGTTAAAGTAGTTTTCAATAAAGTATCGTTAAATCATCCTTTAAATGAGGCATTTACTGTTTACAGTTTTTCTTATTATAATCTCAAACTTTGCTAGCAAGGCACAAAGTGTTATTAGTGGTAGTGTTGCCGATGAATCTAATGCTGAACCGCTTATTGGCGCAACGGTGGTAATTAAAGGAAGTAACGAAGCCAGTGTTATTGATATTAATGGCAATTTTAAAATAGAAACCAAACAAAAATTTCCTCTAACAATTATCATTACTTTTTTAGGATACAATACCAAAGAGATTGTTGTAAATGAACCATCTGAAAAAATTAAAATTAAATTATCATCAAACGAAGTGGCACTTAAAGCCATTGAAGTTTCGGATATTAGAATAAGCGAAAAACAAAAGCAATCAGCGCTTACTGTGGAAGCAATGGATTTGATTGCAATTAAAGAAGTAGCAGGTGGAAACTTTTATGATGGTTTGGCTAATTTAAAAGGGGTTGATATTACTGCAGCAAGTCTTGGATTTAAAGTAATTAATACAAGAGGATTTAACAGTACATCTCCTGTAAGATCTTTACAATTAATCGACGGTGTAGATAATCAATCTCCGGGGCTTAACTTTTCGCTTGGTAATTTTTTAGGAAGTTCAGATCTTGATGTAATGAAAGTTGATATTGTTGCGGGTGCAAGTTCTGCATTCTACGGTCCAAATGCTTTTAATGGTGTTATTAATATGACCACCAAAAATCCATGGCAATTTCAGGGTTTAAGTGTGTCTGCCAAAGTGGGAGAAAGAAATTTAAATGAATATGCGGTTCGTTGGGCCGATGTAATAAAAAACAAAGCTGGCAAAGAGAAATTTGCCTATAAATTTAACTTTTTTACCATGAAAGCCAATGATTGGGAAGCGCAAAACTACAACCCAACCATTGATTCAAAAAGAGGAATAAATAACCCAGGTGGTTATGATGCTGTAAATGTTTATGGTGATGAAGCATTAAGTGGTGGTAACAACTACACATCTTATTCAAGTCAAATAAACTATCCTGGAATGGGTGTTATTTACCGCAATGGTTACAAAGAAGAAGACATGGTAGATTATAATACCGAAAACATTAAAACCCTGGCCTCATTACATTATAAAATTACCGATAAAATAGAGGTGATTGCAGCGGGTAATTATAGCAAAGGCAGCACAATTTATCAGGGCGATAATCGATATGCATTAAGAAACATTCAATTTTATCAGGCTCGATTTGAGATAAAACAAGAAAATAAATTTTTTGTAAGAGCTTATACAACTGGCGAAGATGCAGGCGATTCTTATGATATTGTTCAAACAGCATTTAAAATGAGCACACTCAGTAAGCCAGATATAGATTGGTTTAAACGATATCAACAATATTGGGCCACAAATGTGCGTAAAAATATAAGAGCAATTCCAAATTTTCCGCAGCCTCCCGGTGTAGGACAGGTGTATGACACCGCAAGAGCAAATTTATTAATAAGTCAATATCCCGAATTGATGGGTGCTTTTCATGATGCAGCACGCGCGTATGCAAATCAATCCACAACTACTTATCCAAATGCCGAGTATGTGGTAGGCTCTAAACAATACGATTCTTTATACAATAATATTACAAGCCGAAGATTTAATGAAGGTGG
>Ga0247832_1004335_pt1 | contig 17894 bp, 27 predicted proteins | sample LaCruzMarch2015__10_FD_192407 | JGI IMG/M metagenome (GOLD analysis project Ga0247832, IMG submission 192407) | Freshwater microbial communities from meromictic Lake La Cruz, Castile-La Mancha, Spain - LaCruzMarch2015_4m | ecosystem: Environmental > Aquatic > Freshwater > Lake | place: Spain... | reverse complement strand
TCCTGGTAATGGATGTGGGTCTGCACGATGAATGCGGCGTAGCCCACGATCACGCCATCACGTTTGGCGATGAAGGTGGCGAGTTTCCCGGCGGCATCGAGTTCGCCGTACCGAGCCCAGTCGATGTTCAGGCGTTCGAGATCCTTTTGGCCGACTTCTTCGTACTCACGTTCGGCCAGGGCTTGCAGTTCTTGGGTCGCCGTCGCAATCGGAATACGCGCATATGTGTAGAAAGATCGTCCGCTCTTCACAGGGATCCCCACTTGATTTCCCGGTTGATGTTGGTCACGAACTGAAAGCCCCGGTCACCCGGAAACCAGATCTGCTCTTCCGGGTCATTGGTGTGCCTGCCCGGCGTGCGTTGGAAATCCACCCATTGCGAGCTGGCAGTGACTGCGATCGTGCAGGTGCCGTTGTTGGGGTCGTCGGAGATTTCCATGCTGTCAATCCGACCATCGAACACCAGCAATGGGTTGCTGATGATGGCCAGGCGGTAATCCAGAAAAGCCTTGTAGATGGCGATGCGCCTGTCGATATAGGGCTTGGACAGCGCAATCGAAATCCAGGTCTGATCCACTGCCGAGACTTGCACCGTGACGTTGGGGATGCTCATGTCACTGGTCTCTGAAAGACCGGAGAACCCGAGAAAGTGACCGTTGGCCGTGTAGGTGTTGGTGCTCCACAGCACGTTGATCCAAGCGTCCGTCATGCGGATCGTGCCGTCGTCAAACCAGGCCTCAACCAAATAGACAGGCTGGTTGCTGGATTTGAGGATCTCGGCGATGAACTCTGAACTTGCTCCACGATCCATAAAAAATTGACCTTAAAAGGCCTCCACCAACTGCAAGCTGAAGTTGTAAATCGACCCCGGAGCCACGGCAGACTCCATCGTGTCCGTACCCAAAGCCAGCGTGAACGGCACGTTGCGCACGGCAATCACTGCGCCGTCGGCAGGCACTGCCATCAAAGCGGGCTCAATCGCCACGGTAGCCAGGCCAAAGGCATCGGCATTCACATCAGCGGTGACCATGTAAACCTTTGTCTGGCCAGTAACGCCAATGAAGTCACCCGCCTTGAGGGCACTGGTGAGACCTGCCGTCCAGCCGCGCGTGGAGATGCTTCTGCCTTGCTGGTTCGCTCCGTTGATCTGCGGTGTGCCGGTAGCCGCCCCTCGAGGCAGTTTGTGCGCAGGCAGCACAGCGGTGAAGCTGTCCCACTGGCCGCGCTGGGCTACAACAAAGGCCTGAATCGGCGCGAATTGAGCACGGGTCAAGCCCACCCAGTCGGCAGTAATCACCCAGCGCTGAGCGCCATTGGTGCGCACACTGCGGCGCAGGTTGTGTGAGATCGAGACGCGCGTGGGCTGATAGGACTGAATCTTGATGGCGCTGGGCGCGGGTATTAATGGAAAAGTGCCGCTCATGACTTAGCCTGTGATCCCTCGGCATTCATGCCGTTATCCCGAACCGACCACGCATGTTGAGCGCCTGGTTCACGATGCCCACTACCACGGCCTTGTTTTGCACCATGGCGGACTGGAAACTGCGTGCATCCATGGCACGCACCGAGAAATTGATGTTGATTGGCGCTTGGGCTGTGGCCGTACTGCTGTCGCTGCTGCCGGGCGATGATGTTGTGCCAGCCGACTTCCCGTTGGGGACGATCGTTCCCGCGCCGTTGGGCACGAACCACTCGGGGCCTTGCTCGCCCACGATGTAGGGCTGGCCACCTGCGACCGGACCGCCATCGGCCTTGAACAGGCCCGACAGGAAGTTTCCCGCGCTACTGAACATCCCAGAGAGCGACATGCCGCTGGTCGCTTGCGCCAGTGGTTTCATGATGCTGTTTTGAATCTGGATTCGAATCAGATCCGCGATGATGGAATTGGCCAGGCTCTTGAAGTCGAGCTTGCCGGTCTGCACAAAGCTCACCAGCGCGTCCTCCATGCCCTTGAACGCATTGGTAAAGAGCCGCTCGGACTGGGATGCAGCGTTGGAGACGGTGTCGATGTAGTTGTTCAGCGCCTTGGTAACGCCCATCTCCCAAGAGCGCTCAGCATCCCAGCGGGCTTCAATCGCTTTGATCATGACCGCCGTGGATTTGACGGCCTCATCGCGCAGGCGCTGCTGGGTATCTGCAGTCAGTTTGGTGCCGCTTTGCTCGGCATCCCAGATCTGCTGCTCAACGGCGAGGAAGTTCTTGCGCTTGACGTTGGCAATCTCCTGCGCCTGGGCTTTTAAGCCAATCAGCTTTGTTTGGAAGATGTACTGATCGTTGGCCTGCTCCAAGCTGTAGGTGAAGGCATTGATGCGCTTGGTCTCATCAAACTTTTGCTGGGCATCGAAACGATCATTCACCGCCTGCACCAAAGTGGCGGTCGACTTGATCGCCTCAGAACGAAGACGTTGCTGAGCCTCAACGGACAATTTGGTACCGCTCTTTTCTGCATCCCAGATTTGCTGTTCAACAGCCAAGAGGTTTTTGCGGCCCTCGGTGGCCAGTGCCTGATCGCGGGCATTTTGGCCAATCAGCGTGTTCTGAAATTGGTACTGTTCATTGGCCTGCTCCAGGCTGCGGGTGAATGCATTGATCTGCTTGGACTCATCGAACTTCTGCTGAGCATCGAATCGATCATTCACCGCCTGCACCAGAGTGGCTGTGGACTTGGTAGCCTCGGCGCGCAATCTTTGCTGCGCCTCTGAAGACAACTTAGAGCCGTTTTTCTCTGCATCCCAGATTTGCTGCTCAACGGCCAGGAAATTCTTGCGACCCTCCGTGGCCAGAGCCTGATCGCGGGCGTTCAGTCCAATCAGGGTGTTTTGGAATTCGTACTGCTGGTTGGCCACATCCAGACTGTGGGCGAAGGCATCAATGCGTTTGCCCTCGTCGATTGACTGGATACTCGACACCGTGGCCGTCACCTTGGCCATGTCACCCAGGCGGCCTTCTTTGACCGCCAGCAGGCGGCCTTTTTCGATCATGGCCTCGTACTTGCCCAACTTGTCTTTGATGGCCTCGACGTTGAGGGAGGCCAGGTAGGAGTCAAAAGGGCTGGTTTTGTCGGGACGCTGGTCTGGAATGGCAAACGAGCGCTTGGCTGACTCGACGGGTTTTTTCAGACCTGCATCCCGCTGGGCAAACTGCTCATCGAGTTTTGTGAGAAACAGCGGCGCGGTCCAAATCTTGACCATGTCCTGGTTGAAGGACTCGGCGTGGCTCTTGAGGTCTGAGGTCAGCGTTGCAAAGCGGCGCTTGACCGGATCGAGTGACTTCTCACTGATCATCTCCGCGCCAATGCCGTCCATGAAGGCCAGCACCGAAACGATGTCCGCTCCGGTGGCTGCAATGGCGTTACCGGCAATGCGAACAATCCGAACGCAAGCGTCAAAGATGTCAATGAAGGCAGCCACTGCGCGCAAGCCTTCACGCGCCCAAGTCTCAATCACGTTGTCTTGCTTGAGTTGCTTGGCGGTGTCGTTCAGTCGCTCGGTCATGCTGCCTGAAGCCAACAAGGCATCGGTGAAGTCACGCATCACCGGCAGCAAGGCCGAAGCGATGGTGTTGTAAAGCGACTTCTTTCTGCCTTCCAGGCGCACGAGGTTCTTCTCGTACATGTCTGCTTCGGCTGCCATCTCGGACGTGACCTTGGCGTTGAGTTCGCCGATCTCAGCCAAGTCTTGCATGAACGGAAGCAGTTCTGCGCCACGTTTACCCAGCAGCATCTGGGCAGTGGCCACCGCCTGGGTGCTGCTGTCCATGGAGTCAAGCTTTTTGGCCAGATCCAGCATGACTTCACCCGAGTCGCGCAATTTGCCAGAAGAATCGGTGACCTCAACGCCCAGCGATTTGAACAAGTCAGACTGCTTTTGGCTGCCGCCTGCCGCCTCGAACATGGCTTTGGAGAGCTTTTGCAGCCCGCCACCGACCTCTTCCAAACTGGTACCCGAGAGTTTGGCTGCCGACTTCAAGCCTGAGAGGGCTTCAACCGTCGCGCCGGTCTTCTTAGCCATCTGGTCGAGTTCACCCGCAGACGCAATAGCCCCCTTAATGCCATCGGCAAAAGCATCAAAAGTGTATGCCGCCGCCATGGCCATCACTGCGCCTTTGACCGTTTTCATGGCGGTCTCCGAAACATTGCCGATGGTGTCCATGGCTTTTTTGGCCATGAACTCGGCCTTGTTCAGGTCGGATTCAAAGCGAGCGACATTGGCCTCGAGGCTGACCACGAGACTGGCGAGGGTTGCCATGGGAGATTTATTCCTTTTTGCCCAAGAGGGCTGAGATCAAACGGCTGTGCGCCTCCGCATCGGGCGGGGCATCGGCATCCTTGGTGGCGGCAGGCTCTGCAGTTCGCAGTCCCGGCATGAAGTCATCGGCCTGGTACGCGTCCTGACCTTCGTGGCGGTGGACGTTGGCCAGCGTGGCGCAGACCTGACCGAAGCCAAAGTCAGCGCGCATGTCCGGCAGGCCTTCCAGAGAGGCAAACGCCATCCACTCCGCAACCTGCCGTGAACTCAGATTTGCGAGGAGATGGTCAGGGTGTTGGAATCCAAGGGCAAGGCAGAGTCGGAAATAGAAACGGCGCTCGGGACGCCGCTGGAGTTTTTTGTGAGTTCCTCCACATCAGCGCCGGACAGACCATTGAGCTTTTGCGCAATTGCAAAGACCCGGTCCAGTGCCGCGCCAGATTTGGCACCGAGCAGATCCACCTCGTCGTCGGTGAACAGACGCTGCCCACCTTCATCAATCACAGTCAGACCGACCAGACGCGCACGCATATTGGTGAGATCAACCTTGCGGTCCTTGCCCTCGCCACGGACCATGCTGGCCTCGAAGGCATCACGCTCGCGACCGGTAAAGCTGCGAACGCGCACAGCACCTCCCCATTCGGGGACATCGACGTCCTCTGTTTGAAGGTCGTTTGCGCAAAGGATGGCGGATTTAGAAAGTAATGTCATAGGTACTCCAGAAATGAAAAAACCCGCCGAGGTTTTAGCCTGAGGCGGGTTGGTTTGCGGTCAAAGGTCAGCTTCAGGGGCTGACCCAGTTCGTCATAGATTTCGGGCTGCGTGATGCAACCTCAAAATTTCAACATCATCGCCACGCACGCGGTAAATGGCGATGTAGTTCTTGTGCAGGACCAGCTCGCGCGTGCCGGGGACGCGGCCAGCCCGGCCCATGCCAGGATGGGCCTGAAGTTTGGTCACGGCGGCCTGCAACTCCACCACAAAGCTGGTGGCGCGGGTCGGGTTGTCTTTGGCGATGAAGCCAGCGATTTCATCAACAGAGGCGAGCGCTGTCTTGGTCCACTTGATCAACATGAATCAAGCGCCGTATTTGGCGAAAACCGCTTTGACCTGCTTGTCGGTTGCGAATTCGCCTGCATCGGCCTCCTTGATGCCTTCGTGAATGTCACGAATCTGCCAAGATTCACTCTGCACGTAGTTGGTCAGCGCATCAATGGCCAAAAAGCTCTTGGTCCGGGCGGTCGCCTTGGCCAGCTCTTCGATCTGGTTGTAAAGCGCCTCGGGCAGGCGTACGTTGATGGTTCTGGCGGTCATGGCGTAACACTCCTGTGCATGTGTAATACAGTGCATTATCCACTTCACAAAGCCAAAGGTCAAGGCGGACGCCGGCGTACCAGGGCAAGAGACCTTAGGCCTAGGAAATTAGGCCCAAGTGATCGAGCCGGAAATGCGCAGTTCAGCTGAGCGCCGGATCGCCTGATCCACCGCGCCCTGGCTGTTGAATTTCTTCACGTAGGCGGTGAAGGTTGCGGTGTTGCCGTTAGGTAAAAGCAACTTGAAGTTCTTGGCCACACCAGTCACCAGCGCAGTCATCAGGGCCAACTGACCTGCGTCGCTGTTGTCCTGGTCGACCTCGATGGCAAACGCACCCGGATCAAAGAGGCCAAGAATGAATTCCTTGGCCGTCGAGTCAAAGTTGGTTCGCTCAATCTCGGAGGCTGAGCCGTCAAAACCGCTGTAGCTCTTGACGTTGGAAATCTTGGTCCACTGCACAGGGGTTGCAGTGCCGCCACTGGTGTAGGTCGTATATCCAGTCGCGTCCAGTCCAGCGAGGGTGACGATCTTGGTCGTAGGTTCGATGTACTGAACAACGAAGCTGTTGCCGTTGAGCTGCGTGGTGCCAACGACGCCAGCGATAGTAATTACATCGCCCTTGTTCAATGCGGTTACTGCTGAGAGCGTGACCCTGCAAGGGTTGGTGAGAGAGACGGCGGTGATGGTGAGAGCCGACCCGGTGGTCGTGCCGATACTGACCGTGGAGCCTTGGGCTGAGATGGCGGTGCTTGGCATAGAGTTCTCCTAAAGGTTAGTGCCAGATCGAAAAATCCAAAATCACCCGGTGCAGTAATGCCTCGGGCTCGAATTGGTCTTGCTCAAGGAGCAAAACGTGGGTGATGGCGCTGCTTTTGATGGCGGCTTTGACGGTTTCGGCCAAAGCCAGGGCAGCGGCGTAGGTGGTGTCAAAGCAGTCCACCTGCAGGCGGGTGTTTTCAACGGGTGCGCCGTCGGCCAGGGTGTTTTCTGGTGCGCTGGACACGCGGGCATAGACCACGTAGGGCTTTTGCACGTTGTTGGGTGCCACGTTCGGAAACACCCTTCCCCCGGCCACACCTGCAAGGGCCGCGAAAAGGTCTTGCTGAATCATTTTTTAAGTTCGCGTGCGGCTTGCTCGATGCGCTCAGCAAGCCGGGTCTTGATGGCCGTTAGCGCATCGTTTTTTTTCATGTCAAAAGCAGGCCGCAGAAACGGGCGCGCGGACATCTTTACGGTCCCGAACTCCACAAAGCGCCAGTACCAGGCGTCCTGCGAGAGGTTGCCTCGTCTGCCTTGCTTGCGGTACTTCTTGCCATGCCGAACCGTGACAAAGAAGGTCTGCTTGTTCTTGTTCGACAACTCAGAGATTTGTTTCAAAATCACCGAGCGCTTCAAAGTGCCAGGCGGTGGCTGGTTGGGTCCCAGATCGCCCGTGGCAACGGGAGCTTGCAACTTGGCCTCATCCCTGATCAGCTTGGCTCCGGCATAGACCGCAGCACGCAGGCCGTTCTTGGCCACGCGATCAGGCAGCTCTTTCAAAGCCTTGGCCAAAGCATCAAGCCCCTCAATCTGAACGCTCTCGTACTTAGCCATCGTCTAAACCCTCAGAGGCCAGTAGCGTGACCAGCACGTTGCGCTCTTCATCATTGAGAGCCGCGTGGATGTTAAAAATCCGCGATCGGTACAGAGCCCGGTAGCCAGCCACCTGACGCGTGTCAGCAAAGATGGCTTGGTAGCGCACAACGATTTGGTGTGAGACCTCGCTTGCCATGCGCTGCGCACTTTCCAACTCCCGGCCACTCAAGGGTTGAATCTCAGCCCAAAAGGTGCCCAGGTCAGTCCATGTACGAACAGGCCCGCCGTAACTGTCCTGCGCCGTGCTTTGCCGCTGCAAGGTGATGCGCCGGTTCAACTGACCAGAGCGGACAGGGTTCATACCGTCACAACCTTGTACGGATCGAGCAGCCCATCAATGAAGGGCAATGATTCGATGCGCCCACGCGAGAGCGCAGCCACCTCTTCGCGGTGCGCATACAGGCTGCCAAGGCGCAACTTGATCCAACTCTTGATGCCTTCTGGAACTTGCGAAGCAGTACCGTACCCGGCGTCAAAAGTGACCGACACCGCACCGATCTGCGGCAAGCAAATCGGCCAGATCTGCCCGAACACCGGGGTAATTCGCGCAGGCTCACACGCGGCATCGACCGTGTAGGTCAAAGCAGGCATAGTCTGATTCACCGACCCCATGTCCAGGTAATTGATCGACACCACCGACTGCACCGGTGCCTTGGCCAGCAAAATCGCATGACCGGGCAAAGTGAAAGTCTGCCCTGCAGGCACACCCATCAGCGACGGTCCGGGGAAGCAGTCGAGCACTTGCTTCCAGCGGGCAGTGGTGAGTTGCCTGCCGGTCAGTGTCTCGGCTGCTTGCCGGGCCGCCGTGATGAGCGAGGCGATCAGCATGTCATCCTCGTCAAAGTCCACCCGCAGATGCAACTTGGCCTCAAGCAGCGACACCGGCTCCTCTGTGGGCGGCGTGACGAGTTGGATGGGCATTTAGATGACCTGCACCACAGCCGCCTGGTTGGAAGCATCGGCAGGTGCAAAGCGCGGATTGAGGCCAAGTACCTGAGCAGAGGTCTGGCTTGCCGCAACCCCCACCGTGACTGACAGGCGAACAAAGCCAAAGCCATTCACCGTGTCGAGTTCTTCGGGCTTGACGTTGATCAAGGCCTGCTTGTTGTCGCCGGTGGCTTTGACGATCTGGGTGATCGCTTTGCCGGTGATGTCCTTGGCACTGGTGCCAGTGGAATCAACCGCTTGCTGCAACTTGGCGTCTACGGTGGCACTGGTGCCCAGCACTCCGGTCTGGACCAGAGAAAGAAACCCGTGGTGATTGGCCACAGAAATCCAGCCCGTAGTGAGTGTTCCCGCCGCTTGCGCGGCAGGGTCGATGGTGGCGAGAACGGACAGCAGTTCGCTGCCTTTTGCATTCGGAAACATATGTATTCTCCTTTGAGGTTCTGGGTTTAGCGAGCGCCAAGTTGAATAAATGGCGACATCGTGGCGCTGCCCTTGGCAGGCGTGATGGCTGTAGAAATCTTCGACTGACCATCCATACGGAAGGTCGTTCGAAACGCCGTGAGATCAGCATCGAAGTACAGGTGCATCGATGTGGCAGTCTGCATGCCGCCAGACTTGGTGATCGTTTGGTAGTACTTCAGGTCCACCAGCAAGATGTCGCCTTGTGCCGAGAACGTGTTGGCGTGCTGAGACACAAATACCGGGCGACCCAGCAGCGTGCCGTAGGGAGAAACCTGAATACCGCCAACGTTCAATCCGGTAGGCAGGTAGATCGGGTAGTTCCCCAAGGTCAAGGTGAACAATGCAGGCAGCACGTCGTTGTTGACGATCCAAACCGCATTGGCAAATGAGCCCGTTGGCAGACGCGAAATCATCTTGGCCAGGTTTTGCGGAAGCAGCGTTTGAGTCAACTGCCCAGTTTCCTTGGCCACACTGACCGTAGCGCCCGCATTGAGCGCGCCTACTGGGACGCCAGAGCCCGAGCCGAACAGGATGGATTCATTGGTTTTCCAGCGAATGGAGTGTGCAATTTTCTCGGGCAGATAGGTCGACAAGGCATTGGCGTCTTCCAACAACTCATCGGTTGTTGGCACCAGAGCCATCAGCTTTTTGAGCCGCAAAGTAGACAGTCCCAACACGGGCTTGGTGGTCACCGATGGGGCTGCTTCTCCTTGCCAGTAAGCGCGAATACCGTTGGTGCCCCAGGGCGTGGTTTCATCCTTGGGAAACGCCATGGTGTTTCCGCTGATCTCCACATTGTCAGTAAGCGGCAGCAATGAGTCCTCGCCCAAAGACAGCTGGAAAATCTCCTTGGAGAACTGTGGCGGTACAAAGAAGCCACCGTCCTGACCGGAGCCTTCACTGCCAAAGGTGGCTGGAGCGGCAGCACCACGACCACTGCCAATCAGCAGGCGATCGTCAATCGGGTTGCCTGGCTTTTGCGCATGGCAGACGTTTTGCAAGAAGTCGCCCAAGCTTTGAAAGCCATGTTTAGGGTCGAGTTCGCGGTTATCGCTCACCACGACGCTTGGGAATACCGAACCTTGACCAACACCAGAGTGGTTGCCTACATGCGCCCCCATCTGAACCTCTTCGGAAATCAAAGCCGACTCGCGGTCAATTGCCGCCGAAGCGATTTCAATTCGACTCTTAAGTGCATTGAACTTGATCACCTCCTCATCTGAGAGGTCACGGTTTTCTTGGGCGGCAATGTCAGTTAAGGCACGAGCCTCTTTGACAAGATCAGACTTGCGAGCTTGAAGCTCGCGCAATTGCTTACTCATTTGGGTTTCTCCAGACGTAAAAAAGCCACCTCTTGGGTGGCGGGATTGAAAAGATTGAAAAATACGCGAAGCTAGTCACGCATCAGGGTTGCGACCTACGGGTCGCCGTTCGGACTGGAGGCGCTCAACGGAGCAACTCCTGAGCAGTCCAAATTACAAAATCCCAAGCTCTGAGCGGGCTTGAGCCAAGCGGGAGGTTTTGGGTTTGACAGTTGGACTGGACTTAGCACTTGACGCTGCGTCTTTTTGCATCTTGCTCAAGACCTGATCAAAGCTGGCAATACCGTCCACCATGTTTTGCGCCAAAGCCGCATCAGGGCCCAAGACCCGGCCCTGGCCCATGCCATCTCGTACCTGAGTGATGGGCACACCACGCCCCTTAGCCACAGCCTTGGTGAACGATGCGTAATAGTCATCAACGCGGGATTGCATAAATCCTTGTGCTTCTTCGTCCAGCGGTGCATATGGATTGCCCTCGACCTTGAACTTGCCCGCCGATATGAGCGTGGTCTTAACGCCTGCCTCGTCCATGGCTTTGCTGTAATCCTGGTGCGCCTGCCACACGCCAATTGAGCCGACTTCTCCACCGGAGGTGACGTAGAACTCACTGGCCTGGGAGCCGACCCAGTAAGCAGCCGAAGCTGCCAGACTGTTCGCAATCGCCACCACGGGCTTTTGTGCACGGGCACTCAAAATCGCATCGCTCAATTCAGAAACGCCATAGACACTGCCGCCAGGGCTATCAATGTCCAGCAAGATCTGAATGACCGCGTCATCGGCAACGGCTTGTCTGAGCATTTGCGTGACGATCTGGGTGCTGACCATGCCAGGGCCGGAGACGTCATCCACCATATTTCCACGCTGTGTGATGACGCCATAAATAGGGATGACGGCAATGCCGCCACCTGAAATGGCGGCCGAGGTCTGTCTGCGAGTGTCACGCAGTACACGGTCTGTTTGGACCTGAAACATGGCAGCGTCGCTGGCAGGCGCGCCTTGTGTCCATCGGGAAATGACGGTGGCCAGAGCACTCAAACGCTCAGGCATCAAGGCCCAAGGCGTTGCCAAAAATTCAGCCACTAAAAGTTGGTTTTTCATAAATTCTGTCCGAGAGAGATAAGTGATTCGGTAAGCTTTTTTTGATCTAGCGGCTCGTCTATCTGGCTTGCCCAAAGCTGAACCCGGTCTAGCGGTACGGCCAAGGCTTGGGAGATCAACAAGATGTCTTTTTCAGCCAAACGAACTGACCGGCCAATTCGTCGAGCGAGCCGCTCAGAGGTCGTTTGAACAAGGGCGTTAAATCGACCGTTGAGTCGGGCGACACTCTCATCCTTCTCAGGCTCTATCGCTTTTTGCTCCGGTGGCTCTGCCGCTTCTGCTTGTGTATCGATTTCCAAATCCTCTGCCACGTCCTCCTCGACCATATTGAGTGGTCGTAGTGGCTGATCAAGTCCGTCAATGGGATTGAGATTTTCTGCAATGCGTGCTTCGTTGCGGGTAAGCCAGCCGTTCTGAATTCCGCTTTGGTAGTAGCTTGAGCGGCTGGACGCATCGCCGCGCATCAGATTGGCGAAATCAAACTCAATCTCTATATCGTCACTCTCAAGAAGTAACTCAGATTGAATGCTGGCCTCCCAGCGCTCAGCCCAGGGCGTCATGGTGTGCATGACGAACTCCAGACTCTGCTGCTCGATGTTGGAGAAGGTCGCTCTATCAAGATCAGCAATCATGTGCGGTGGCACACGAAAGAGTCTGGCCACGTCGGTGATCTGAAACTTGCGCAGTTCCAGAAACTGGGCGTCTTTGTTTGTGACGCCCACTTCGTGAAACTTCATGCCGTTTTCTAACACCAGGACCTTGCCCCGGTTGGAGCCGGACTGCGCCTGCTGATAAGACTCACGAAACACCTTCTTGGCCTCGGAGTCCTTGAACGAGCCAGGGAATTCAATCCACCCTCCTGTGGGCTTGGCGTCATTGGCAAAGAAACGTGCGCCATAGCCTTGGGCTGCTAGTGCAGTACCCAGATTCTCCCGGGCAAGCTCAATCGGGCTCATACCCATCAAGCCGTCCGAGGACAGGCCACGCAAATGCCAGACCTCACCTCTTGGCAAGGTCACCTCAGTGCCAGAGCGGTCGCTAATTCGGTAGCGGTATTCACCTGATGGCAACAACTCAATCTTGACCCGGTCCGGGTGGATCGGCATGAGTTCGATGATCTCGCCACGCGGGTTGGTGATGATCTGGTTGAAGGCGTTACCGCGCAAAGCCAGGTGTCCTTGCAGCATCTCGCGCCACTCAAAAGGATTTTGAAACCGGTTCGGCCGCTTGGCCATCAAGCGGTAAAGCCAGTGGTCCGTGACCCTGTCCTTGCCGCCGTCAGGGCGGCGCTGGTAAACCACCAACGGCAGTGATGCAATTGTTTCGGCCAGGATCCGCACGCATGCATACACAGCAGCTAGGCGCAGCGCGCTATCGGGCGAGACACGCATGCCACTGCTGGTACGCGCAGATATCGACTCAAATGAAAAGTCACCCCATGGCGAACGATCTCCACCTGAGGCGTTGGAGCTACCAGATCCGCGAAAGCGATCAAAAAAGGTAAACAGTCCCATCAGTTCAGAGCAACATCAACTCGTAGTCGGATCCCAGCACCACCGAGTCCCCCGGTTTGATCGCGCGCGACAGCGCCATGATCAGTGCCACGATGCCGTCGATCTTGTTTTCTGCTCGCTCCTTGCGTGGGTAAATGTTGTCTTTGGCGTCCAGGTGGGCGACCACGTTGCTGACCATCCAGCCCAGCACCGGGTCGCCGTCGTGAACCAATTTCTTTTGAAGCACCAGGGCTTCAAGCGTCTTCATCGGTTCTGAGAAATTCAGTACCGTAGGACGCACTTCAATCATGGGCAACCCCTCACTCAACATTCGGGTCGAGAGTTGCGTCGCTTGAAACGGATCAAACGCGACGGCCTGCACCGCAAAGCGAGAGGACAGATCATTCAGATCTGCTTCGATCCAACTGAAATCAATCACATTGCCCGGCGTCACCGTTAGCCGTCCGGTGTGCATCCAACCGGGGTACTGACTGTTGCCGTTGGCGTTGACCGTGTCCTCCGGCAGGTAGTACTTTCCAAAAACTGCGAATGCGTCAGCAATCTCGGGATGGACAAAAACAATCACCAAAGCGGCTATGTCCGTCTTGCTGGCCAAGTCCAGACCCACCCAGCAGGGCTGACCCACAAAGGACTCGATGTCCAGGTCCTGATCAGCACACGCGTCCCAGGAGCGCATATCCATCCATGCGGTGTCGGCATTGACCCACTCGTTCAAGTGTTTGGTCTTGAAGTTATTCATCGCACTGGGCAACTGCATGGCCTTGGCCTGCAGCGGTCCCAGAATTTCCGGGCGCACCGAGATGCCCCAGTTGGGGTTGGCCTTCATAAGCGAGTCTTCGCTGGTCCAATCGTCCCCATCATCCAGGCCATAGACGATGCCAAACTGGCTGTCGTCCTCGAACACGCCATCGAGCAGCCGGGTCACAAAAGTGCGCACCTCGTAGCAAATACCTGAGCGGTTGCTACCTGCGGTAGTGATCACCCACAGAAGTGAGTTGTCTCGTTTACCGGTCCCGGTCTCCACCACGTCATAGACGGTGCGGGTTTTGTGGGCGTGCAATTCATCGATGCAGCCGAAGTGAATGTTCAGGCCATCAAGCGTCGAACCCTCTGCAGAGAGCGCTTCAAACTTCGATCCCGTCTGCAGCACGTTCATGTTGTGCGCACCGACATTGACAGAAAACCGGCTTCGAAATCCCTGTGACCTGCGCGCCATGGTCTGGGCATCACCAAAAACAATGCGCGCCTGATCACGGGTTGTGGCCAACGAGTAGACCTCCGCACCACCTTCGCCGTCGGCAGCCAGCATGTACAGCGCAAGCGCAGACGACAGGGTCGACTTGGCGTTGCCACGCGGCACTTCGATGTACGAACGCCGAAAGCGGCGGTTGCCGTCGGGCTTGACCCAGCCGAACACGGTGGTCAGGATGAACACCTGCCAGGGTTCCAACTTGATCGTCTCGCCTGCCAGTGGTCCTTTGACGTGGGGCAGGCGTTCAATGAACGCGCACAGGTTGTCAGCGGGATGGAATTCCCGCCCGTCCTTGTCGGTGAGCTTTGGGTTGAACTGGTAGGGACTTGCCTTGCCCTTGAACTTTGCCAGATCGTTCAACTGCCGTTGGCATGCCCGCTGGACCCATTTGCAGGTCAGGATGTCACCGGCAACGACTGCCTGCGCATACTGACGGGCGACTGCTGCGTAGCTTTGCTGCCGACCCATACCCTGTACATCCATGTGTTTACATTCATTTCTTCTTGGGTTAAGATGTACATGTACATCTAAAAAGGGTTCGCTATGGCCAACACCAAACTTTTCAAGAACGGCAACTCGCAAGCCGTTCGCATTCCGGCCGAACTGGCCTACAGCACGTGGGACGTTGATCTGGTCATCGAGCGCCAAGGAGACGAGTTGCGCATCCGCCCGGCGCAGCGCCGCATGGGCGATGTGCTGGGCAAACTTGCCAAGTTCTCACCAGACTTCATGGCCCAGGGCCGAGGCGAAAACGTCGAGGGCGAACGCGAAGCTTTATGAATCCAAAGTACATGCTCGACACCAACATCTGCATCTACCTCATGAAGCACCAGCCGCCTGAGGTGCGCGAGCGATTCGCCCAGTGCTTTGTGGGGGACGTGGTGATTTCTGCGGTGACTTTGGCTGAGCTTGAATTTGGTATCGCGTGCTCAAGCACTGCGGCACAGGAATCGAACCGGTTGGCTCTGGAAAGCTTGCTCGACGACATCATGGTTGCGCCTTTTGATGCACAAGCTGCCAAGGCCTATGGCCCGATCCGCGCCGCCTACAAAGACCGCAACCGCGATGCCCTGGACAAACTGATCGCCTCGCACGCGGTCGCTTTAGGGGTGACACTGGTCACCAACAACGAAGCGGACTTTGTGAACTACGCCGGGCTGCATGTTGAAAACTGGGTCAGCAACCAATGAGATCTACTCTCTTTGACCCAATCCACCATTTCATAAGGCAACTTTCATGACCAGCACACAAGAGGCAAAACCATCAACAATGGCTCAGGACCGCCTGGATCAAGTCCGGTTTACGATGGACGAGGAACAAATGCAAAAGTTCATGGCGCTTTTAGATGCCCCACCGGTGGACAAACCTAAGTTGGCCAAACTAATGTCCACCCCATCGCCTTGGGAACAAAAAACGGTTCAACGCTGATCAACAACAAGCTGACTTCAGCCTGCAATATCGGCCCAGGGATCCAGATCAACCTGCGTATCTGTGGGCTGTGTGATGCGCGAACGCGACGCTGGCGTAAATCCCATCTCCACCGCTGCCTTGGTCATGATTTGTGCCTGCTTGTTGGCGATGGCCAGGTACGGCGACTGCATCGGCACACCGGTGTTCGGCGCTTTGATCAGCAGGCCGGTCTTAGTGATTCCGATCTGGGCCTTGCGGTACAGGTCAGCGGCGCAGGACCAAACCTCCAGCACCGACATATCGAGCTTGCGCAGCAAATGCGCAGGCGCGCTCTCAATGGCATAGCGCCAAGCCTGCTTAGCACCATCTGACATGTACTCGGGCGGCACAACCAGATCCCCTTGGGGCTGAGGCTCATGCGGGTTGGTCCGGCACTTTTGCAGGGTTCCCTTGAGCTTTTTGATCTCGGTGGGGAGTGGTTTTCTTCCGGCCATCTGGGTTCAGTCGTTGGTAATCGTTAATATGGAGGCTTCAAACCCACCGGAAAACTCCCAGTGCGCAAAGCCGACGTCATCGCAAAATGCCTCGTTCAGTCCGCTCTGGCGGCTGATATGAAAGCTGGGCGTGAGGCGGTTCGATCTGCGTTTGACAAGAGCGTGACGGACAAGAGCTTTTCCAAATGGAACAGCGTCGTTGAAGAAAACGTCGCCAACTCCATCATTCGCTCGGTGGGGAAATCCAAAGCCATCAATATTGAAAAGTTCATCGCCGATCTCAACTGATCGGCTCTTAGCCCCGACCGGCAAGGCCCGGCATTAGGCTGCCTTCGGGGCAACCCCCCTAGGTTTCAATTTGCACGCGCAAAAATCTTGGCAGGCGCACGCATCTCTGGCCACCATCTGTAGAGATTCAGACCCCCTACCCCCCTTGGGGGCCTGGGGTGCCTTGGGCTGTCGGGCTTGACAGGCTGTATCCTATTTGATACATTGGTTGCATGAAATCGATCTACACCACCGATGTGTTCGATGCTTGGTTCGAGCACTTGCGTGACAAACAAGCGGCCAGGCGCATCCAGGCACGGATCGACCGCGCGGAAGAAGGCAACTTCGGCGACTGCTCGCCCGTGGGTGATGGCGTGTCAGAAATGCGCATTCACTTCGGGCCAGGCTACCGTGTCTATTTTGCGCAGCGCGGTTTGGAGATCGTCATCTTGCTCGCAGGCGGCGACAAATCTACTCAGGCCAAAGACATCAAGACGGCCATTGGTCTGGCACAACAACTTAAGGAGTAAACGATGAGCAATCTCAAGCTTCGCAAATGGGACAGCGCCGAGCACCTCAAAACCGATGAAGACATGGCGCTTTACCTGGAAGCCTGCCTGCAAGAGGCCGGGGATGATGCCGCTTTCCTTGCGAAGGCACTAGGCAACATTGCCCGTGCCAAGGGCATGTCTCAACTGTCACGCGACACTGGCTTGGGCAGGGAAAGCCTCTACAAAGCCTTGTCTGGCGAAGGCAACCCGAGTTTTGCGACCATTCTCAAAGTCACCTCAGCACTGGGCATTCGTCTGCATGCTCAACCCGCGCCTAGCGCCTGATTGCCCTCTCACGCGCCGTCTTTCGGTTGTGACATGAGACGCACAGGCCTTGCAGATTGACCCAGTCAAAGCGCTCGCCGCCGTCCTTGAGCGGCCTGATGTGGTCGACAACCTTGGCAGCCACCACCCGATCCGTCGCCCTGCACGCCACACACAGCGGGTGTTCACGCAGGAATGCAGCACGTACCTCACGCCAGCGCGCGGACTGGTAGAAGCCCAGCTCATTATCAAAGCCACGCCTGGCACGCCCGTAGTCCCGGTGCACCTTGGGGCGGTGCTGCTCGCAGTAGCCGGGCTTGTCCAGCACCAACGCGCAGGCGGGGTGACGGCATGGTGTCGGGGCACTGCGGGGCATAGCGGCTCGGTATTGGCGTGTTAGCAACTCATTCAAAAAACTAATCGGATTTGATGCGGGTATTGCTTGGCTTCACTGGGGTTCAGAGCGTTCATAGGAACGTCATCAACAACCCAAGGAGCTTTGCAAATGACCTACACCACACAGTTCACCGTCGACGAGGTCGGGTTCATCCAGATCGCACTCACCAAGGTGCTGGCAGCCGCCGCACGCGGTGAGCTTGACCTCAATCTACTGGCACGCGAAGAGTTGGCCTCACGCGGCCTTGACACCCAAGGCGAGTGGGTCGGCTTTGACCGCGCCCGACAGATCCACCAGGTGCGGGGTGCCAAGTGATGGACGCCAAAACATTTGAGCGTCTGCTCAACCAAATCGCCGCAGAGCATCTGCACATCGACACGCTAGCAACACGCAACAGCGACCGCTTGGACTTTCACGAAGTCAGCGTCTGGGGCCTCAAAGATGCCCTGCAAGCCGCATTCACGGCTGGCCAGCAATCCAAACAAACAACCCAACCAAACTGATACCGGAGGTCAACATGAAACTCACACCCAGCCAAACCTTGCTTCTCAACGCCGCTGCCATCCATCCTCAGCATGTGCTGACCGACTTCCCGCCCAACCTCAAAGGTGGTGCGTTGATCAAGGTTCTGACCAGCCTTGGTAATGAAGGCCTGATCCGACCCCACAGCAAAGGCGCTGCGGGCTCGACCCGCTTTGCCATCACCGTCGCAGGGTTGC
>Ga0247832_1004327_pt1 | contig 17920 bp, 13 predicted proteins | sample LaCruzMarch2015__10_FD_192407 | JGI IMG/M metagenome (GOLD analysis project Ga0247832, IMG submission 192407) | Freshwater microbial communities from meromictic Lake La Cruz, Castile-La Mancha, Spain - LaCruzMarch2015_4m | ecosystem: Environmental > Aquatic > Freshwater > Lake | place: Spain... | reverse complement strand
TACATATTCCGAATGTAAATTCGGGCGAGAGTACTAAAGATAAGCACAAAGAAGTAGGAACGATTTTAGATGCTATTGGCGAAATTCAGAAAATTGACTCCAAAACAGGTGTAATTCATGTAAAAAGGCATTCAGACGGCAAAATCTTGAAAGTAGCCGATTTGGTGAATGATACTGCTAAAGACCGAGATAAAATTCAAAATTACTTGCGAGAAATCAAGTCAGTTGATGATATGGACTTGATTATTGCCCTTGGAATGGCAAAAGAAGGCTTCGACTGGCCCTATTGCGAACACGCCCTAACGGTGGGTTACAGAGGTTCGTTGACCGAAATTATTCAAATCATTGGTCGTTGTACCCGTGATAGTAATAATAAAAACCATGCACAATTTACAAACCTCATTGCCCAACCCGATGCCACCGATGATTTGGTAAAACTATCGGTCAATAATATGCTCAAAGCCATCACGGCATCATTGCTCATGGAACAAGTGCTTGCACCTAATTTTAAGTTTAAAACCAAACTATCGGACGAAGACAAAGCAGAAGCAGGCGAGATAAAAATTAGAGGTTTTCGCACGCCATCATCGAAGCGAGTAAAAGATATTGTTGAAGCAGATTTAAACGATTTGAAAGCAACGATTCTGCAAGACCCAACCATGTTGCGAGCAATGCCAGGCAATATCGACCCCGAAGTAATCAATAAAGTGCTGATACCAAAGATTATACAAGAAAAATATCCAACACTCAGCCCTGATGAAATAGAGGAAGTGCGACAATACGTAGTGCTTGATTCGGTGGTAAAAAACACGCTAATGATTGATGTAAAAGAACTACAAAAAAGCATACAAAAAGACGAAACCATCATTCAGGCACTTGCCGAAAGCTTACCGCAATATCAGATAAACAATGAGTTGATTCCAAAAATCATTAAAAACATCTACCCCGATTTAACGACCGATGAAGCCAATTCTTTCAGCAAAATGGTGGTAAATATGCCCCACAACGTCGATGACATTCCCGAAGCCGATAAACGTTTTATCCGAATGGCAGGGCAGTTTGTAAATATTGATGATTTGCACATTGATTTAATTGATACCATTAATCCGTTCCAAAAAGCGTTTGAAATTTTATCAAAAGATGTTACACCAAAAGTCTTGAAAGTCATACAAGAAGCCATAGAGGTATCAAGAATTAAGATGGACTTTGAAGAAGCCAAGATTCTATGGCCCAAAATCATCAATTTTAAGAAAGCCTACGACCGAGTGCCAAGTCTTCAATCCACCGACCCACTTGAACGCCGCATGGCAGAGTGTATTATTTATTTAAAAGAAGAAAATCGTAAACGTGCCAATGGATAAGCAAAGCGTACTTGACGAAATATTTAGCAACGACCCTTTTGGTTTATTAAGCGTAAAGCCAGCAAATACATCACGCAATGCTGACGAACGCCTTTTAACGTCATTTGAAGACCTCAACACATTTTTTGAGAAACATAAGCGAGAACCACAGCAAGGTGGTGGTGTGCAAGAACACCAATTATATGCAAGATTAAAGTCGCTTAGAGAGAGTCCAACAAAGATGGAAATGCTCAAAAGCCATGATAGATTTGGACTTTTGATTTATGAAGAAAAAGAAATCAATTCGTTGGATGATATTCTCGATGATGATATGTTGGGCTTGCTCGATGATGATTCGGAAGGGCTTTTTGACCTAAAACACGTAAAAGATATTGACGAAAGAGCCAGTACGGATTTTGTGGCAAGACGAAAACCATGCAAAGAGTTTGACCAGTTTGAGCAATCACTAAAAGATGTGCAGAAAGATTTAGCCAGCAACAAAAGAAAATTGGTAGAATTTAAGATGGGAAATCTACGTGAAAATACTTTTTATGTGCATAATGGCGTGCTGTTTTTATTAAAAGAAATCAATATTTCTAAAAAAGACCATTATAGAGCAGATGGTACACGAGTAAGAGAAGATGGGCGAACGAGGTGTATATTTGAAAACGGCACAGAATCTAATATGCTAAAACGTTCGGTCGAAAAATTATTATATGCAAATGGCAAAACAGTAAGCGAAAATGCTGATAGAGTAGCTGATACATTTAAAGAGAAATTTAGCAATATCAATGAAAACGACCAAGAATCGGGCTATATCTACATACTTAAATCAAAGAGCGTAAAGCCAGAAATTAAAGAGATTACAAATCTTTATAAAATCGGTTTTTCGACGGTCGAAGTTGAGGAACGCATAAAAAATGCACACCAAGAGCCGACTTATCTAATGGCAGATGTAAGAATCATTATGACCTTTAAATGCTTTAATATGAATACTCATAAACTGGAGCAACTGCTACATACATTTTTCGGAAAAGCCTGCCTAAGCATTGACATTTTTGATAAAAACGGCAATAGACACACACCAAGAGAATGGTTTATTGCTCCTTTGAACATTATAGAACAAGCCATTGAATTGATAATTTCGGGTAATATCATTCATTATCGTTATGATTCTGAGAATGAAGAGATTTTGAAAAGATAAAAGTTACTCTCTCCAAATTCATAAATCACTGAGCCGACCCGCACAAAAGGCACATTGCCAGTTTACAGAAAAAGCAAACAGTCAAAGAGCCTTTTCGCCCATGCACCAGCGGACTGGCAACCCAGCGGGTGGTGGGTTAATCACATAAGAACTATTCTTCATTACTTTTGGTATTTAACTTAGCTTGAGATAGATTATTACTTAAAATATTTACCCAGATTTCTATGCCACAATTGTAACGCTTTCAGTTCTTTTGTCTTAGTTTGAGTTGCTAAAATTGCATCCGTAACAAAATCATTTAGCTTTTTAAGTATAAAATATTGATTTGAATTTGATAAATCTTCAATCAAATCATCAAAAGGAGAAACAGGCATTATACAGGAGAAATCATCTTCTAAAAAATTCAAAATTTTCAATGCCGTTTCCCTCAAAGAAATATCATCTCTCGTCTTGGAAACAAAGTTTTCGGCGACTAAAACAGTTAATACAACACCTTTAGGCATTTTATTACCTTTATTATCAGCCCAAGCCTTGAAATATTTTACAATCCGCTTTAATTGAGCAATATTCTTACCACCTTTTTCTTCAAACCACTTTTTAAAATTAGATGGGTCACTTTCTTCCCAACCGTCTTTAGTAGCCAAAAATGGAGACTCTTTAAATGTACTAATACCATAAACCGTAATATCAATATGATAATCGCTCTTGTAAATTAGACGAACACATTTCTTTTTACAGATTGGCCTTTTGTTGTTTTGAATATTTTTCAAAGCATCACTTACATATTTTTGTAAAGTTAGTGGCGATAAATTCGGACGGGGGAAAATTTTTAATCCAAAATCTAAATCACAAGTATCCTTTTGTGTTCGTATCAAAGTACCTAATGCAAATGAACCTTGACGAGCAAATGAATAATTCAGATTTGGATATTGTTCAAAATGCTTTTTTATTGCATTCTTAATATTCATTTCGGATATTCTAATTCTGTCAGCCTTGGTTTTAGTAAGATTGAGTTTTTTATCAAAATCTAAAAAAGTTTCGTGTAGGTTAGCCATTAAAATGGATGATTATATTAGATTAAATGGTTTATAAGGCTCAATTTTATTATCAAAAAACGGCAAAAGTAGAGTTTTATCTGCATAATTAAACATATTTTCTCCTTTTGTATTCAACTCTTCTATTTTTTCGTCTGAGGTATCATCTAAGTCTATTTTCTTTTCAGTAAAATATGTTTGAAATCTTTGATAATATATTCGTTCTCCTTTATCAGTATGAATCCCATCAGCTATAAACTTCATGATATTTTCTGTAATTTCTGATTGACTTTGTAGTATCATTTCAACTAACGGAATACCTTTTGAAAGACTAAGCCAGCTAAAAACCCCTTTGGATGGTATTTTATTTTGTTTTGGTTTAAGCCTATTTAAACCAGTTCCTATTGACAAAATTTTAATTTGGTCGAATTTGTAACCTAAAGCTAAGGCTTCAGAAAGACCAACTAATGAAGGGTTATTCGCAAAAATACCACCATCTATCATATTTAGCAGACTTTCCTCATTTGTAGTCTTTTTAATTTTATAATTAATATGATATGGAGTAAAATATATTGGGGCTGCACTTGTAGCAAGTGCGACTTGGTAAGCTGGAACTTGATAATCACGAACAAGACCAATGTGATGAGATGTTTTAAGAACAACGGTTTTACCCATTGAAGCATTATAAGTGGGAATACATAATCTTGTTTTAGAATGAGCTAAACGAGTATCATTATCATCAGAATATTGGGAAAACGCTTTTTCCAAAATATCACTTAAATTATTTCTACTATATTTGGGGCGAAAAAGTTGTTTAAGCATCAAGATTCGTTTCTTATTAGGAGAACCAAAAATTTGAGTTGCATTCTCTTCATAAAGTTGATGAATTTCTTTTGCAGACATCCCCAAACCTAATCCAATGGCAATAATCCCACCTGTTGATGTTCCGCAAATCAAATCGAAATACTCGTTTAATTTTATTTCTTCTCCCTTTTCTTTGCTGAGATAATTTTCAAGTTTACTTAAAAATTTGGATGGAATAATTCCACGAATGCCACCGCCATCAATACACAATATTTTAAATTCTTTGTCTGTATTCATTTTATCATTTATGTTAGGGTGAAAACCATTTATGAAATAACATTAAACGGCATTAGTCCAAGCCTTGCGAAGCCTTACTGCTTCGATAGGATTAGCTTTAAAATAGTGCGGTGAAAATACCAATTGCTTTAAAATCAACATCAGTTCTTGGCTATCTAATTTTTTTAGCTTTCGGAATGCTTCTCTGTGACACAATCTGTACCTTATCTTACTACCACAAAAACAATCTGAAACTCTGTTTGGCTCTCGATTAGTCATTACAAAATTCAACCAAGTAATTATTTTGGATAAACTCTTTGTAGCAAATAATTCTTGAAAAAATTCAATCTCTCCTAATATTCCGTGCGACCGTTCATTCAAAAAATATCCATTTAGTCTTCTAAATGTTTGATTGAATAGATAAGGTATTACTTCGGACAGTATGAAATAATCCAAGTTAATGCCATTTTTGCAAGTCAACCACTCCTCTGGCATTGTTTTTATACAACAATGTCCATCATTATAAACGTGCCAATCAATATTGAGAGGAATTTTATCCCCTTTCTCATATAAATATGGAAACTGAAAAGGATAATTTTCAGTTGGATGAATTTCTATAAAATAAGAATCTTGTAAAATGCCAGCATCATCTATTAAATCTAATTCTCCAGATAGAAACACGGTGTTATCCTTTCTAAGTATCTCTAATTTAGGATACTTAGAAAGAATTTTTAATGCTTCAGCGTGAAATATTGCAATATTCACATCTACATTTAGAACTTCACCCATGGATTTGATGGTTTTGCTCCTGTTATAATTCCTGCGAATGCCTTTTGGTCGTCATTTTTATCTTCACCATCTGGAAATCTATCGCCCAAATGTTTCTTCCAAAGTTTACTTGCTTTAAGCTGATTTGTTTCTCGTAAGGCTTTATCAGCATCAATCACAAATTCATTCAAAGCATCTAAAAATCTATTCTTTCTACTCTCATCATAACTATCAAACAAATCATCATTAGGTACGGCAGGAACAACGCACTTGAAATTTGATTCAAGGGTCTTTTTCATTTCCTTTAAAGTATCAGCCAAAGTAATATCATCTCGGTCATTATAAACAATTTTATCCTTTGCATTGCTTGCAAGTATTGTCATTGCCAACCCACTTGGCATCTTATTTCGTATGTTATCACACCACGCTTTAAGGTATTTTACAATCTTTACAAGTTGTCCTTTTGCATCTTTCTTTCCTGCAAACCACTCAACCATTGCTTTTGGGTCACTATTTTCCCATCCAGTATTTTTGATAGCTAATTGGTATTCTTTGCCATCTATTTTATAATAAACAGGTAAATCTATTTCATAGTCATTTTCAAAAATATTCCGAATACATTTTTTCCGATGTTCTGGCGAAGTATCAGTATAGTCATCCACAGCATCTTTTACCCAAGTTTGTAATGTTGTGGCTGTTACATCAGGCTCTCTGAAAAAATAAACACCATCATCTAAATCACAAATATCATCTTTGGTACGAATACCACTTTTCATTTTGTAAGAGCCTTGAATGTAAAACTTTGGTACATACTCAGGATGATTTTCCTTAAAATATTTACGAATTCTGCTTCGGAGTTCTGTTTTAGACGTTTTCATCTTATCTCTTTTACTCTTTGTAAGAGAAATATCTTGATGAAACCTTTGAAATAAATTATTACAATTTGACATTTTTATAGAGCTTTTAAATAAGAGTTAGAAAGAGAATCTGAAATTCTCAGTTTATAAATTGACCAACGCACCTAAACCAAATTAGTTGACATAGTAAATCCAAACAGGCATAGTAGTCCCTTTGGCAAAAACATTAACAAAAGAAGTTATTCAGTTGTCATGTAAAGCAGCAATAAAAAGAAAGGATTTAAAAAATGGGGGTACAAACGAAGAATAAACAAAATTTAATTTGGAAAATTTATCCAATACTTTGTAGTTTTGTGTCGTTATTATCTGGAAAACAGCAGTCTGATAAACAAAATTTTCCAATTTAAAGCCTTTCGGTAGATTTTTTACCGTTCTCATGCCTTCTAAGTTTCCGCTTAGAAGGCACTTTTGTTTCATATCAATATACTTTTTATTTTAATATTATAAATCGGACATAACTATCCTTAATGATTTTTCTTCAAACAACATACCAGACTGAAAATACTGACAAGTTGTCGTTTTTTACTGCCAAATAGGTCTTCTATTATTAAATTTTGTCACTGTTTTCTTTAAGAAGAATACTGAATATGTGTCTTTTTTCAATAAATATATATTTATGGTAAAAAATCATCTTCGTAACTGTTATCCAATCGCCAAGCGATTTGCAATCACTTTGTCAATTGGATAACAGTTACTCTCTCCAAACTCACAAATCACTGAGCCGACCCGCACAACGGCACATTACCAGTGTGCAGAAAAAGCAAACTGTCAAAGAGCCTTTTTGCCCACACACCAGCGGGAAGCGGACTGCATTACGTTTTCCCCACGCACATTTTTTCACACTGTGCATCGAAAATTACGAGAAATAGCCTGACAACCGCAAGCCTTCACTACGTCATTTGATTTTTTAGCTCTTCACAAAACCCAACTCACCATAAACCACCAAATGGGCTTGCAATCGAGGGGCGTTGCCCTGTCATTCTATTCTCGTATTGGAATCGGCGATTGCTCGTGCGAGTGCCGGGCTACTAAATTTTAATCATTTTTTACAATGAAAACTTCACAAACACCTCAAATTTATGTTGGTACTTACGCTAAATACAACAATGGCTCAATCTTTGGCGAATGGATTGATTTAGAAATTTACGATACAAAAGATTCTTTCTTTGAATATTGCAAAGAGCTGCATAGCGATGAAGAAGACCCTGAGTTTATGTTTCAAGACTACGAAAACATTCCTGAAAAGTTAATTTCTGAATGCTCAGTAAGCGACAAATTATTCGATTACATTGAAGCCATCAAGGACATGGAAGATGAATCCATCGAGGCATTAGGCTTATTCATTGGAGATAAAGACATCAATAAAGATACAGATTTTGAAGAGTTGATGCAAGAATTTAACGATGAGTATCAAGGCTATTACGATGGCTCAGAAGGAACAGAACTTGAGTTCGCCTACAAGTACATAGAAGAGCATGGTATTCTAAACGAAATGCCACAACATCTACAAAACTACTTCGATTACAAAGCTTATGCACATGACCTATTCATTGAGGACTTTGTAGATTATGATGGCCATGTTTTTCGTAGAAGATAACAAAGAAAGGGGAATTTTCCCTTTTTTGAAAAAGGCTCTGCCCCTCTAACTACCGAATAATAAATATATCTAAATTATAAATACTTTGAATGACAAAATATACTCATAACAAGTATATTTGGGATTATGTGACTTTTACACTGAGAATAAAGAATTTTAGGTCATATTTATTATTTTATCAGTTCTATTATTTCCATTGATAATAGTTTAATTTTAATTTAATACAAGTATTCAAGATATTGAAATACAGAATTATTCACAGTGTATTAACAAAGGATATTTGTTTGAATAATTGATAAATACGATAAGAATAGTTTAATATAATCTTTGAAAGATACTAAAAAACACGAAAAGTACTACAAAACTTTCGCATATTAAAGAGTTAGTAGCAAGTGTAAGAAGACCAACGATACGACAAAATAAAAAGACGCTCTGAACATAAATGCTGAAAGTAATCGAAATTGAAAATATTAAAGGAATTGGTCAAAAAAAATTTGACCTAAACATTATTCCAAATAAACCAAGTCTTTTGGTAGCACCGAATGGATTTGGTAAAAGTTCGTTTGCTACGGCTTTTAATTCTATGAACAATAGTCGTATTAAATTGCACGATGACGACTTTCATTCTGAAATAGCAACTAATCCTCCAAAAATAGCAATTGAGTATGAAAAAGCTGATGGAACAACAGTAAATCTTGAAGCTACAAACTCAACAAACACAATAAGTGGGGAAATAGATTACTTCGTAATAAACAATCAATTAAAACCCAAAGGAATTGGTTCACAATATGGACCAGCGACAGCAAGATTAGAAATAAAAGACGTTGTATTGGTTGACAGAATACCAACAAATGTTCCCTTTTCTTATTCAATTACAAATGCTAAAAATCAATTTGGACTAAATTCAAAAGTTATTCCTAACATTAGTCCAATTCTGTCGAATCTAAAATTAGTTGAAAAATTAAGCGAAAATTATCAAGCACTACAAAGAGCTAATGGAATTACATTTCAAAGAAGAATTAATGAAATTATTGCAAACATAAATGCACAAAACAATTCAGCAACAACTGAAACTTTACTTACTTGGATTGAGGCAAACGAACTAAATAATTTAAAACAAATCGACTATTTAAACACATTAGGAAATTTCATCAACGAGTTTGACACAAACTTTACGGAAACACAAAATTATTTAGCATCAATTCAACTAATTTGGTTGTATTACCAAGATGTAAACGCTTTTAAAAACGCTTGTACGTATAGCAATTATCGTTTTGACAAACAGAAATTTGACGAAACCCTTACAACTTTCAACTGCACTTGGAAAAATATTCGTACCAGTGAAACTCACGGACAACTCGTTGTGAAATTTCCAAAGGCAATCTTAATTTCAAATGGGCAAAGGGATATTTTGACATTTATTTCAATGTTGTTTAGAGCAAAAAGACATTTGAAAAAAGAAGTAAATATTCTTATAATTGATGAAGTCTTTGACTATTTAGACGATGCAAATTTGACAGCTGCACAATACTACATAACTGATTTAATTGACGAGTTCAAAAGAAAGGGAAAAAGAATATACCCTTTAATCTTGACTCACTTAAACCCAAATTATTTTCATAATTATGCTTTTAATAAACCGAAAGTTTATTTTTTGGATAAATCAAACATACAAGTAAACCCAAATTTAGAAAGATTATTAAGAAACCGAAAAAATCCAACAATCGAAGATGATATAAGTAAATATTTGTTTCATTACAATCCAGCGACAATTAATAAAAGAACAGAATTTAGAGCGTTATCACTTCCTGAACTTTGGGGCGAAGCAAATAATTTTGTTCAGTACATAAACAACGAACTTAATAACTATTTAAGCGGACAAACTTATGACCCATTTGCAGTTTGTGGTGCGGTGAGAATAAAAATTGAAGAAATCGCATACAACAAGTTACAAAGTAATAATGCTAAAACAGAATTTATCGACACTCATAAGACAAGAAACAAATTAGAAAAAGCAGAAGAATTTGGTGTTATGTCACCAGAAAGCCATTACTTACTTGGAATCGTTTATAACGAAGGTATGCATTGGAAGGACAATCAAGACAACGTTTCGCCAACAGCATCAAAATTAGAGAATTTAGTAATAAAGAAATTGATTAAAGATGTATTTGCTTAACCAAAGAACACCAACCACTAATAGGAGTTTTGCAAAAAAGCGGGTTCAGTGCTAATTTGAACATTCGGAATTCTAATAAACATTTGTACTAAATTGAACATTTGTAATTCTAATTCCGCTTCTTCGCAAAGCGGCAAACCGTTAGTAGCCATTTAAAAAGATAGAATAAGCACTAAATGAAAACGATATGAGCCAATTTTCTGCACAAGAATCATCATTAGGGTATCATTATCAAGTACGATATGCGTTATATCTTTTGTTAAAAGCCAAAGATAAAGATGACCCATTTGTAAAACTTGAAAATCTTGACGATGTAGAAATTGGTGACTTAAACAAAGTGGAGTTACACCAAACTAAATTTCATAATAAGAAAGCTGCAAACTTGACAGATACAAGTGCGGATATTTGGAAAACAATTAGGGTTTGGAGTGAAATGGCAACAACAAGTAGCATTGACTTGGATAACGTTTTACTTGTTTTAGTTACAACTTCTGAAACGTCCCCAAAATCTGTACTTTATGAATTGACAAAAAAGAAATCAGGCAACAAAACTATCCAAGATATAGAAAATCGACTTAATGAAATAACTCAAACTTCGAAAAGTGGCAAAGACCCTAATACTAAAAGTAGTGGTTTGCAATCATCTTTTGAGGCTTATAATAAACTTACAAACGACCAAAAACAAAAACTCATACAAAACATTTACATTAGAGATAATGCACTAAGTTTTGATAATTTAAAACATCAAATTCAAAGTGAATTGCAATTTATTTTTCTTGAAAATCAACTTGAAACCGCATTTAATGATTTAGAGGGGTGGTGGTATGAGCAATGTATTCAACACTTACAGGGATTAAAAAGTCAAATACTGCTTAGTGAATTGCGTACTTATATCTCGTATTTAAATGACAAAAACAAGTCTGATAATTTACCTATTGATACTAATATTCTAAGTGCAGAAATTGCCGAAACTGACTATTCAGCAATGTGTTTTGTAAGGCAATTACAGGAAATAGGAGTTGGAAACAGAACTATAACAAGAGCAAAACTTGATTATTATAGAGCCAGTGAGCAACGTTCAAAGTGGATAAGGGAGCAACTTTTAAATCCACAAGAAGAAATAGATTATGATTTCAGACTTAAAGACGATTGGCAAGGAAAGTTTGCATTTTTACAAGACGACATTGAAAATGTTGCAGATGATATTGTAAAGGAAAAGTGCAAACAGTTTTATAAAAATTACTACGGAGAAAGCCACCCGCAGATATTTATTCGCCCAAGAGTTATGGAAGTTTTTCTTGTAAAAGGTAGTTATCAAATGCTTGCCGACAAACAAGACATTGCTTGGCACCCAAACTATTTAAAACCTTGACATTATGTTACCTAATTGGGAAGAAAGACCTTTAACAGTTGCTAATCTACTCAATCCTGCATTTTGTGGGGAGGTTATTAGACGTTGTATAATTGAATATCAAAAAATAAACAATGCTGGGCTTCCTTTTCAACTTGCTTTTTTGGTTTTGCCAATTATACTGAACAAACAAATAAGAGAAAGTTTGCCTAAAACAAGCAGTAAAAACTTTGTTGCTTGGATAGAAGATAATCAAATAATAAAAAAAGATTTGCCCAATATAATAAGAAATATTGTTCCTTACAGTCAAGAAAGCATTATGTTTTTAATGATGTACGAAATAATCAGAATAAATGAAAATGGAAATATTGAGGTTATGACGAAAAGCAAGACTATAAATGAGGAAAATGAAGTAACCGAGTGCTACAAAAAAGCAGAACTATTGGGGAAATTATTTGCAAAAGCAGAAACAAGCCAATTTATCTTTATCAATTTGGGCATCAAACCATAAAATAATGCAAATTCTTGACATCATACTCTACGGAGAAAATGGAAGACAAAGAGTACTTTCCTTTGATATAGGGAAAGTAAATATCATCACTGGCGACAGCAAAACAGGTAAAACCGCAATTATTGATATTGTAGATTATTGCCTAGGAAGTGGTGATTTTAAAGTAGCCGAAGGAGTAGTAAGAGAATATGTTTGGTGGTATGCTGTAAGATACCAACTAAAACAAGGGCAGATTCTGGTAGCACGACCAAATCCAATAAAATATGCAAGGAGTGCATCTGATGTGTATTTTTTGCAAGGTGATACGGTTTCTATTCCTAATTTTTCAGACTTAAAGGCTAACATAAGCCTCGATATTTTATTGCAGAAATTAGCGAATATTATTGGTATTGATGAATACACGCATCAAGCGGAAGGTTATACAAGACCCGAAACCCCTGTTACTTTTAAACATAGTCGTTTTTATTGCTTTCAGCCACAAACTGACATTGACCAAAGGGACTTCTTGTTCTATAATCAAAAAAAGGATATTTGGACAGAGCAAGCAATGAAAGATACATTGCCCTATTTTTTGGGTGCAATAGAAACAGAAAGCATAAAATTAAAAAGACAACTTGCAGATAAAATTAGAAATGCTAACAGATTAGAAAGAGAACTTAAAGAAGCGGAAGCAGTTGTCGTTAAGACAATGGGACAAGTTTTTGAGCTAATAAATGAGGCTAAGCAAGTTGGTTTATTACAAATAAATAAAGTGCCAAAAGACCAAGAAGAAGGGTTAAAAATGCTTCAAATTATTTCTATACAAGATATTTTACAAGAAGCATCTAATGTAGAAAATGAAGTAATAATTTCACTACAAGCCCAAAGAGAAGCAATAAGCAAAGAACTTGATAGGATTAAACAAACTATAAAAGCAACTGAAAATTACCAAAAAGAAGCACAAGGTTATGAAAGCGAAGCAGGCTATCAAGCATTAAGACTTGAAAGTGTAAATATTTATCCCAAAGGCAAAGAAGTCAATAATTCAATTTGTCCACTATGTAACCAAGATTTGGAAAACAAAATCCCTACAGTTGAGCAAATCGAAAAATCATTGTTGGGCTTGCAAACAAATCTTGCAGTAACTAAAAAGGAAAGACCAAAACTTAAACAGTATTTGGATAGCCTTTATACTGAACGTAGCGAGTTAGTTAGCAAAAATCAGGATATTGAGAAAAGTATTATTGCAATTTACAAAGAAAACGAACAAGCAAAAAGATTAAAAGATTTGAACATTCGCAAGGGGAGGGTTTTAGGCAGAATCAGTCTTTATCTTGAAAGCAAGATTGAAGTCAGTGATTTTTCAGAAACGAAGCAAAAAATTTCTTTACTAAGAGGTGAGATAGATACCCTGCAAAATCAACTTAGTTTGGAAGACAAGGATGATAAACTTGAGGGCATCCTTGACCAATTAAGTGTGCAGATGACAAGTTGGGCCAAGGAACTAAAATTAGAATTTGAAGACAGAACTATAAAGTTTGACATCAAAAAACTAACTCTGTTTATCATTTCAGCCGAAAGAAAAATACGTTTTGACCAAACAGGTAGCGGAGAAAATTGGGTTGCATATCATTTACTTATTCACTTTGCTCTGCACAAATATTTTGCTTTGAATCAACGGCCAACACCTAATTTTCTAATACTTGACCAAATGTCGCAAGCCTATTTCCCGCCAGAGAAAGACTTAAAAGGTAATGGTGAAATAGAGCAAAGTGAGGACGATATCGCAATAAAGCGTTTTTTTGATTTTGTTTTCAGACGAACCGAAGAATTAGAAGGTAAAATGCAAACTATAATCATAGACCATGCTAAACTGAATGATGAAAAGTTTACAGGTTCAATTAAAGAGGAGTGGCGAAATGGAGCAAAACTTGTACCTGTAGAATGGATGGTAGAGGACAATTAAGAACAGCTACCAATATTGTATTTATGAAAAAGGGCAAGAGTGTGTAATTTGGGATAAGGTGCTTTTTATGTGCTTTCTTGGTAAACTAAATTTTTGTGCTAAGTCACCTTATTCAAATATACTTTTCTCTCAGGGGGCATACTATGGCGACACTACAAACTTAAAATAACAAAAAATAAAAAGGAAAATGTTGCTATATCTCATAATCGGATTTGTAATCGGAGGATTAATCGGTTACTTTATTGTTAAGTTGACATTGCAAAGTGGTTATGCTCCTAAGACCGACCTTGATGCAGCAGAGGAAAAAATATCTAATTTGCAGTTAGACAATGCAACCCGTCTATCAAAGGATGAGGTATTAACAAAGTTTGTTTCAAAGGAGTTACACGATAATATTAACTCCAACTTAACTACTGTAAACAAAAAGTTAGAAGCAGAAATTGCGATTAACAAAGAACACCAAGCAACAATATTAAGATTGACAGTTGAATCAGAGCAGAAACTTTCAAAAACAGAACTTGAAAATAACTATGTAGCAAGGGGCAGTTTTGACATTGTAAATAAAAAATTAGATTCTGCGGAAATAGAATTGGGGAGAAGAGAAAAGATAATTCTTGACTTAAACAATCAGCTGACCGAACTTCAACAGAAGGAAGAACATTTGAATGAAAAATTGACAACATTCAAGGAGGAGCTTGAAGGGCTTCATACCCGTTCACAGGAGCAATTCAAAAATATCGCAACGGAAGTTTTGGAGGACAAGAAAAAAATGTTTGTTGATGAAAACAAAAAGGAACTCAACACAATTCTTGACCCATTCAAAACAAACTTGACTGAATTTAAAGACAAAGTTGAAGCTACAAGAAAGGAAGACATACAGGATATGACTTCTCTTAAAAAGGAAATAGAATCATTACAACGGCTCAATACTCAACTTAGTGATGATGCAAAGAACTTGGCAACCGCATTAAAATCGGAAGTAAAAATGCAAGGTAGTTGGGGAGAAGACAGGTTGAACATGATTTTAGAAGTTGAAGGTTTACAAAAGTATATTGACTATAGCCGAGAAGAAATGTATCGTGATGATGAGCAAGAAAAAAATAGAAAACCCGATTTTATTTTGAAACTACCAAATGGTAAGTGTATAATAATTGACAGTAAAGTTTCATTGACTGCGTATGTAAATTATTTTAATGCACCGACAGCAGAAGAAAAAGTTGAGTATTTGAAACAGCATTTAAGAAGCGTAACAGACCACATCAACAATTTGGCGGATAAAAATTATCAATCACTTGCTGGGTTGACTACCCCTGACTATGTATTTATGTTTATGCCTGTTGAATCAGCGTTGACTTTGGCAATGAATCAGAACCCTGAAATATTTAATAATGCTTTGAAAAGAAAAATTGTTCTCATTACACCTACAACTCTGGTGGCGACTTTAAAAGTTGTAAAAATTCTTTGGCAGAAAGAAAATCAGGTAAAGAATGTAGAAGAAATTTTCAGACAGTGCGGCGAACTTTATAACAAGTTTGTTTCATTTTTAGAGGATATGGATAAAATTGAAACGGCACTTACTTCTGCAAATAAAGCACATCGTGATGCAATGTATAGTTTGAAAGACGGAACAAAAAAGGGTAACACTATTATAGGACGATTTGAAACTATTAAAAAACTGGAAGCAAAAACAAACAAAGAAATTCCAGACAAGCATTTGAAAGAAATAGAATTATTGCCTGATGACGAAGATGTAATAATTCTTGACACGGGAACAACAAACTTTTACTCATTAACAGAAAGCGGCAACAATTTGGAATAGAGAAGCACAAACAGCTAATGAAGTGTAAAGGGTAATAATATTTTTCGTGCTATTCTGGCAGCCAGGCCTGCATAAACTCTGGTGTAGCTTGACAGTTATGAATTTCGCAAACCCTTTTTCGCTATATTCAACCCTTTATCAGTAATTTACAACAACACTTATATGTACAGATACTTTCTATTCTTTATTTTTGTTAGTACTTTCCATTTGACAACATTTGGACAATTCCCATCTAAGCTGGATACTATTAAACAAACAACAGTTGAGCCATTTAATAACATAGTATTTCTTCATATTTATCGAGAAAAAATATGGCCAAAAAAAGATGGATTGGCCAAATCAACAGGTTTTTTAGTCGCTCCCAATATCATTTTGACGGCAGCACATAACATACATTCTGTCGGTGGAAGTCGAGTTACGAGTATAAAAATTGTGCCTGGGAAATATTTTAATCAAACTCCTTACGACAGCATTCAAATTAGCGGAGAAGCTAATTGCACAATTGCTATTCAGACACACCCGAATTACTCTTTCACCCAAATCAGTAGAAAACGAATAAAACATGATTTTGGAATAATCATTATACCTCAACAGAATTTGCCAGCAAGTTTTCAAAACCTCACAAAGACTGCATTCCAACTTGACAGCAATTTTGTTCTTAAAAGGGGTGACACACTTAACGTAGCTGGCTATCCTGCTGACCGAGGCTATGGCTTTAATGGTGACTTTTTGACATCTCAGACCGATATATGCAGTGCTGCATATGACAAAACCTTTAACCACAAGCTGGGTACTTATCGTGGAAACAGTGGTTCTCCAATTTGGGTTAATTCCAACAATAAGAGAATAACAGTAGGGATTCATACTTTTAGAAATGCTGGAACATTATTAAATAAAGAAAATTTGAGACTATTACTTAGTTGGATAGCAATACATCATTAAACTATTCTATCATTATGCACCGAAAAATATATAAACAGTCTTATCTTGTATTTAGATATATGTAAATCATATTATTAATTTTATATTTGACTTTGTAAAATTACATAGAATAAAAAATGAATTCCCTCAACTCTTTTTCCACTGCTGATACTTCAATAATTGATATTACGAACGATATTGCCGAAGATATTCCTACCAACGATTTATACATTAGTGTTGAAGTCCCTTTCTGGAAACCTAATAGAAAAAGTAGAAATTTACAATTTGAAAATTCTAAACAAGCCTTATTCTTCGAAAATTTTAAGAATAGCTTCTATGCTAACGAATTTTATGATTTAAGAGGGTATATTAATTACGCCCTATTTCTGATTAATAAAATTGATGAAGATTTTAAGAGTGATAATAACTTATCGCTATTTCAAGAAAGAATTAGTAATCTAATCCATTATTATCCTCAAATTGAAACACAAGCACAACCATTGCTTAAAGAAGCTATTTTTTACAAAAGGGATAGTATCTCTCTTTCAATTTTTCTAAAAAAATGTCCAAAGAGTATTACTCAAAGAAAATACTCTTTAGAAACGGAAATGTTAGGTAATCAATTTAAAAAGCAACTTGATTTATCACTTGGTGAAACGGCATTACTAAATGAATTAAATTACCAAAACAGTCTATTTTTCAATATCTACTTTTACAGGGAAGAGATAATTAAAGTTTTTATTTACCTTTTAAAACAATTTAAAAATTATTTTTCTGACGGATTTGACACAATTTCTAAACGTTTTGCAAAAGAATTTAAAGTTGATAAAACGGAGATTTATGAATGGATTTTAATTCAATGTGAAAATTCGATAGCTTTGATTTATGGCTATGACAAAGAAATCGACTTAAATACAGTTTATAACTATAGACAAGGCCCAAACCTTAACTTTGAGGACGAAATCATTAAACCCACAAAGCAACTTATTGCTGAGTATATGGTGTCCTATGTGCGAGTGGAGGAAGATGAAAAAACCTTAGAATCAATTTACACAATTTCAAAGAATAAGAGGAAATCTCAAATAAAATATTTGGTTGATAAATCTACTTCTCTTGAGGATGATTTCTTATTTGATGCGGTTGCCTTATCTTACTTCAATAGGAGTACTCCCACTTATTCTAATATTTTTTTTGATTTATTTAAAGAAATAGCACTTAGAAATAATATCATTGCCTTAAAGATATATTTACATTATA
>Ga0247832_1004324_pt1 | contig 17932 bp, 31 predicted proteins | sample LaCruzMarch2015__10_FD_192407 | JGI IMG/M metagenome (GOLD analysis project Ga0247832, IMG submission 192407) | Freshwater microbial communities from meromictic Lake La Cruz, Castile-La Mancha, Spain - LaCruzMarch2015_4m | ecosystem: Environmental > Aquatic > Freshwater > Lake | place: Spain... | reverse complement strand
GCGGCGTCCAACGACGGCAGAAACAGCCCTGGTTCACGCGGATTGACCTGCCGCCACGGCCACGCCAGTCCCAACTGCTGGCTGTCGCATGACCGTCTCGGATGAGATGTGTCGGGCAGTCAGGTGGCGGACTCCCCCACCAGTGCCTTGGTGGCCACGCAGGCCGCCAGGTAGCCGTTGGCCTCGCTGCGTTGATCGGCCGGCTGCTGGAACCAGCTCTCCATCTCCTGGAGTCGGCGGCGGTGCAGGGGCCGCAGCATCGGAGCAGGCCCTATTGGCAGCCCTGCACCGAGATCCGGTAGCTGAAGCCCAGGGCACCGGGGTCGCTGCTGGCCCCCACCTTGAAGTTCATCTGGCTGGCCTGTTTGCCCACAATGGTGGGGAAGGGGCCGAACATGCGACCGGTGCCGATCGGTGGATTCATGACGTCGTTGATCACCTGCAGGTTGCTGCCGTCACTGAATTTCATGTAGCCCTCAACGGGGTACTTGGCGTTGGGGTCGGAGCTGTTGGCGGTGAAGAAAAACTTGTAGCTGGCATAGGGCTGGTCGACCAGAAAGTCGGTGTTCCAGTTGGTGCGGCCAAAGGCCATTCCAATCGGCGTGACCTTGGCCGCTCCCACCGATTTGGACACAATCGGTGAACTGCCGTTGCCGCCAATCGGCTGCAGGAAAGTGCAGCGCTCCTGGGCCTCAGCGGCTGAACCACCACCGATGGCGAGCGCGGCGCCCAGTAGAGAGACGACCAGAACGTTCACGGCTGTGCATCGACGGGTTTCGACCCTAGAGCGCGGTGGGGATCGGGACCGTCAACGGTCGAAGGAAAAGAGCCGCCTCCAATCGTTCTTCATGCTGATCACGATCCAACCCTGCCGGTGGGCTTGGTCGTGGAGCTCCTGGGTGAACCGGCCCACCCGGGTGTCCGGCAGCCCCAGGGCCGGCCCGTAGGCATAGTCGCGGCGGCGTCATCGTGCAGCACCAGCATCGCCAGTCGCGGCCCATCGCCGGCCTTGGTGTACTCCAGCATCTGCCGGTCGCCGGTGGAGTTGCCGAAGGCGGCAATCGGCCTCCGGCCGATCATCAGCTGGATGCCTTCCGGCTTGCCGGCGTCGTTGTCGTTGAGCAGCAGCCGGGGCTCCTTGGTCAGGAAGGGCCGGCCCTGGCTGTCGTAGCCGTAACGGGTGGCGCCGGCGCTGCCGATCACCTGCTCCGGCGGGATGCCGTACACCTGCTCGGCATAGACACGCACGAAGTCCTGGCCGCCGCCGGTGACGATGTAGGTCTTGTAGCCGTGGGCCCGCAGGTAGCGGAGCAGCTCCTGCATCGGCTGGTACGTGAGCTCGGTGTAGGGGCGCTGCCAGCGGGGGTGGCGGGCCGTGGCCAGCCACTGGCGTACGTCGGAGCGGAAAGTCTCCAGGGGCATGCCACTGAGGGCGGTGGCCGCCAGCCGCTCCAGTTCCCCCCTGGTGGGCACCGCCCCGGGCACCCGCTTGAGGATGAAGCGCACCTGCGGGTAGACCGGCTGCTCCACCAAGAGGGTGCCGTCCTGGTCGAAGGTGGCGATGCGCTCCCCGGGCGGCACGAACCGGACCAGCGGCGGCGGCAGGACTGGGTCACGGGGCGTGGGGGCTCAGAACTTGCGCAGTTCGCGGCGGATCTTGAGCGGATCGCCGGAGTGCTGCTGATTGAAGAGCAGCATCGGCACCCCGGCCAGCAGCAGACCCACCGCCACGACCACACCCCAGGAGATCGCCGGCCGGCCCTCCGGTGGAACGTCGCCGGGCCGGAGCCGGCCCTGCCGGCGGGGCTGCCGCGTTGAGCGCCTGTACCTTGCCATCGCTGCAGTCTCCTGGCCCGGCTGGCCCTTGAGTCTGCGGGGGTGTAAGGATTTCGCCATCGCCCCAGCCGGCCCGCCATGGACATGTCCTCCCTGTTGCTTGCCACCGGGGGCCACCAGATCGAGGCGGCCGAGACGCTGATCGAAGTGGGCCGCTTCATCGTGATCCTGTTCGCCGCCCGGGCCCTGGCGGAGCTAATGGTGCGCTTCCGCCTGCCGGCCATCCTCGGCGAGCTGGTGGCGGGGGTGCTGATCGGCGTTTCGGGGCTGCATCTGATCCTGGCGCCGGAGCTGGGCGGCCAGCTCAACGGCTTCGCCGAGCACACGATCGCCGCCCTGGCCCACGTGGGCCCGGAGCAGGTGCAGGAGATCTACGACCACAGCTTCACCAACCTGCAGGCGGTGGCGAAGATCGGCCTGCTGGCCCTGCTGTTCCTCACCGGCCTGGAGAGCGAACTGGATGAACTGATGGCGGTGGGGGGACAGGCGATCACGGTGGCGCTCACCGGTGTGGTGCTGCCCTTCGCCCTGGGCACCGCCGGCCTGCAGTTCCTGTTCGGCGTGCCGCTGCTGCCGGCGATCTTCGCCGGGGCCGCCATGACCGCCACCAGCATCGGCATCACCGCCAGCGTGCTGGGGGAGCTGAAGTTCCTGCGCACCCGCGAGGGGCAGACGGTGATCGGCGCCGCCGTGCTCGATGACATCCTCGGCATCGTCATCCTGGCCGTGGTGGTGGCCCTGGCGGGCGGTGAAGGCTTCAGCCTTGGCCCGATCCTGAAGCTGATCGCGGCGGCGGGGGTGTTCGTGGTCGTGGCCCTGTTCCTCAGCCGCACCGCCGCCCCCGCCTTCGACGGGCTGCTCGATCGCCTGCGCGCCCCTGGCGAGGTGGTGGTGGCGGCCTTCCTGGTGCTGTCGCTGTCGTGCTTCGCGGCCCAGGCCTTCGGGCTGGAGGCGGCCCTGGGGGCCTTCGCCGGTGGCCTGATCCTGAGTGCCTCGCGGCACCGGCGCGCCATCGAGGAGGCGGTGAAGCCCTTGGTGGCCCTGTTCGCCACCTTCTTCTTCGTGTTGATCGGCAGTGGCATGGACCTGTCGGTGCTCAACCCCTTCAACGCCGCCAACCACGAGGGGCTGGTGATGGCGGGCTTCCTGCTGGCGGCCGCCGTGGTCAGCAAGGTGGCGGCCGGCTGGAGCTACATCAGCCCCGGGCCCACCAACCGGCTGGCGGTGGGGCTGGGGATGATGCCCCGCGGCGAAGTGGGCCTGATCTTTCTGGGGCTGGGCACCCAGACCGGGGTGCTGGGGCCGTCCCTGGAGGCGGCGATCCTGCTGATGGTGATGGGCACCACCTTCCTGGCGCCTGTGCTGCTGCGCCTGGTGCTGGCCGATGCCGGCGATGGTTCCGAAGGCGGAGAGGCCACACCGCTGCCGGGGGCCGAGGCGGTCGGATGAGAACCCCGCCGCGGCCCTGGCCCGGCCATGGGAAAGTGGCGCAAGCTTGCTCCCTGCCCGTGCCGAACGACAGCGGTTCCTCCAAGTCGGTGATCGTGGGTCTGCTGGCCGTGATCGGCTCGCTCGGCGGCCTGGCCCTGCTGGTCTGGTTCACGGTGGTGCTGCTCGACCTCAAGCACCTCAACACCTCCGGTTTCACCCTGCCCTGAGCCAGATCCTCTAGGGGGAGGGCTGGTGCCAGCGGGCGGGCGCAGCGGCCACGAGGCAGGGCCGCTGCGCCCGCCCGCTGGCGGCGCGGATGCGGCGAGTGGCTTCCAGACCATTGAGCTTGGGCATCTGCACATCCATCAGGATCAGATCCGGCTCAAGCAGTGGCTGCCGTTCGAGGGCCTCCTGGCCATCGACGGCGGACTCCGGCGCGTCACCGAGACGCCGCAGCATCAGTTCGCAGAGGCGCCGGTTCACGGCACTGTCATCCACCACCAGGAGGCGCAGGGGATAGCTGGCCGCGAAGGTGGCTCCGCCCCGCCGGGCTCGCCAGCAAGGGCGGCGTAGCCGGGGCAGGAGCGGCGGCCACCGCTTCCACCGGCAGGGTGAAGCTGAAGACGCTGCCGCGGCCCGGGCTGCTCTGCACCTGGATCGTGCCGCCGAGGGCCGCCACGAGCTGCCGGCCTGGGGCGTGTTGGTCGCGCTGGCGAGTTGGCGGAAGGGTTGGAACAGCTGGCCCATCTGGTCGGCGGCAATGCCGACACCGGTGTCGGTGACGCAGAACGCCAGGGGCCACGCGTCTGGCTCCGGTTGGCTCACCTGCTCCCTGACCGTACGGGCCACAGGCTGAACGCTGACCACGACGCTGCCAGCCTCGGTGAACTTGATCGCATTGCCGATCAGGTTGAGCAGGATCTGGCGCAGGCGGATGACGTCGGTGCAGATGACCTGGCCTGGGCCAGGCTCGTGCAGGTGGCGACTGTCTCCTCGAGGAGGGGGCGCAGCTGGCATGGGGCCAGTTCCAGCTGCAAGCTTCCGGACTCGATCTTGGTGAAATCAAGGATTTCATTGAGCAGGGCGAGCAGCGATTCCCCCGAGCTGTGGGCGATGTCAAGGCACTCCCGCTGCTGGGCGGACAGCGCGCTGGCCAGCACCAGCCCCGTCATGCCGATGACCCCATTGAGCGGGGTATGGATCGCGTGGCTCAGGGTGGCGTGAAAGGTGCTCTTGGCGCGGTCGGCGGCGAGCATGGACTGGAAGGCCCGGGCCCGGGCCTTGAGGCTGCGGCGATGAAAGTTGGCCGCCAGAACCGAAAATCCGGCGCTACCGACAAGGCCGAGCAGATAGGTGAGCTGCAGCGGACATTGCTTGCGTTGCAGTTGGGCGAACGAGAAATCGATCCCAACCAAGCCCACCAGCTCCCCGTCGTTGTTGCGGATAGCGGTACACCACTCAGGAAGGATCCGAAGTCGTCCGTGTAGGGCTTGGTGCTGACGGTGATGAACCCAAAGTGGAAGGCCTCAAGCGCGTCGTTCGACGGAGCGGTAGAGAGATCGCCAACACTCACGGCGCTGGCGGGGGAACCCTGGTTCTGGATGTAGTAGGTGCTGTCGATCGTGAAGCGAAGCCCTTCGGGCGTGACGATGAACACATAGGCGTCGTAGATCTCAGGCACGAGCCGGCGCAGCTTCAGCTGGGGCGCGCTGGCGGCTCCAGTCGGCCGTGGCGCTATCGGGGTCGGGCTGGGCCAACCCAGAAGCGCCGAACGCACGGGACAACCAGCCAGCCAGGGGACCTCACTGCGCGGCCGTTTCCTTGCCTACTGCGGCGGCCACCCGATCGCGCCCGAGCCGGCAGCAGCAGCCAAGGGGGATGAGGAGATATGAACCGCTGTCCGGTCCATCACGGGACCCTGCGAACGTTTGAACAGGTGATACGGCTGCCCATGCCCGCGAAAGTGTCTCCCCGCGAAACGGCCCGCCTGGAGGCTCTCAAGGACTACCGCATCCTTGATACGGAGGCTGAGCAGTCCTACGACGACATCACGTTCCTGGCCGCCCAGCTGTGCGATGTACCCGTCGCCCTGATCAGCCTGGTGGATGCCGATCGCCAGTGGTTCAAATCCAGGTTCGGCCTCGATGTCAGCGAAACGAGCCGCGATGTGTCTTTCTGTGCCCACGCCATCCTTGGCGACAAGACCCTCGTGGTGAAAGATGCACGAGAGGATGAACGCTTCCGGGATAACGCGCTGGTCTGCAGCGAGCCCAACATCGTCTTCTACGCCGGGGTACCGCTGTGCACCCCATCCGGCGCCCGTATCGGCTCCCTCTGCGTCATCGATCGACGGCCCCGTGAGCTCAGCTTCCTGCAGATCCGGTCCCTGGAGACCCTGGCCCACCAGGTGGTGCTGCAGCTGGAACTGAAACGGGTCTCCGATCAACTCGCCAGCGCCCTGCAGCGTATCGACGTGATGGAGCAGCTGATCCCGATCTGCTCTTACTGCAAGGGCATCCGCAACGATCAGGGCTACTGGGGGACGGTTGAGGCCTTCATCAAGAGCCACGACAACGTGGAGTTCTCCCATGGCGTCTGCAACGCCTGCATGGCCAAATACTTCCCGGAAGTGGTGCCCTTCGCGGAAGGATCTCCAGAAGAGGACGATCACAACTGATCGGGGCGGCTAGCGGTTAACCATCGCCGCTTCACCACGCCGGTGGATCTCGCTGGCGTAGTCGGTCCAGGTGCCCTGGCCCCAGTAACGGAAGCAACTGGTTTCCAGCAGCAGCAGGTGGAGCAGCGCCTGCTGATAGCGGGGGGTCTGGGTCACGCCGGGATCCTGGGCCACCAGAGGATCGAACAGCTGGTGAAAGCGGGCACTGAGCTGGTTCATCGGCTCCAGCACATTGGCGTAGCCCTCCACCCAGCTGAGGTCGTTGGTCCAGGAGGCGCCGGCCATCGAGAAGGCGGGGTCGCTGGCCTGGAGCAGGGCGATGGCCGCTGTGGTGGCCTCGGGAGTGGGTAAGGAGGTGGAGGAGGCCCCCAGCTGCTGCCAGAGCTTGTGCTGGTGCACCGCCTGAATCGTCGGGAGGTCGCTGGCTGACACGCCGGCGGCCTCCAGCACCTCGAGATATTCCGTGCCGTTGATCGCCACCGTGGCTTGCTCACTCCCCTTGGCGGCGATGGCGTGATGGGCCTGGAGGAAGGCGGACGGGAACTCATTCATCATCACGCCGCCGTTCTCGCCATCGGCAATCTGCGTCACCAGCGACGGCACCGTGGTGGCTCCCAGCGCCTGCCGGCCCAGCCCCAGGGCTTCGTAGCAGGGCTGCATCTGGCCCACCAGCTTGGTGTCGGAGCCCTGGGTCTTGATCAGCACCGTGATCGACATCTCCTCACCGCTGGAGTTGCGTGCCAGCAGCTGATTGGGAAGGTATTTCTGCTGCTGAGACAGGCTGGTGCCATCGAGGTTTTCAACGCTGTGCTCCTGCACCAGCAGCCAGCGGTAGCCGCACTCCTTGAGGGCTTTGACGAACTGAAACAACGTGTCGGGATGGTTGGGCAGGTGCATTTCCGGTGGCGAAAAGCCCTTCACCCGCGCCAGGGCGTCCCACCCGAACAGGGCCGCGAACTGGTGCTGCCAGGCGAGGATCTGCAGCTTGAGATCGGGAATGGGGGTGGAGGGGGCCACGGCATGGCTCCAGAAGGTGCCGAGCCATTCCACATGGGGCTGGAGGGCAGGATCGCAGGCGAGCCGCTTCAGTGCATCAAGCACATCGCGCCGGCCCATCTGCTGCAGTCCCCAGAGCAGATTGCCCGAGTAATCCAGCATGATCCGAGGATTGCAGCCCTCCTCAATCAGCTGGGGAAGGATGTCGGCCAGGCGCCTGTAGCACTGCGCGAAGGGTTCAGCGTTGTGGTTGTCGCCCTCTCCCTGGTGCTCGAACATGTACTGCAGATGGGAGATCAGCTCGCCATGCGCCCCGGCTGGAATCGTGGGCTGGTGCATGTGGAGCGCGCAGGCAAACCCGGAACGGATCTGCTCCAGCTTGAGGTTGGTCTGCGGCAGAAACACCGGGCCGGGCTGCTGCACCAGGGCGAGGATCTCCGCTTCTGAGCCAGCGATCGGCGGCAGGGCTGGGTCGGTCATGGCTGGGGTGTCGTGCCCGCGCGCTGGGCAGGTCGTGCAGGATCAGTCTGAGGGCCAGCGACAAACGCTGCCGTGGCAGTCCCTGCGCCAGGCTGGAGCCCATGAAGCTGCCGGTGCCAGAAGCCCCCCCCGCCATGACACCCCCAGGTCTGTTCCGGCGTTGGCGGCTGGCCGCCGCCCTGGCCGCCGCCGCCACCGCCACCGCCGCCTCCGTGCTGCACGGGATCGGGGTGGGCCGTGGCGGGCCGGCAGCGGGTGCCGCCGACAGCGCGCTTTCGGTCGAGGTGGGGCGCCGCTACGGGGGCATGAAGCGTCTGCTGTTTCCCGGCCAACCGGACATGTCCGTGGCCGAGTGGCTGGATCGGCCCAAGGACCGGCCTGCGGTGCTGGTCGATGTGCGCGAGCCGCACGAACAGCGCGTCTCGATGCTGCCGGGGGCCATCACGAAGCAGGACTTCGAGCGCAACAGCGCCCGCTACCGCTCCTGGGTCGTGGTTCCCTACTGCACCATCGGCTTGCGCAGCGGGATCTACACCAGGGAACTGCGGGTCCAGGGTTTCGAGGTGCGCAACCTGGCGGGCAGTGCGCTGGCCTGGGCCCATGCGGGCCTGCTGTTCGAAACCGAAGGCAAGGCCACCCGCCGGGTGCACGTCTTCAACGCCGATTGGAACCTGCTGCCCCGCGGCTACGAGCCCGTCATCTCGAAGGCGCTGCCAACGACTCCATAAAGCGCCTGCATTTTGCCGTCAGAATGCCATCAGCCCTGTCGACCCGATCGATGGCCACGTTCACCCTGCGTAACGTGCCCGACGAACTGGTGGCCCGGCTCAAACTGCGTGCCAGGCAACACCGCCGCAGCCTCAACAGCGAAGCCATCCTCTGCCTTGAGCAGGAAGCCAAGGCGCCCGCCGACCTCGAGGCCTGGCTGGAGCGCGTGGACGCCTTGCGTGCCCAGGTGAGGGGGAACCCGATCCCGGTGGACGACCTGGTGACAGCGGTGGTACGGGACAGGCCTTGATGCTTGTTGCAGACACCAACGTGCTGGCCTGCCTGTTTCTGCCCACGGCGCACACGGCGGTGGTGCAGGGTCTGAGGCGACAGGACGAGGACTGGCGGCTTCCATCACTCTGGCAATCGGAATTTCGCCATGTTCTGCAGACGTACGTGCGCGCGGATCGACTGAGCACCGAAACGTCTCTGGGCCTATGGCGAGAAGCGGCTGAGCGGCTGACCCCAAGGGAATGGCCCATGGATGGCGGGGCCGTGCTGGAGGTCGCCATCCGCTCGGGCTGCTCCAGCTACGACGCCGAGTTTGTGGTTCTGGCGCAGGGTCTGGGGTGCCCGCTGCTGACCTTCGATCGCAAGCCTCTGGATCTGTTTCCAACCGTGGCGATTCAACCCAGTGGGGTGGCCCCAAGAAACTGAACCAGTCCCATGAAGCCGATCGTCCCCACATCTGCTTACAGGTGAGGCAGCCGTGCCGACAAACGGCGCCACCGGCAACCGACTCCTAGGGTTTGAGCAGCAGAACACCCTCCAGATGCAGAAACCACGCCTCCATCTGGCCGCCGTGCTTGTGGCCCTTCCGCTGCTGAGCCCGAGCCCAGCCGTGGCACAGAAGCGGATTCCCAAACTGCCGGGCAACGACCAATGTCCGCTTGGTTATGTGAATGATCTGAAGCAGCATTGCGTCTCACCCATTGACTACCAAGTCAGGCCCACCTATGGGAAGCCCTGTCTGTCGGGATGGATGAACATCGGAGCGGGCTACTGCAAGAAGAAAACCCTGGGGATTTTCTGATTCGGCATTGCCCACGATCCTCCGCATCGCACCTGTGGGTGGGGAGATCGCGGGTCAGCAGCGGCAGCCGAGTCGGTCAGAAGGAGCCTTCCGTCTGGCCGGCGAAGCGGCCGGCGTAGCTCTCGCTGCCCAGCAGCCTCTGGAACACGAACTGGCAGACCGCGGTGCCGGGATGCACGGCAAGCGGAGCGGGACCGAAGTTGCTCATTTCCAGCTCCTGCAGGCTGTCGATCCCCGGCCCCATGAAGGGGGGGCTGATGTTAACCATCAGGCGCAGCCGCTCCCGGGTGATGCCGAGCACCGTCTCGCCCGGCATGAACAGGATCTGCTGGCCAGGGGGCACCACGATCGTCTCGGTGAGCTGCCGGTAATCGGTGTGCACGCGCACCTTGATCCCCCCGTGCACCTTGCGGAAGACGCGAACGGTGGGGGCAAGGGTGAGGTCGAGCGAGGCTGGACCCAGCCGCTCGGGATCGAAGGGCGTGACCGTGATGGAGCCCCGCTTGATCGCCTGCAGGGTCGCCTCTCTGCCGAGAACGGTCCTGTCTTTCGCTGGGCACAGGCGAGCGTGGATTGTGTCAGGCGGTCGGCCGGGTCCCTGGGCCCAGGTCGTCGATGGTCTGCTCCAGCAGATCGCGGCCGCTGTCATACACGAGGCGCGGCTCCGGCCGGCCGGCCTCGGTGGCGCCCAGACAGCGGGCGGCGGCACGGCGCCGCTTGAGCTGGGGATCGGCGTGGCGGGCCGCCTGGGCCCAGGCCTGGCGGCGGAGATTGCGGGCCGCGATGGCTCGGTTGCGCCAGTGCTGCAGCGGCAGGCGGGCCAGGGGCAGGAGCAGCAGCACCAGGGCGTAGCCGATGGCGAATCGCGCCAGCCAGGCCACCGGGGGCCGCCAGGCGGGCGTGATCGCCAGCAGCCACGGCGAGAGCACCAGCAGGGCCCCGACGGCGAGGCCGTAGGCGACCCGTTGCCCGACTCCGGCCCGGCTGAAGCGAAAGGCCCGCTCACGCAGGGGCGGCACCGGCCCATCAACGCCGGCGGCGCTGGCGGGCAGGGAGGGGAAGCCATAGATCAGGTCCCCGTCCTCACTCACCTCGGGCCGGCCGTCGAAGCGCAGCAGCACCGGCAGCATGGCGGCATCGGCGAGGTCACGGCGGCGATCGGGATCGCAGGGGCAGTCGGGCAGATCGAGCAGCGGGGCGAGGTCCTCGGCGATCACCACGCCACCGTGCAGGCGCAGGAAGGCGGCGATGCGGCGCCAGCGCAGCGGCTCGAGGCGGGCGTTGGGATCGCCATCGCCGAACAGGATCGAGAACACGGCGCTGAGGAAGCCCAGGGAGACCGGATCGGCGCCCTCGCCGGGCAGGTCCCAGAGGAGCCTCCACAGCTGCTGCAGCGTGACGGAGGAGGAACCCTCGCGCGCCGGGGCCCAGATGCCGCAGACAAGCAGATCCAGGATGGTGACAGGCACCTGGGCGAGCCCCTGCAGCAACGCCAGGCCGACATCGTCGCCATCGTCGCTGGTGAACAGCCGCACGATCAGCAACACCGGCAGGATGACCACCACCAGGGTGGTGACCAACACCAGCACCAGCCCGAAGCTGAGCCGGATCAGCCGGGCGGCCAGACGCAGGACCACCTGCAGCCGGGCCTGCAGGCGCCGGCGGCCGCTGAGGGCCAACAGCCGCCTCCGAAGCGCGGGAGGGAAGACGAACAGCAAGATGCCGTCCTCGGCCACCTGCAGGCGACCCGACACGTCGGCCACCAGGGCCAGCAGCCCCGGCTCGACCTCCTGCAGGGACAGGCCGATCCAGGCGAGCAGGGAGGCTTCAAGCGTCATGCAGCCCATCCGCCGCCAGCTGCCGCAGGGCCAGCCGGTCGGTCTTGCCCACCGGGGTGAGCGGCAGCTGCTCGAGCACGCGGATCTCCTCCGGCGCCTTGTAGCCCACCCGGGCCCGGGCAAAGGCGATCAGTTCGGCTTCGCTGGGGGCGGGCTGATCCGGGCGGAGGGTCAAGTAGGCCCGCACGTTCTCGCCGTGCACCGGGTCCTGGATGCCGATCACCCCCACCAGATCCACGGCCGGATGCTCGGAACTCCTCCTGCAGCTGATGGGGCACCTTGTCGCCGCCGCTGATGCAGAGACGCACCGAGCCCAGATCCGTCGGCTGGAGCCATGCATCCCGCAGCCGCTCGAACAGGGCGGCCAACACGAGGGAGGAGCAGGCGATGTGGGCCAGGGGCGGGCCTTGGTAGGGCATGGAGCGCCGTAAGCCCGCCCACTCTGGCAGCGGTTTGGTGACCGGTCGCCGCCTTGGCGGCAGCGCGTCCTGGTCGGGGGGGCTACTTGGGGGCGGACCATCCCTGCGCGCGTTCATCGCCGGACGGATGGTGGGGAAGATGCTCACCGGAGGATCTTCCTCGCGTCCTTGAGCAGCAGAAGCAGTTGCTGCTGGCGCAGTGGTGATGCGGTGTATCCGAATCGGGTGTAGAGGTGTGCCGCGGCTTCGTCGATGGGATGGGTCAGGATCGCCCGAATTCCGGCCTGCTCAGCGATCACCAGCGTCCGACGGATCGCGTCCTGAAGCATCCCGACACCGAGGCCACGTCCTTGGTTCTCCCGTGACACGGCGAGCCTGGCCAGGATGACCACGGGCAGCGGAAATCGCCCCATGCCCAAACGGATGCGCCCTGGCGCCTCCACCGTGTCGACCTGGCCCACGGTGAGGCTGAAATAGGCGGCGACGCGGTTCTCCTCGTCGGCGACGACGAACGTTCGGGCCGAGCCACTGGTCTGCGCCTGGCGAGCGTGGTGCTGCAGCCAGTGATTCAGTGTGGGCTGTCCGCAGTCAAAGCCTTCCAGCCGGTGCTGGGCGGCCAGCGGCTCCGGCTGCAGCCAGGTCACTGGGCGTCCCAGGGTGCCTGGCTGGCGAACAGGTCACGCAGACCCTCATTGGCCTGTGCGGGGCGGTCCAGCAGAGCAATCAGGGCCTGGGCCTGGGAGCCCGAGACCATGAACAGGCGCTGATCAAGGAGCGTCTGCTCGGCAGCGAGACAGGCGCTGTCGAGGATGAAGTCGGTGAGCGACTTGTGGGCCACCTCGGCGGCACGGCGCAGCACCGCTTCCTGTTCCGGCGTGGCGCGCAGACCAAGCCGGGCTGAGCGCGCAGGAGGCGAAGCTCCGATAGCAGCCATGGCGAACGATCTCCACCTTGAGTAGCTGGACAACGTTAGTACAAACGACGCACGCAAGGGCGTCCCGCAAGGCTTGGCTGAGGGCGTGCGAGTTCATCGCCAGGCGCATGCGCATGAGCCACATCGATCAGCCTTTGATGCTCATGGAACTGCTCGGCCACGGTGTTGCCTGGCAAGAGGCTGCCCGGCCTCGGCGCAGGTCGTGGCCCGCCGGATCCTGGGAAGCGCATGGTGGGCAAGGTTCACCTTCAACGGCATCACCCGCTGCGAGAAGGGCACCGTCGCCCTGGTGGGCGGCGAGCAGCTGAGCGACGCAGAGGGCGGCATCTGCTGGCACTGAACCGCCAGGCCTGCTCACGCCATTGATTGGATTGGCACGATTGCCGGCAGCACGCTTTCCAAGGCCTGCTTGGCCTGCTTCAGATCATGGCTCCCTTGCATCCGCAGCCAGAAGACCTCGCTCAGGCCGAAGAAACGGCACAGGCGCAGATCGGTGTCGGCAGTGATCGCCCGCCGCCCTTTGACGATGGCGTTGATGCGGCTCTGCGGTACGCCGATTGCCAGCGCCAACCGGTACTGGCTGATCCCCATTGGCCGCAGAAACTCCTCCAGCAGCACCTCGCCCGGGGGCACGAGCATCACGTCAGTGGACGTCAACGATCTCGACCTCTTCTGGCCCTGCTTCCGTCCAGACAAAGCAGAGCCGGAACTGGTCGTTGATGCGGATACTGTGCTGGCCATGGCGGTTCCCCCTGAGCGGCTCCAGGCGATTGCCTGGTGGAACTTGTAGATCGTTTGAGGCAGGCGGCCGCATCGAGGATGGCGAGCCTGCGGAAAGCGAGCTTGCAGAAGACGGTGCGAGCGAAGCTTCCAAAGCGGCGCCCCGGCTTGCCTTCAAAGAGGGCCTGGGTGTCGCGGCAACGAAACGACCTGATCACACTGTTACCTTGCCCCCGCTGGACGTAGGCACGCCAGGCAGTGGGGCCGGGCGAAGGCGATCACGCGCTGACATGGCGGATGGTGGACCCAGTGCTTATCCGAAAGATCGGCCACAAGGCCCCAGCCCTCAAAGATCCAGGCTTCCGAGCAGTTCTTCGATCGAGCAGCCCAACTGAGCGGCCACGTCCTTGAGGATCTGCCGCAAGGTGCCGACCCTGAGGGGCTTGTGGGCAGGAATGGTGAGGTGCTGCGGCTGGCCCCCAGAGCTTCGGCTCAGCCGCATGTGACTGCCTGTTTGACGCGTCAACTGGTAGCCATGCCGCCGCAGGCGCTCGGCCAGGAGCTGGCCGTTGACGTCCCGCGGAATCCTCACAGGGCCAGCAGTTCCTGCCTCACGTGATGGAGGCGGATCAGGGGGGGCGCCTCGCCGGGATCAAAGTGGCAGACGACCGCGTCGCGGATCGCCTGATGGAGCTCCTCAAGGGTGTCAGCTTCGGTATGGATGGCGGCAGCGGCGGCACTGGCCCGGTAGGAACCATCCTCCGCTTCCTCGACCACGAAAAGGATTTCCTGCATGGCGCCCTCCGATGGCACCAGTCTTGCAGTGGTGGGCGGGATGCTGCCCCTGTCTGGGCAAAGGAACTGGGCGGCACAGCCAGAAGGGATCCCCAGCAGGGGCGATGGCCTCACAGGCCGCCCGGGGCCCAAAGCCCACCAAATCATTGGCTCTGCCGCAACGCCCGAACAGCCGTGATCAGGGAAGGCAGGGATTGCTCACAAGTCAGCAGTACCTGTTCACTATCGAGATCGAAGTACTGATGGGCGATCATATCGCGAAACCCCATGGCACCCTTCCAATCCACTGACGGGAATTCAGCCTGCAGACGACCAGGCCAGTGGCGTTCGAAACGTTTGAGAGCCTCTCCGATCGCCAGGAATTGCATGCAAATCACATCAAGCAGATCTCGTCCCAGTTCCGAATCGACTTGTGAGGAATCCTGAAGAAGAGGCTGACTCTTACTGCTGGCACGTTCAAGGGCAGCCAGAAGGTCATCCAGCAACGGGCCGGAGCCTTCCGTCATGGACGGAGGCCTTCATCAAGGATGCGCTGCTTGAGGGAGGGGTTCATGCGCTCGCGCAACCGCACCACATCCACAGATGTGCTCAGCAACGTTTCCAGCTCCTGCTTGAGGTGCACCAGGGCATAGGGGGTGAGCGGATCCAGCCGCACCCACACGTCGACATCGCTGTCGGGGCGAGCGTCGCCACGGGCAATGGAACCGAAGACGCCGATATCCACCACGTGGAAGCGCTCTCGCCAGTCGCCACGATGGAGCCGCAGGGTGCTGAGCACCTGTTCGGTCCGTGGGCTGGTGCTGTTCATGGGGTTCGATCTGGATTCCATTCTGCCGGGAGGGTGTCCGTGCTGCACCGCAGCCCTGGGTTGCTGCGAGCGTGGGTCGGGGACTGGGTCGGCCCACCCACACCAGGAGCCGGGTTGGCGATGCCGATGCCGAAGAAGTCCTGATCCTCCGTCCAGATGGCGCCTTCCAATTGCAACGCCAGCGCCAGGGCAGGCCAGTCATCCTTGTCGCGGATCCTCGCCAAGGCCTCCTCCTTGGCCGACCCCAGCACGCTGTTCTCCACAACCTGGACCATCAACAGCAGGCTGAGCAAAGCCTCAGCGCAGACCCCTGCATCAAGACCTCTCTTCCTGGCGAGATCAGTCACGTAGGCCGTCGCCTCGGCCACGTTGGCTTCAGCGAATGAGGATGTTCGCGTCCAGGACCAGGCGCTTGCGCTCCACCCTCAGGCCGACGGTTGCTCAGGGCGGCCTTTCCGCCAGGCCTTGAAGTCGGCACTGAGCTCGTCTTCGCTGAGACCGAGACGCGCCAGTTCAGCCTGCATCAGCCGGCCAGCCTCCAACACCTTCTCCCGATCACTCAGGTTGCCTTGCTGGGGCAGGGGCACATAGAGGCCAATGGTGCGGCCATGGCGGGTCACCTCAATCGGCGTGGACGATTCCAGATGGGAGGCCAGCCTGGCCCTGAGTTCACGGATGCCAATACGGGCCGCCACGCCGTCCTCCCGCCAAATGTGTACACATCCCAGGGCCTGGGCAGGTTCCACGCGGCGGAAGCAAGAGCAAGGCAGGGATTGGGACGGCACAGCCACACCCGGCTCCGGGTTGCTGCAGCCGCCAAGCGCCCACGCCAGACGGGATCCCAGCAGGGGCGATGGCCGGCCGGGCCACCCAAAACCAAATCTGGCCCCGGCGCCAGGCAGCCGCCAGCATCGCTCCATGGCCAACAGCCCCTCTGCTGCCTTCCTTCGCCAGAGCGCGTACATCGCCGAGCGCACGCGCATGAGCCCCATCGACCAACCGCTGATGCTCCTGGAACTGCTCGGCCGCTGATTTGCCAGGAAACAGCCAGCCCGGCCCCGGCGCTCACCGGCAACGGCATCCCCCTGCAAAGCAAGCGAGGCGCCCATCTGATCGACGGCGAATCCGGCGCTCCTCGGTGCCTCACAATCAGAGCCTTCCGACTCAGCTCGATCAGAACGTGGGATTCAAAGAGCCTGATCAACTCCGGCAACACACCGATCAGCAGGGGAACCAGTTCCTGGTTCCTGATGTTGCCAGTGGCCACGATCAGCAGCCTGGCAGGACTACCACGCAGGAGATGACTCTGGATGAAATCAGCATCCTTGCTGAACACCACACGTCCGTCGTGATCTGCGATGAAAGAGATTGTTCTGCCTGAGCTGCGATTGCCTTCGGGAAGATCAAGGGTATGAAGCACATTACAACCCATTGGCTCCAGCTGCTTGACGAGGGATTGAGGCAGCTGGGCATCCAGCAGGATCTTCATGCAGGCAGGCGTTCAACCCTCTTAACACGGGCCAGTTGTGCTGCGTACTGAAGCGCCGCCGTGATGTCTGCGGCTTCGAGATCGGGATAATCGCCCAGGATCTCAGCCGTGCTCATGCCGGCGGCCAACAGGTCGAGCAGCATCTCCACGGGATAACGCAACCCACGGATCGTTGGTTTCCCGTGGCACACTTCTGGATTGAGGGTGATACGGCTGAGTTGGTCTCCCATGGTGATTCCTAGCCTTCCACACGTTAGGCCCTGGGCGAGGACGTGACCCAGATCGACTACTACACCGAACGGGTGAAGCGCATGGTGGGCAAGGTGCTCACCGGCAACGGCATCACCACCTATGGCGATGGCCACGACAGCATGATCGGCGGCGACGAACTGAGCGATGGCGAGCGCGACGCGCTGCTGGAGCTCTGCCGCCAGCGCCTCGATGCCTTCCGCGAGCAGCGCGGCGAAGAGGTGTTTGCGCACCGCCGCGGGCGGTTCGTTCTGATCGCTGGAGGGGCGGAGGCCGGGTGCTGCTGGCAAGGCGCTGGGGCTGCGACGGCGACGCATCTGAAGGCCTCCGCTACCGTGTGATGAAGTGGTCTCTCCGGCCCTGCCGGCACGGCGCGTGGTGAATGACCTGCTGAGCCTGCCCCTGGCGCAACGTCTGGAATTGGTTCAGACCTTGTGGGACTCGATCGCCGCCGAGCAGATCGGACCGGAACTCACAGAAACTGATCGCCAGGTGATCGATCAGCGGTTGGAGCAGTTCCTGGCAAGCGGGGATCCCGGCCTGGATGCCGACGCCGTGCTGGACGCTCTGGAGCAGTCACTCTGATCATGGTGCTGAGGCTCCGTCCCGAAGCCCGGCTCGATCTCGAAGCTTCAGCCCGTTGGTACGAAGCCCAGGAGCCGGGCCTGGGGCGGAGGTTTTTGCAAGAGGTGCGTCAGGCCTTCCACCGCATCCGAAGCAACCCAGAGGTCTATGCCGTGGGCTATCGAAACACCCGCCGTGCACTGATCCGGCGCTTCCCTTACGGCGTTATCTATCTTCCCGTTCCCAAGCAGGGCAGCATTGTTGTGCTGGCGGTTCTGCATTGCGGCCGCGACCCAAAACTCTGGCGGCAGCGCTCCAGCACGTGAGCCCCCATGCCCCCGCCCCCCTCCGCCACCTACCAGCGCCTGCGCGAGTACATCGCCAAGCGCATGCGCATGAGCCACATCTACCAACCGCTGATGCTGATGGAGTTGCTGAGCCGCCGCAGCCCGGCCCCCCGGCGCAGGACGTGGCCCGGCGGATCCTGGGGGAGGACGTGAGCCAGATCGATTACCACACCGAACGCGTGAAACGGATGGTGGGCAAGGTGCTCACCGGCAACGGCATCACCCGCTGCGAGCGAGGCACCTATGCCCTGGTGGGCGGTGAGCAGCTGAGCGACGCCGAGCGCGACGCGCTGCTGGAGCTCTGCCGCCAGCGCCTCGAAGCCTTCCGCGAGCCGCGCGGCGAGGAGGTGTTTGCCCACAGGAGCCGCCACCGCACCCCGATCAACAGCTCGGTGAAGTACCGGGTTCACCGATGCGCCCGGGTGTCCGGCGACAATGAAGTTGGCCGGTCGGCGACAAGCTCGTTGGCCGGTGGGGTGAGTGCTGGAGACCCTGGCGCCGATGCGCAGGGACCAGGGGATGCCGGCACCACTGACGAGCCACCAACG
>Ga0247832_1004320_pt1 | contig 17937 bp, 13 predicted proteins | sample LaCruzMarch2015__10_FD_192407 | JGI IMG/M metagenome (GOLD analysis project Ga0247832, IMG submission 192407) | Freshwater microbial communities from meromictic Lake La Cruz, Castile-La Mancha, Spain - LaCruzMarch2015_4m | ecosystem: Environmental > Aquatic > Freshwater > Lake | place: Spain... | reverse complement strand
CCAGTTACCAAAAAGGCAGCTTCATCGCTACCAAGGACTACATCAAGCTGATCCGGCGATTGCCCGATTTGCTGGAGCCACAAGGCCATGTGCTGTTGTGCCTGAACGCGCCCGAGTTGGACTCTCAGTTTCTGCACAGCCAAGTGACCCAGGCTGCGCCCAGCCTGAAGTTTGTCGAGCGTTTGGCCAACCCCGTGGCATTTGCCGATATCGATCCGGAAAAGTCGCTCAAGGTGCTTCATTATCAAAAGCTTGAATAATTTTTCTATTCAAACGTCTTAAACGATCGTACAAAATCCCAGCACAGTTCACCACGTTCACGTTTTCTCGGGACTCCTATGGCCTCATTTCCATCTGTTTTGCGCTCCCTTTTACCTTGTACGTGCTGCCTGTTTTTAGGGTTGTGCCTTCCTGTTTGGAGCCAAAATCAGGTGCCCAAAGACACGGAACTCCTGAGGCTGGCAGAACTTGAAACGCCACATGTCCTGGCCAGTCTGAAAGAGCTTACAAGCCACGACTCTGGGACAGGACAAGCACAAGGCATGCTCAAAGTGGTGGAGTGGATCGAGCAATTCGGACAACAATTAGGGGCTCAAACAGAACGAATCACACCTTTCGCCAACGTGGTCGGGCCTAACGTGGCCTTGGTTTTCAAAGGACAAGGCAAGCGAAATTTCCTGTTGATCGCACACATGGACACGGTTTACCCACCCGGCACGGCTTCAGCCAAGCCGTTCCGTATTGAAGGTTCACGTGCCATTGCCCCAGGCATAGCGGACGACAAAGGGGGGATAGCCGTTTTTCTGCATGCGATGAAACTTCTCAAACAACGTGATTTCAAGGATTTCGGACAAATCACATTGCTGTTCACCAGCGACGAGGAGCGTGGATCATTGGGCTCGCGTGATTTGATCCGTCAACGTGCGCAAGAGCATGATGTTGTGCTCAGTGGCGAGCCCACTGGTTTGGAAGAAATGATTGTTTTGGGCACTTCTGGCGTGGCCGGGCTATCGGTGCGGATGGCGTCCTCTGGTCTGGGAGTGAGTCAGGACTCTCGTCCCATCGAGGAACTGGCCGACATGATGCTTCGCACCCGCGAGGTGTCCGCGCAGGTTCCAGAGACGCGCATGAATTGGACCCTTGCCAAAGCCGAGGATGCCCGGCGCCTTGATCGCATGCCCTCGCCCAATATGACGGCGACTTTTCGTGTTCAGGGCAAAGCTTCTCATGCGGGCGTCAATCCACACTTGGGTATCAATGCATTGACTGAAGCAGCTGACCTCATTCAACGTGTGGGGGCAAAGGTTGCCCCCATTCCTGGTTTGACATGGCATTGGCGTTCTTGGCAGGGTGGCATTGTGACCAACATCATTCCGAATGAGTCTACTTTGGTGTTGGAGTTGTCTATTGGCACTCAGGCTGATCGGGCAGAGATTCTGAAAACCATTGCCAGTGCGGCTGAAAAAATTTGGCTTGCCGGCGCAAAAGTTCAAGTTGACTTCAAAGATGGGCCTTTTCAAAGTTCGGACAGCAGGCCCACTGTTTTTGCCTCTGCGGACATGAGGGTGCCTGACGCACAGGCTTATGAGAGGCTGGCGCTGCGTGTACGCGAGCTCTTGAATGCCAAAAAATTCATAACAGCCCATGTCAACATTCAGTCTGGGCTTGGTTTTCCCGCCTACAACGCATCCGCCGAGGGTCGACAACTGGCTGAGTTGGCGCGGACGATCTATGCTGATCTGGGCGGGCGCTTGAGTTTGTTGCCTCGAACATACGGCGGTACCGATGCGGCATGGGCATCTCTGTCCGGGAAACCGGTCATTGAATCTTTGGGTCTGCCCGGAGGAAATTACCACTCATCCGATGAGGAATTTGTGTTGATTGACCGAATTCCAAAGAGACTGGCGTTGGTTGCGGAACTGATTCGAACCATTTCACGCCGTTGACCCTGTCATCAGCACGCAATCGAGCGCATGAAATCCCTATATCGGCACGGGTACAATCCTTTTTTTGGAGCCTTAGCTTATGCGCCTACTCGGTAAAGCCCTGACTTTTGACGACGTTCTCCTCGTCCCCGCTTACTCCCAAGTCCTGCCCAAGGACACGTCGCTTGCGACGCAATTCACCCGCAACATCCGCCTGAACCTGCCTCTGGTGTCCGCCGCCATGGACACCGTGACCGAAGCCCGTTTGGCCATTGCCATTGCGCAAGAAGGCGGCATCGGCATCGTGCACAAAAACCTCACCGCGCAAGAGCAAGCCGCCCAAGTGGCCAAGGTCAAGCGCTACGAATCCGGCGTGCTGCGCGACCCGGTTGTTATCACCCCCGACACCACCGTGCGCCAGGTCATGGCCCTCTCGGACGAGCTGGGCGTTTCGGGTTTCCCGGTGTGTGATGGCCGTCAAGTGGTCGGTATCGTTACCGGCCGCGATTTGCGCTTTGAAACCCGCTACGACCAAAAGGTCAGCGAGATCATGACGCCGCGCGAGCGCCTGATCACTGTGCCCGAAGGCACCACGCCCGAGCAAGCCAAGCACCTGCTCAACAAACACAAATTGGAGCGCTTGCTGGTCATCAACGATGCCTTTGAACTCAAAGGGCTGATCACCGTCAAGGACATCACCAAACAGCTGAACTTCCCTAACGCGGCGCGCGATGGCGCAGGCAAGCTGCGCGTGGGCGCGGCCGTGGGTGTGGGTGAGGGCACCGAAGAGCGCGTGGAAGCACTGGCCCGTGCGGGTGTGGACACCATCGTGGTCGACACGGCGCACGGCCACAGCAAAGGCGTGATCGACCGCGTGCGCTGGGTCAAGCAAAACTACCCGCACATCGAAGTGATTGGCGGCAACATCGCCACCGGCGCTGCGGCTTTGGCCCTGGTCGAAGCCGGTGCCGACGCGGTAAAAGTGGGCATTGGCCCGGGGTCGATTTGCACCACCCGCATCGTCGCGGGCGTGGGCGTGCCGCAAATCATGGCGGTGGACTCTGTGGCCACAGCCCTCAAAGGCACAGGCGTGCCGCTGATCGCTGATGGCGGTATTCGCTACAGCGGCGACATCGCCAAGGCGATTGCCGCAGGCGCAGGCACGGTGATGATGGGCGGCATGTTCGCGGGCACTGAAGAAGCGCCGGGTGAAATCGTGTTGTTCCAAGGCCGCAGCTACAAGAGCTACCGCGGCATGGGCTCGATTGGCGCCATGCAGCAAGGCAGTGCCGACCGTTACTTTCAGGAGTCGAGCACCGGCAACCCCAACGCCGACAAGCTGGTGCCCGAAGGCATTGAAGGCCGCGTGCCCTACAAAGGTTCGGTCGTCTCCATCATTTACCAAATGGCAGGCGGCTTGCGCGCGAGCATGGGCTACTGTGGCTGTGCCACCATTGAAGCCATGCACAACGAATCGCAGTTTGTTGAAATCACCGCAGCCGGTATTCGTGAAAGCCATGTACACGACGTGCAGATCACCAAAGAAGCGCCGAACTACCGGGCTGAATAAAATCTCCAATTGACCTTCAAGGCGTCTGCACCCCAGACGCCTTTTCATTTCTCAAAGAACGACGCCTGCCATGCAGCACTCCAAAATCCTGATCCTTGACTTCGGCTCGCAAGTCACCCAGCTGATTGCCCGCCGCGTGCGCGAAGCGCATGTGTTTTGCGAAGTGCATCCTTGTGATGTGACCAGCGACTGGGTGCGTGAATACGCCAAAGACGGCAACCTGAAGGGCGTGATCCTCTCAGGCAGCCACGCCAGCGTGTACGAGGTGGACGACAAAGCGCCTGACGCGGTGTATGAGTTGGGCGTGCCGGTCTTGGGCATTTGCTACGGCATGCAAACCATGGCACAGCAGCTGGGTGGCAAGGTGGAGGCGGGCACCACCCGCGAGTTTGGCTATGCCGAAGTGCGGGCGCATGGCCATACCGAACTGCTCAAAGGCATTGAAGACTTCGCCACGCCCGAAGGCCACGGCATGCTCAAGGTGTGGATGAGCCACGGCGACAAGGTCACGGCCCTGCCTGCCGGGTTCAAGGTCATGGCTTCGACCCCGGCTTGCCCAATTGCAGGCATGGCCGATGAATCGCGCCACTTCTACGCGGTGCAGTTCCACCCCGAAGTTACGCACACCGTGCAGGGCCAAGCGCTGCTCAACCGCTTTGTGCTCGACATCTGCCAGGCCCGCCCTGACTGGATCATGGGCGACTACATCGAAGAAGCCGTCGCAAAAATCCGCGAGCAAGTGGGCGACGAAGAAGTCATCCTCGGCTTGAGCGGCGGCGTTGATTCCTCCGTTGCCGCCGCACTCATCCACCGCGCCATAGGCGACAAGCTGACCTGCGTGTTTGTGGACCACGGCCTGCTGCGCCTGAATGAAGGCGACATGGTCATGGAGATGTTCGTGGGCAAGCTGCACGCCAAAGTCATCCGCGTGGATGCCAGCGATTTGTTTCTTGGCAAACTGACGGGTGTGAGCGAGCCCGAAGCCAAGCGCAAGATCATCGGTGGCTTGTTTGTGGACGTGTTCAAGGAACAAGCGGCCAAGCTCAAGGCTGATGGCGGCCACAAAGGCGAGGATGGAAGTCGCGCCGTCAAAGGCGCGACGTTCCTAGCCCAAGGCACGATTTACCCTGACGTGATTGAAAGTGGCGGCGCCAAGAGCAAGAAAGCCGTCACCATCAAGAGCCACCACAACGTGGGCGGCTTGCCAGAGCAGCTGGGCCTGAAACTCTTGGAGCCCCTGCGCGAGCTGTTCAAAGACGAAGTGCGTGAACTGGGTGTGGCGCTGGGCTTGCCGCGCGAGATGGTTTACCGCCACCCCTTCCCAGGCCCCGGCCTGGGCGTGCGCATTTTGGGCGAAGTCAAAAAAGAATACGCCGACCTGCTTCGCCGGGCGGACGCGATCTTCATCGAAGAGCTGCGCAACTTCACCGACGAATCGGGCAAGACCTGGTACGACCTGACCAGCCAAGCCTTCACCGTGTTCCTGCCCGTGAAAAGCGTGGGCGTGATGGGCGACGGCCGCACTTACGACTACGTGGTGGCATTGCGCGCCGTGCAAACCAGCGACTTCATGACCGCCGACTGGGCCGAGCTGCCCTATGCGCTGCTCAAAAAGGTGTCGGGGCGCATCATCAATGAGGTGCGAGGCATCAACAGAGTGACCTACGATGTGAGTTCAAAACCACCTGCGACGATCGAGTGGGAATGACAGACAAGGCACCTTCGGGTGCCTTTCTTTTGGTACAGTCTTTGTATGTATCTCCCTCAACAATTCAACCACCCCCAGCACGCTGCAGCCATCATGCGCGAGCACCCGTTTGCCAGTTTGGTATCCAACGACGGGGATGGCTTCCCGTTTGTCACGCATTTGCCGCTCAAGCTGATCGAGGAGGGCGTCCAGCCTGTGGCGCTGTTGGGCCACTGCGCCCGTGCCAATCCGCATGCCGGGTTCTTGCAAGCACGGCCACAGGCGCTGGTGACGTTCATGGGGCCTCAGGCCTACATGTCGCCAGCCGTTTACCCCGATTTGCTGCGTGTGCCGACCTGGACTTATTTGGCGGTGCATGCCCGGGTTGAGGCTCGCATGCTGGATGGCAACGATGCCAAAGACGCCATGCTCAAACAGATGATTGCCGACCACGAACCAGCTTATGCCGCGCAGTGGCGGGGGCTGCCGGAGAGTTACGCCCATGGCATGCTGAATGGCATCGTGGCCTTTGAGTTGAAGATTTTGGACCTGAAAACCAAGGTCAAAATCAATCAGCACCGCCCCGAGTCGCACGCGGCCATGCACGACGCCTATGCCAAGGGGGGCGAACAAGAGCAAGCCCTGGCGCAATGGATGCAGCGGTTGGGCATGGTGGCTTGAGCGTGCACTCGCCAATCCAAGACGCCCACTGGATGGGCCTGGCGCTGGAGCAGGCCCGTTTGGCCGCCGAATCGGGCGAGGTGCCGGTGGGTGCGGTGGTTGTCAAGAATGATCAGGTCATCGCCACGGGCCACAACGCCCCGATTGGCAGCCACGATCCGACGGCGCACGCCGAAGTGGTTGCGCTCCGAGAAGCGGCCCGGGTGCTGGGCAATTACCGGCTCGATGGCTGCACGCTCTATGTGACTCTGGAGCCCTGCGCCATGTGCAGCGGCGCCATGTTGCACGCCCGAGTGGACCGCGTGGTGTTTGGCGCAGCCGACCCGCGCACCGGGGCGGCGGGCTCGTTGCTCAACCTGTTTGACCACAAGCAACTGAACCACCAAACCCAGGTCACGGGCGGCGTGCAGGCAGATAAATGTGGTCAGCTGCTCATAGACTTTTTCAGGCCTAAAAGAATGAACCCACACCCCCTCAGAGAAGACGCCTTGCGCACACCCGAAGAGGCGCTTGTCGATTTGCCCGACTACCCTTGGCAACCAAACTATGTGAGCGACCTGCCCAGCATTGCAGGTTTGCGCATGCATTATCTGGACGAGGGCGATTCGAACGCCCCATTGACTTGGCTGTGCCTGCACGGCAACCCGGCTTGGAGTTATCTGTACCGCAAGATGATCCCGATCTGGCTGGCCGCAGGCCACCGCGTGGTGGCTCCTGATCTGATCGGATTTGGCAAGAGCGACAAGCCCAAGAAGGAGTCTTTTCACAACTTTGAAACCCATCGCCAGTCTTTGATCGATTTGATCGAACGCCTTGACCTGCAGCGCGTGGTCCTGGTGGTGCAGGACTGGGGCGGCATTTTGGGACTGACTTTGCCCATGGCTGCGCCCGAGCGTTTCAAGGGCCTGCTGGCCATGAACACCACCTTGGCCACCGGCGAGGTCCCCTTGAGTGCAGGCTTTTTGGCCTGGCGCGATTGGTGCCAAAACCAGCCGCTGTTCGATGTGGGCAAGCTGTTTGCGCGGGGTAACCGCAATATGACGGCACAAGAGACGGCGGCCTACAACGCGCCCTTCCCTGATAAGGGCTACCGCGCCGCCTTGCGTGCCTTTCCGCCCATGGTGCCGGAGTTTGCCGATTCACCCGGTGCGGCCATCTCACGGCAGGCACAGGCCTTTTGGCGCGACGAATGGCAAGGCCAGAGCTTCATGGCCATCGGCCAGCAAGACCCGGTGCTGGGCGAGCCAGTGATGCGACATTTGCAAAGCCAGATCAATGGCTGCCCCGAACCCATGCTGCTGCCCGATGCAGGGCATTTTGTGCAAGAGCAGGGCAGGGCGATTGCCGAGGCGGCTGTGCGACACTTCAGACCTTGATGCATGCAACGGTCTTTGTCCCTGTAGGAGCCCACCCCTGTGGGCGATTTTGGGTACACACCCACAGCATGCCATCGCCCACGGGGAGGGTTCCCACAACAAAGGCCGGGATTTTGCCTATCAGCTGTCTGTATGCCTAACATAACCACAGCGTCGCATCAGCCCTATTCAACTCAAAATCATGGCCCACATTTACATTTTTTCTCCTTCAAGTGCAGTACGCGACAAAGCCGCTTTTCGCCGTGGCGTGAAGCGCCTGAAAGCCCATGGGCATGAGGTCGAAGTGGACGAAGCTGCATTGGCCAGCCACATGCGTTTTGCAGGGGACGACGCGACCCGCATCGAAGCCATCACCCGCGCTGCAGCTAGCGGGGCCGATGTGGCGCTCATCTCGCGCGGAGGCTATGGCCTCACGCGCATCCTGCCCGCCTTGCCCTACAAACAGATCGCCAAAGCCATCGATGGCGGCACGCAGTTTGTAGGTTTGAGTGATTTCACCGCTTTCAACCAAGCCGTTTATGCCAAGACCGGCCGCATCAGCTGGCAAGGCCCAGCATTGGGCGCGGATTTTGGCCCAAACGAAGAACCCGACGACATCATGCAAGCCTGCTTTGACGACCTGCTGCTCGAGCAAGGGGAGGGAACAGGCTGGCAATTGCCCAAGGCTGAAGCAGAGCGGCGCGTGCTGGTCAAAGACGCGCAGCTTTGGGGCGGCAACCTCACGGTGTTGACCTCTCTGCTGGGCACGCCGTACTTCCCGCAAGTCAAGGGTGGCGTGCTCTTTCTTGAGGATGTGGGCGAGCACCCTTACCGCATCGAACGCATGCTCACGCAGCTGCTGCACGCGAGTGTGTTGGCCCAGCAGAAGGCGGTTTTGATCGGGCAATTCACCAACTTCAAGCTGGTGCCCACGCACGACAAAGGCTTCAAGCTGGCCACCGTGGTCGAGTGGTTGCGCAGCCAGATCAAGGCTTCGGTGCTCACCGGCTTGCCCTTTGGCCATGTCGCAACCAAGGTGCTGCTGCCCGTTGGCGCCAAGGTGGACCTTGTCACCGAAGGGCGTGACGCGCTGATGGTTTGGGGCCACATTTGATACAGCATCAAAGCCTGAACAGGCGAGACCAGAGGCGTGCGCAACGCCCACCCGGAGACACACATGAAATGGATCGCTCGACTTTTCTTTTTTCTGCTTTGCGCCGTGTTGGCGGCAGGCGGTGTGTCGGCGGTGCACTTGATGCGCAGCTTGCCCCAACTCGACGGACAACTTAAGCTGGTGGGGTTGAGTGCCACGGCCACCATCAGCCGCGATGATGCGGATGTCACACGCATCGAAGGCGCTACCGCCCTGGACACCTGGCGTGCGCTGGGCTTTGTGCACGCGCAAGAACGCGGCTGGCAACTCGAATTCAACCGCCGCCTGATGCGTGGCGAGTTGTCTGAAATTTTGGGTGTGGCCACTTTGGACACCGACAAACTCATGCGCACGCTGGGCATCATTGGCATGGCCCAAAAACAGTTGAAGGGTTTATCACCCGCAACGCAAGCGGCCCTGCAGGCTTACAGCGAGGGCATTCAGAACGCTTGGGCTAGCGGTGCTGTGCGGCCATCGCCTGAATTCAAACTGCTCGGCACCTTGGCTGGTGGCCCCAAAGGCCAGGCTTGGTCGCCCGAAGACAGCCTGGGCTGGGCGCTGATGATGGCGCTTGATCTGGGCGGCAACTGGGGGCAAGAATTCGCCCGTTTGTCGTCCTCGCAGGTCTTGAATAACGATCAACTGTGGCAACTCCTACCGCCTTACCCGGGTGAAAAACCCGCCACCGCAGTGGACCTGCCGGCCTTGTATGCCGAGCTGGGTGTGTACGCCCCCAAGGACAAAATCGCTTCGACCATCGAGCCTGCTCCCAAAGCCTTGGCCCAATGGTCAGCCGACTGGGTGCGCGATGTCGGTATTCTTGAAGGAAAGGGCAGTAACAACTGGGTAGTGCCCGGCAGCCGCACCGTCAGCGGCAAACCCTTGCTGGCCAATGACCCGCATCTGGCTTTGAGTTCACCGGCCATCTGGTATTTCGCGCAACTCAAAGCGCCTGCGGGCGTATTGCCCGGTGGACAAAAACACCCCGCGCTGGATGTGATCGGGGCCACCTTGCCCGGTTTGCCTTTTGTGGTGCTGGGTCGCACCCAAGGTGTGGCTTGGGGTTTCACCAACACAGGCCCGGACGTTCAGGACCTTTACCTAGAACAACTGGACGCATCCAAACCGGGACAATACCGCACTCCCACTGGCTGGGCCGCATTTGAAGAGCGCGCCGAAACCATCCGAGTCAAAGGGCAGGGCGATGTGACCCTCCAAGTGCGCAACTCACGGCATGGGCCAGTCATCAGCGATGTGCAACCGCAATACGGCAAGCTCATCAACGTCCAGCGCTACGCCGTTAGTTTGCGCTGGTCAGCCTTGACCGAGGACAACAAAACCGTTGAATCGGGCATGTTGACCAACTGGGCGCAAACCGTGCCTGAACTTCAAAAGGCATTCAACGACAACCATGCGCCCATGCAAAGCGTGGTTATGGCCGACACGCTTGGCGAAGTGGCGTTTCAGGCCGTGGGCAAACTGCCCACGCGTTCGCCAAAAAATGACATCCGGGGTGTCGCGCCGGCCCCCGGCTGGTTGGCCCAATACGATTGGACCGGCTGGTTACCCGCGAACCAAAACCCCGCTTTGAACCGCGACACCATTGAAGCGAAAGGCTGGCACGCTACCGCCAACCAGAACATCTTGCCGCCAAGTTACGCACATTTTGTAGGCGACGACTGGACCACGCCCGAGCGCTTTGATCGCATTGAGCAGTTGTTGGCTGCTCGCCCCAAGCACAGTCGTGAAAGCCTGCAAGCCATTCAAAACGATGTCACATCGTTGGGTGCCAAAGCGTTACTGCCAGTGGTGATGACGGCCAATCCGCAACACTCGCTGGGTAATCAGGCCCTGAAAATGCTCGGCACTTTTGATGGCCAAATGACAGCGGACAGCGCCGCTGCTCTGGTCTTCAACGTATGGGCCGATGAATTGACGCGTGGTTTGCTGGTGCCGCATTTGGGTGCCGATCGGTTCAAAGCCCTGTACGGAAAACGCCATTTTCGCGCTGCGGTTGAAGGCATTCTGAAACGCTCTGACGCTTTTTGGTGTGGTGCTGCTGGTTGCCCAGCGCAAGTGTCTGCGGCGCTCGACCGTGCCTTGACCCGCATTGCCGCCCAACAAGGCAAGGACATGCGCACCTGGCGCTGGGGTGCTTGGCACCCGGCCATCAGCAGCCACAAGCCTTTTGGGAAAGTGCCTTTGCTCAACACCCTGTTTGATGTGCGCACCGAAAGTGCTGGGGACTTGTTCACCGTGAACGTTGGTCAGTACTGGGCAAACGACCTCAAGGAACCCTTTGCCAACCGCCATGCGGCTTCCATGCGCGCGGTGTATGACTTGTCCGATCCTGAGCGATCTGTCTTCATTTACCAAACGGGACAATCAGGTCACATTTTTGATAACCGAAGCCGCTCGATGGCCAGTGATTGGGCTGCGGGCCATTACCGCCCGCTGCAACAAAAAAGCACGTCTGTTCACAGTTTGGTGCTGACACCCTGAACCCATCATCTTCAATGATCTGATCGCACCGTGATCATGTGGGTCTCGATGTCGATCAGATTTCCCCATGGTCATTTTAGAGATGTGTAGGGTGTTGCCGGATCATGATAACTTTACATAATATACATCGTATGTAACTAAAAACGTGATGATCTTGCCAAATGCTACCGATGGGATCACTTGGAATTACTTGGGTATGGATGGGTTGGCCCCGGCGGATTTTTGCTGATCCGAGTTGGGTGTTGCCTGGTTTCGACGAGCCGCCAGACGTGCCAATCCGGTTTCAATGAGTTCTTTGGAATTTTGTCGTTGGCCGCGTACAGCAAAATCCAAAGCGCTCAGACCCAGTTGGTTTTTATGGTCCAAATCAGCACCTGCCTGAATCAGCACCTTGACGGCTTCGGGGCTGCCGTACATTGCGGCCATCATCAGTGGCGTGGTGCCGTTGGGTGACTCAGCGTCAATGTAGGCGCTTTGCTCCAGCAGGTACTCGACGATTTTCACGTGGCCAGCAGACGCTGCGTAATGCAAAGGTGTCCAGCCAGGTTTATTCACATCGGCATCATGTTCAACCAGTTTTTGTACCAAGCTGAAATGGCCTTTTAGGGCAGCCAACATCAACACACTTTCGTCTTTCTCGTTGCGCAGTTCGGTTTTGATTTTTGGCCAACTTGCCAGTAACTCGGCCACCTTCAAGGATGGTTCTCGCACCGCCAGCATCAGGGCTGGAACGCCCTCTGGGTTGACCGTGTTGGGATCAAAGCCAAGTTGAAGCAAGGCTTGCACGGTACGAACATTATCAAACTGGACCGCTTTAAAAAAGTCCTCGTAAGCTCCGGCTTGTGCAAGAGATGAAAAAAAGAAAAGTCCAATAATCACATAGACTTTTTTAAAAATTTTAATGTAACACATGAATATTAATTGGTCGTTTTAGCAAACAATTTCAGGAAATTTAGGGTCGTCAACTCACCAATCGCCTCGGAACTGCACCCACGCAATTCACCCAACAGTTTGGCCACAAAGGGAACATAAGAGGGGTTATTGAGCTTGCCGCGGTAAGGCACAGGCGCTAAATAAGGGCTATCGGTCTCAATCAACAAGCGGTCATCGGGTACAAATTTAGCCACTTCGCGCAAGTCGGCCGCCGTCTTGAAAGTCAGGATGCCCGACAAGGAGATGTAAAAACCCAAATCCAAGGCCGCTCGGGCGACCTCTTGGCTTTCGGTGAAGCAATGAAAAACCCCGCCCGCGCACCCTGCTCCGCCTGTTTCACCCTCTTCTTTCAAGATGGCGATGGTGTTGTCTGATGCCTGACGGGTGTGGATCACCAGCGGCAAACCCGTCTGCCGTGCTGCGCGGATGTGGGTGCGAAAACGCTCGCGCTGCCATTCCAGGTCTGCAACGGTACGCCCGCCTTTGCGCTCGTCCATTTGGTAATAGTCCAGGCCCGTCTCGCCAATGGCCACCACTTTGGGGCGCGCTGCGCCGTCCAGCAAATCCTGCAAATTAGGCTCGCGCACGCCTTCATTGTCGGGGTGCACCCCCACCGTGGCCCACATGTTGTCATTGGCCATGGCCAGGTTGTGAACCTCGTCGAACTTTTCCATCGTGGTGCAAATGACCATGGCGCGGGTCACTTGGGCGGCCACCATGGCCTGCTGGATGCTGTCCAACTGGCTCATCAGCTCAGGAAAATTCAAATGGCAATGGGAATCGGTGTACATGGCTCAGCCCTTGGAGAGCAGGGTTTGTTGGGCATCAGCGGTTAGAGCTTCGAGCATTAGACCGGCATTGAAAGGGTGCTCGGCCGTGCGCGACGACTGCATCAGGCGTTTGAACCAATCGGTCAGCACAGCTACTGAGGCGTGGCTTGGAGGCAGTTGAGAGGCATCGAAAAAACGCGGCGCAGCGCCTGAATGGCGCAGCACCAGGTCGTGGCAAAGTTTTTGCAAAGCGTCGATGGCTTGCGCGGGACTCATATTAGCCAAATGACGGGCATCACCCCCACGCATGGCCTTGGGCAAAGCGGCCCACCAGTCGGGCGACAAACCGCTTTCGGCTTGGCGCAGCACATCGGTGGGGCGACCACCTGCGCTGCGCAGCAAAGACTGCGCCACAGGGGCGGTCAAGCCCTGCCCGCTTAACCAAGTCAAAGCTTCATCGGCCTCTGGCCACTTCATGGTGTGGGCCAGACATCGGCTGCGGATGGTGGGCAGCAGCATGTGCGCCGCCTCGGCGGCCAGCACAAAGCGAACATCACCAGGCGGTTCTTCAAGGGTTTTGAGCAAGGTGTTGGCCGTGATGGTATTCATGCGTTCGGCCGGAAACACCAGCACCGCTTTGCCGCGTCCCCGTGCATCGGTACGCTGTGAAAACTCCACCGCGTCCCTCATCGCATCTACCCTGATTTCTTTGCTGGGCTTGCGGGTTTTCTTATCAATCTCGTCTTGGGCTTTTTCAGACAAAGGCCAACCCAGCTCGATCATCACCGTCTCGGGCATAAGCACGGCCAAGTCGGCGTGGGTGCGCACGGCCACGGCATGGCAGCTCGGACAGTTGCCACAAGCGCCCTGCACAGTCGGTTTTTCGCAAAGCCAGGCCGACACCAGGGCCAGCGCCAATTCGTATTGGCCCAAACCAGAAGGGCCTTGCAGCAACCAAGCGTGACCCCGCTGGGCCAGCAAATCGTTGGCCTGCCTTGCAATCCACGGGGCGTTCAAAACGTTGTTCATGCGGTAGTCCGCTTCATCCACTCGCTCAACACGCGGCCCACATCAGCACCCACAGCGTCCAAGCTTTGGGCGGCATCAATGCGCGCAAAACGGCCAGGCATTTCGGACTGGCGCTTGGCATAGCCAGCTCGCACGGCGGCAAAAAAGTCGGCGGGCTGAGACTCGAATTTGTCCGGCACGCGGGCCGAGGCCAGGCGCTGTGCAGCAATATGAGGGTCCAGATCAAACCAAATGGTCAGCTCGGGTTGACGCAAAGCGCCATCAGGCAAGACCTGCACCATGCGTTCCAGTTGGACCAGCACCTGCCAGTCAAAACCACGCCCACCGCCCTGATAGGCAAAAGTGGCGTCGGTGAAGCGGTCGCACAACACCACATCGCCTCGGGCGAGGGCAGGCTCAATGACTTGTCCCAAATGTTCGCGGCGGGCCGCGAACATCAACAGCGCTTCGGTCAGTGCGTCCATGGGCTCGTGCAGCACCAGTTCGCGCAGCTTTTCTGACAGGGGTGTGCCGCCCGGCTCGCGTGAAAGCACGACCGCCCTGCCCGCTTCGCGGAACAACTGGGCCACGCGATCAATGTGCGTGGACTTGCCCGCACCGTCGATGCCTTCAAAACTGATGAACAAACCGCGTGTCATGGTGTGTGAAATTGGGAAAAACCCGATTGTCGCAGGCTCACGTATGGCATCAATCTTTGCCCTATTTGAGGCCGCGCTGGTAACGGTTGACTGCCCGGTTGTGCTCGTCCAGCGTGGCGCTGAAGTGGCTACTGCCGTCGCCTTTGGCCACAAAGTACAGTGCCTGCGTCTTAGCAGGTTGCACCGCCGCCAACAAAGCCGCCTTGCCCGGCATGGCAATGGGTGTGGGTGGCAAACCGCCACGGGTGTAGGTATTCCAGGGGTTGTCGGTCTGCAAATGAATGCGGCGCAAGTTGCCGTCAAAGGCCTCGCCCAAGCCATAAATCACCGTCGGGTCGGTCTGCAAACGCATGCCAATGCGCATGCGATTGTTGAAAACGCCAGAGATCAGCGGGCGGTCCGACCCTTGGCCAGTTTCCTTTTCCACAATGCTCGCCAATATCAAGGCATCTTCGGGCGACTTGAGCGACACACCGGGCAAGCGGGCTTGCCAGGCGACTTGCAGGTGCTTGTCCATGGAATTGAGCGCGCGTTGCAGAACGGCCAAGTCACTGGAGCCCTTGGCATACGAATAGGTGTCCGGATAAAAGCGCCCTTCCGGGGCCACACCTGGGCGGCCAAACTGCGCCATTAAGGCCGCGTCGTCCAATGCCCGGCTGTCGGGCTTGAGGTTTTCGGCTTTGGCCAAGGCCTGGCGCACTTGCCGCCAGTTCCAGCCTTCCACAATCGTCACCGTGCGCAGGCTTTCTTCGCCCCGCACCAACATGCGCAGCAAACGCTCGGGCGATGTGCCGGGGGCAATTTCATAATTGCCGGCCCGCATTTGGCGCGATTGGCCGGACAGCCGAAACCACGCATAGAGCAATGTGGGCGAAGCCTCCACACCGGCATCAACCACGGCCTGCGAAATGGCTTTGGCCGATGTGCCCGACTCGATCGACAAATCGACTGGGTTTGCCGCCGGCGCACGCAATGGCATGGGGCGTTTCACCCAAAAATAGGCGGCAGCCGCCAGCGTCAAGGCCAGCACCACCAAACCCACCAAGCCCTTGAACAACCCTTTGATCACCCGCAACCCTAGAAAAATGTCCGCACAGAGTCGATTGACTCTGGCGGCTGATCATAATTGAGGCCTTCCAGCCTTTGCTCGGTGGCCCCATTCGGCCCCCATTGAATTTTGTTGGCCTTGCCAGCTGGGTTCACCTCACACTTATCGCCATGACCACCTCAAGCACCGCCCCTATCGACCACTTCGCAGCCAAGTTGCAAGGCGTTGCCGCCCTCCCCCACTTGGGCGTGATTCAGGCCCAAGGCGAAGACGCGGCTAACTTTTTGCACAACCAACTGAGCAACGACGTGCTGCTCTTGCGCGTTGGCCAATCGCGCTTGGCGGCTTTTTGTTCGGCCAAGGGCAGGATGCAGGCCAGCTTTGTCGTCATCAAAACCGCGCCCGACACCGTGTTGCTGGTCACGAGCCTCGATTTGTTGGCCCAAACGCTGAAGCGCCTGTCCATGTTTGTGCTGCGGGCCAAAGTCAAAATGACCGACGCCAGCAGCCAGTGGCAGCTGCGCGGACTGCTTGGCGACAGCACTCCGGCTGTGATGGGCTCAGCGGCGCCTTGGCAGACAATTGCTCAAGATGCTCTGCATACGGTGGCGCTTTACCCCGCCGTCCTGGGCGAGTCCAAAATCCCCCGCGCTTTGTGGCTCGCCCCTTCTGGCCTTGCGCTGCCTGCAGGCGCCGAAGTGCCAAGCGAAGTCTGGCAGTGGGCTGAAGTCATGAGCGGCGTGACCCTGGTCACTCAGCCCGTGTTCGAGGCCTTCGTGCCGCAAATGCTCAATTACGAATCCGTGGACGGCGTGAACTTCAAAAAAGGCTGCTACCCTGGCCAGGAAATCGTGGCCCGCAGCCAGTTTCGCAGCACCTTGAAGCGCCGCACGGCTCGCGTGCACAGCCCCGTTGCTTTGCAAGCCGGGCAAGACATCTTTACGCCTGCCGACCCCGAACAGCCCTGCGCCACTGTGGTGCTGAGCGCGGCGCGCCCCGATGCCCAGGGCTTTGATGCGCTGGTCAGCGGCACACTGGAAAGCATGCAGGCTGGTTGGCGCGCAGACAGCGCCCAAGGCCAACAGCTGGAGTTGCTGTCGCTGCCTTATGCGCTGTTGGAAGACATTTAATTGCTGTTGAAATCCATCGCGCAAAGGGGTGGGCTCTCACAAAGACAAAAACCCCCCGCATGGCTTACAAAAACATGGGCAATTTAAACTTCACCGGGCTGGATCAAGAACATCAGCCTTTGATTTGATCGACGATCTGCTGCAAAGCGGCGGGATCGTCCATGGTGGTCAGGTCGCCGGGGTCACGGCCTTCAGCCACGGCCTGAATGGCGCGGCGCAACAATTTGCCGCTGCGCGTTTTGGGCAAGGCCGTGACAAAAAACACGCGCGAGGGGCGCGCCACCGCGCCCAGTTGCGAGTCCACCACCTTCATGACTTCGCCTTCGAGCTTCAGTCGCGCCCCAGCATCTCCCAGACCCGAAGTGTCTTTGACGATGGCAAACGCCATGGCCACCTGACCTTTGAGTTGATCGGCCACCCCCACCACCGCCACTTCGGCGATGTTGGGGTGGCTGGAAATGCTTTCTTCGATTTCGCGGGTGCCCAGGCGGTGACCGGCCACGTTGATCACGTCGTCGGTACGGCCCAGGATAAAGAAGTAACCGTCTTCGTCGCGCACAGCCCAGTCGAAGGTGTTGTAGACCAGCTTTCCCGGTACCGTCTTCCAGTAGGTCTTGACGAAGCGCTCGTCGTCACCCCAGATGGTTTGCAGGTTGCCCGGCGGCAGCGGGCCTTCGATGGTCAAAACGCCCTTTTGGTTGGCACCGGTCAGATCTTCACCCGTCTGGTCGTCCACCAACTTGACGTTGTAGCCATAAATGGCTTTGCCGGGAGATCCGAATTTGCTGGGTGCTTTTTCCACGCCATTGCAAATGCTCAAGATGGGCCAACCGGTCTCGGTCTGCCAGTAGTTGTCGATGATGGCTTTGCCGTTCAGACCTTCAGAAATCCACTTGGCCGTGGGTTCGTCCAGCGGCTCACCAGCCAGGAACAGCGCTTGCAGGCTGGACAAATCGTATTTCGTGAGCAGCGCAGGGTCTTGCTTTTTCAGCACGCGGATCGCCGTGGGGGCGCTGAACATGACGTTGACCTTGTACTTCTCGACCAGGCTCCACCAGATGCCGCCGTCGGGGCGGATGGGCAGGCCTTCATAAAGGATGGTGGCCATGCCGCCGATCAGCGGACCGTAAATGATGTAACTGTGGCCCACCACCCAGCCGATGTCGCTGGTGCAAAAGAATGTGCCGCCCGGCTTGCCTTCAAAGACATTGGGCATGCTCGCCGCCAAGGCCACGGTGTAGCCCCCAGTGTCGCGCTGCACGCCTTTGGGTTTGCCGGTTGTGCCCGAGGTGTAGAGCGTGTAGCTGGGGTGGGTGGATTCGACCCACTCGCAAGGCACCACCGCATTCATGTGCTTGGCGCGTTCGGTGGCGTAGTCCACATCTCGGCCGGCCACGGGGGTGAAAGCGGCCAGGTGGCGGTCCACCATGACCACCTTGGCGGGTTTGTGGGCCGACAACGCAATCGCTTCGTCGAGCAGGGGCTTGTAGGCCACGACCTTGCCGCTGCGCGAGCC
>Ga0247832_1004317_pt1 | contig 17953 bp, 10 predicted proteins | sample LaCruzMarch2015__10_FD_192407 | JGI IMG/M metagenome (GOLD analysis project Ga0247832, IMG submission 192407) | Freshwater microbial communities from meromictic Lake La Cruz, Castile-La Mancha, Spain - LaCruzMarch2015_4m | ecosystem: Environmental > Aquatic > Freshwater > Lake | place: Spain... | reverse complement strand
CATTGCTAATATTAGTTGCATTAATTCCGGTAATATCAGTTCCAAATCCAGAAAAATTATATCCAGTTATACTTCCAATAGTTTTGAGATTTGATGCCGTTAAAATTCCAGTCGTATTTACATTTCCGGAAAGTGCATCAACAGAAAACCCATTTCCGGTGAGAGGGTCATTTCCAACCTGTAACGAATAATATGGAAATGATGTTCCAATACCGACTTTTGATGCCGTAGAAAGAGTTCCGGCATTAACAATCCAACCATTTGTTGATATTGCAACTATTCCAGTTAATCCTGCGGCACTTCCGACAAATTGAATTGCATAAACTACTCCGGTAGATGCAACTGCCGTAATTGCAGATCCAACCTTTACATCACTATAAAAGGTAGATACTCCACTAACCGCCAAGTTTGTTGTGGTGACAAGACCTGTGATTTTTGCGGTTCCATAAACATCTAAGATTTCTCTTGGAATTGATGTACCGATTCCAACCAAACCATTCGCATTTACAATAAAATTATCATCATCAACCTGGACACCATTTCTAAAATTAAATGATTTATTTATATTTGCCATCGGTTGAATATACTTTTAGTTATTTATGAAATTCTCATAATAAATGCCAGAGCATAGTATGGTGGTCTGTTTTCGTGGAATTTGCTGTCGCCTACTGAACTTGTGGTACTGGTCTCTGATCTCATTTCGTGACCACTAGAACCAACATTAATAGACCCGCCATCAGCAATGTTTCCTGATAAAGTGTGACTATGAGAAGCAAGTTCTGCAGTAGTAAGTTGGTGTGCGGTCTCACCACCAGAGTTTCCTGGAGTATAACTACTACTTAAAGTTCCATTATCTGCATTAAATCCAGGACCTGCAGTTTCAACAGTTCCAGTACCAGCACCACTATGAGCACCAACAACAAATCTATTTCTTAGGTCTGGAGTTTTTTGCCCAATTACTTCTTGTCCATTACAAAGTGCCCAACCTGTTGGAATATTTGCAATCGTTCCAGACCACATAATAATTCCACCAATTGGAATGGTGCCATATCCACTAATTGTTGATGGTGCAGTGACTGCCAAATTACCAGTAAGTGTAGTGGCACCAGTAACATCTAATGTACCACCAACGGTTAAACCGTTCGTACTAGAATTGTAAATTAATCCAGAATCAACCGCCGGAGTTCTATATCCATCGGCAGAAGTATCTTTAGAAAACAAAACATAATGAGGTCCAACTCCATCCCCCAAACCTTCTATTTTTATTGTATCTGCTTTTGCGGCAGTACCACTCGTGCTTTGATTTCCTGCAGCATTAACACCAGGAAGGTTTATACTTGCAGAACCATCAAAAGAAACTCCACCAATATTTACTGATGCTAATAATTTAGTAGCAGTAGCAGCATTACCAGTGACATTACCAGTGACATTACCAGTTAGATTTCCAGTGACATTACCAGTTAGATTTCCTGTTACATTACCCGTTAAATTTCCAGTCACATTACCGGTCACATTACCGGTCACATTACCGGTTACATTACCGGTTACATTACCGGATGTATTACCAGTTACATTTAAAGTACCACCAACATGTAAGTTTTTGGCAATTCCAACACCACCGGATACAATCAGTGCTCCTGATGTTGTACTTGTTGCTTGAGTATCAGAATTTACCTTTAACGCTGACTTTACATTTACGGTATCATTAAACTTAACTTCCTTGCTAAATGTAACGGGACCATCAAATTGTGAAAGAATTGTTCCAGAATTTCCACCCTCAACAACAAGTCTTTCTTTAATAGTAACCTCATCAAAAACAACACTTAATCTGGATGGATCTTCACCAGTAATCGTTGGAATTGGAGCATCATAAGTAATTTCTTCACCGGTTGCAGATGATGTTTTTCGATTTCCAACAAACGAGTCACCATTATTATTCATACCAGTATAAACAACAATACCACCAGAGCGTTCTTGAGACTGAACCAAAAACTCTTCTCTTTCAGTTAGAGTAATAGACTGAACCTGAGGAAGTGCCGTTGAATAATTTCCGGGTCCGTATCCAAGATATTCAAATGTATGACCTGATGCTCTTAAAATCGAAGGTCTTCTAAACTCAACCGCAATTGGTTTAATTTTTCTAATAATAGATCCATTATCGTGAGATACCTGTCTTGTTCCAAGAGCACCACGAATTACCGTAATCACATCACTGTTGCCACCACTCAAAGTGCTACTCACAATTCTGAAAATTTCTTCATCAATCTGTATATAAGACCCAAGAGGAAATCTCTTCAGTAATCCTATATTTGCGATGGATCCAAGAGAACTTGAAACTTGAATTGTTGTATCAGCCGGAGATAAAAGTGCCGCCAGCGTCAGTGTTTCATTATCAAAAAATGAAACACTTCTTGTTCCTAAGTTTTCGGCAGACGAATCTGAACTTGCCTCATTTGATGAAAGACCGTGTTTGAGAATATATCCAGAAGTTGCACTTATATTTGGAGTCAGTGCAGTGAATGTATTCACACCAACTCTATCTTTGACTATATAATCTCCCAAATTATTGCTCGAAGCATCAATCACTCTAAATTTGTTTCCGCCAAATAATCCGTGAGCTCCGGAACAATTGAATGTTGTAATTCCACTTGAATGTGATGTATTTGATATTAAAATTGATGGACCCAAGACAACCGCATAATGATTTGCGGTGATTACAGGATCTCCAGCAGTTCTTCCAATCGAAATCGTAGTATCTGTCGAAACTGCAGTAATGCGATGATATGTGTCGGAGGTTGTTCCGGCACCGGTAAATTGAACCACATTACCAATTGCAGAAGTAATACCTGATGTGGCAATAGTAATGGAAGCGTTTGCTGATCCACCAACAACTGAAGTGTCAAAATAAAGTGTTTCTCCATTTGCATATCCAGAACCAGATGAAACAATATCTGCCGAAGTTACTTGCGCATCAGAAACAACAACCTTTGCAGTTGCACCATCCCAATTGGTCAGGGTATTTTCATTAAATAGTTTAACATTTTGATAAGTTCCATTTGTTTTACCAGAACCACTGGTCAAAGTATTATAAGCAACAATACCAGAAAGTCCGTGTCTTCTGGCAAAGGTGATGGTTGAACCAGAAACCACAGAAATATCAAGACCCACACCAAGTTTTGTGAGTAAAGTATCTGTGGATTCTCGTGTGATGCTTTTCTTCAGATCATTTGTGACGACTTCTCCCAGAGGAGATCTTTTTGCGAACGATTTTGCTGATGCCGGATTATCATTAATATTATCTCTGTCTAGTTGGGGATATAAATCAACAACATTCTGACTATATTTGATATTTGTAAATTCTGTAGGAACTGCCTTGTCAGAACTTAATACATAAAAATGATAAATTCCATCTCTAACACCGCTAATATAAGAAGATATTACTTCTTTTCTATAAATGTAAAGATTGGACTGTAAGTTGTTTCTTTCAAATCTTGGAGATAGGATTGTCCTGCTAGTCGTATTATTTGTGAATGAATCACTTCCTGGAGTTGTGAGTAAAGTATAAGTGAAAGTCAGATCATCAGAAACAGTAACCGCAAATGTTCCGTTATATCCAACGTTGTCTTCACCGGATGTATTGACACTGTCCGTTACATTTTTAATAATAACAATATCTCCAGTATGAAGATTGTGAGGAAGTTCAGAGATGATTGTAACTGTACATGATGGAGCAGTACCAGTACTGGTGCATTTAGCAATCAGACTTAAATTCTTATTATAATCATAATCTGCTACCACAAGAGTAGAACGACCGGGATCATTATCATTGCGAAATCCAGTCGAACTCGATTCTTGAATTACAAAACTATTTTCAGGATTTTTTGCATTCTGTAGTTCTTTTGGAATTACAACTCTAATTTTATAAACCTTTTCATCTAAACTTCGAGTATCTTCAATTCTTTTGATATAAGTTGGTTCTGTTGCTGCACCTAATCCTACAACACCAGATGTATTAAGTTGCCCATATATTAAACTACCGGCATTTGTGGTAATATACCACTGATTGTTTGTAGTATCAAATTGTATCGGATGACCCACATCACCGGAAACCTTATCAGAAACTCGACTTAAGATTTTAAGATTTGTTCCACCATAAACGGTGATTGCATCTCCAATTGTCGAAGAAGATGATGATGATGCGAGTTTAATTTCAGTACCAGAATGGCGAATTGCATAATAAACAGTATTTTCTACAATATTTTCAGGCAAATCTCCATCATCACTTATAATGATAACTTTTTCTCCAGTCTGAATAGTATGACTACCAATTGTAAAAATAGTTCCTGATATAGAAGTTACTGAATATTCCTTTACAGAACTTGTAGAGGCATCAGACATTAAAATATTTGCCGAATATTCTGTTCCGGATGCGGTAAAATATAATTTATCACTAATTCTAGCACCAACTCGATATCCTTGAGTTAAAATGGGTGGAGCAACATCTTTAGAATTAAATCCATAAAGATATAAATGTGATGTAATACCAACAGTTGTGGTAATTCCAACATCCAGTGCCTGCCAGTCAAGATTACTCTCTTCTAGTGTAATTGCTCGTGGTGTAATAATAGAAGTAATAAATGCCTTATTATCTTTCTCAAATGCCTCCTTCTTAAATCCAGAAGAATTTAGTGCAATCTGCCCGAAGTTTGAGTTTGAGTTGGTGATTGACATATCACCACCAGTTTCAGAATCAAGATGCTTATTAAATCCAATTGCAAAAACAGATACGATTTGAATAAATGCATCATTTGTTGCCTTTATGTGACTCGATTCCCATCCACTTCGATAAATTGCTGCAGGGTCCGAATGATAAATCTTACCGGCATCAGTCGAAGAAGAATTTAGTGATAAGGTCGCACCGGCAACTCTGGATATATCAATTTTATCATTATAATTTCGATTTGTTTTACTATATTTTACAAATGCCCGATCATCCTTTTGAAGCGAAACCGCAGTAAATTGAGCCACAACCATCGAACGAAACCCGGATGCCTTGCTACCATCGGCAAGCATTCCGTTCATTCCCCAGACAGAACGCAAAGAAATATTAAAAACATACGGTGATGCACCGGATACAGTATCAGTATCAATTGTAACAAATGCGCTTGATGCATTTACAAAATCTCCTGTGGGTAGATTTACTCTAAAACTTGGAAGTAAATATGTGAAGACTGTGGGGTCACTAGGACTCACACCCTGAACTTTAGTTGAAATATTATAATCTTCTGGCGAAACTCCACTAATTTTAATTGGAGTTCCTGCAGTAAGTTCGTGAGGAACTGCAGTTTTTACTGTGACTTGGGTAGTTGGAACACCACCAGAACCTGCCTCAATATTAGAAATTTGAATTGGATCATTCGCAAATGCGCCTACAATTTCCCATTCGGGTCTTTGTTTTGCAAATCCGTCTGGATTGGTAGGATATTTGTCATCAATATCTCTTCCGGATCCATCATTAAATGCATTAGAAAGTTTTGCATAATACATATCAAGGTCGGTAAGACCGGTTGTTTTATACTTATTCACCCCATCGGCATATTCGAAACAGGTGAGTTTGTGATGAGAGAATGAAGGAAATGATTGGTTATTGACCGAAAAGTTTGTTGGATCAGTATAAACCGTTCCTTGCTCACTTCCATCAAAAATTGAGAACTGCCAAAAGTAACAGGCACCGGTAATTCTAAAAATTGCCGAGTTTGAAACGTTTGAGTCGGTGGGGTTAGGAACATATTTTGGACGAATTTTGGTCTTTCTTAAGTCAAGACCAACAATCGATGTCCCTCTAGGAACAATGACACCACCATGAACACTATTAAACTTATAGAGAATATTATCTTCTTGTGTTAGATCAAAATTAGAACCAAGTGTAAGATTAAGTGTCGTTAATGCTGCGGATTGTGTTTCACTTGGAGATGTTACTATTGCCTCGTTTCCGATATTTTCTAAAGCAAAACCAGGACGATTATCAACGGTGTGCTGTCCCGGCATCAAAAGAATTGTGGTCTTTTCTACCTCATCATTACTATTTCCTCTCAAATAAGAAAATCTGGCGGCCTCTATAATTGCTCTTTGTAGATTTTTAAAAGGTTGTGCCAGAGAGTTTCCTTGATTTGTAATACTATCAGTGGAATCTAAATCGCTTGGACTTACATATAAGATACGACCTTCTGTATTCTTAATAAAATTGTCAAGTTTATTTAATCCCATATTTATTATTGATAGACTTAATATGCTTTATTTATAATACTCACAAAAAAACTCACCTGTGAGTTTTATGTATATAAAGTTTAGAGTGGAGATGTATAAACTAAAGAACTCTCATCAACACGGGAACGAACAACTTCTAAAACATTCATAAATTGATCTATTGTCTCACAATTTACAGTTTTTTCTCCACCTTCACTCGAATACAAATAAAACTTTTTAGCAAGCGTATCAACAACGCAGCGTGTCAGAACTTCTTCGGTGTTGAAAGGCATTTGGGGGTTTTTTGATTACTGGATCATCATATCACGGTTTGGTGGTGTTGTCAAGGGGTTTAATTTTTTATGTTTTTTAATTAAAATGAGAACCAGATTAATATATACATCTAATTTTATTTCATCCCATTATCAATCACATTCAATTGATTCGAATATTTGTTTTATATCAAATAAGTCTTCATTTTCATTAAATGGATATTCGTGCTCTGATCCGTTGAAATCAAAATCAAACAAATAAGATCCAGGCAACTTAAAATTGTGAGGTTTAATAGTTTCAATATTGTTATGCATATCATATCCAAATACTTTTGGACTTGTACCGTTCCACAATACGACTGAAGGAAGTTTAAGTGCTGCAGCAGCATGTTGAAGTGAAGAATCAATTAAAATTCTTTTATCACTATGTATTATTAAACTTAAAAATTCTAATGTAGAAAGTTGAGTTTTATCATCAAATTGAATTGGAATTGCATTTATCAGTTTTGGAGAATTCATTTTTGTTGCCTGATAAATTGTATATTTTTTATGATATTTGTCTACAATTTGTTGAGCAATATCAAAGGGCATATCTCTTGCCCACATATAAGGTTTTGAATCTGGAGAAATCAAACCACCATTCGTGTGTATAACCATTACAGGTTTTTTATCTTTTTTCCAAACTTCTTTTGAAAGTTTTTTTTGTAATGAATTGAAAATTAATTCTGGGGTTTCACCTTTATAATCCAATCCATACAACTTACACCAAGTTTGGATAAGTGGAAGTTTTTTATGAATATGATCTGTTGTAAAATAAGGTTCATTATGAAAAATCAAACTGTCTTTATTTTCAATATAATTTTGATAAAAATAACTTGTATTATTTAATTCATATACTCTATCTACAAAAGGTAAATTTATAAAAATATCAGTATAAACACATATCAATATAAGTTTGCGACTTGGATGATTATTTTTAATTGCTTTTGCAACTGCTGTTGCTGCAATATGTTTTCCCAATCCACCTTGAACATGAAAAATACTATAAGTGTCAGATGCCATAAAAAATTAATACAAGTTAATGTTGAAATATCAAGTTGTCCAAGGAAGAGGTTTTGATACTGTTCTTGGTGCTGGAGGATTTACTACAGAATTAATCCATGAAGCATTATTGACTTCGTGGTTTCCAAGATTTTCACCAAGTTTTTCTTTTACCCATCCCAAAAGAATTTCTTCCGTTAGATCTTGATATTCTATAAAATTTTGAATATTTTCTGTAATCAATCGAACTACACCCGAGGCATTACAAGAAACATCACTATCACTATCTATAGAATGAACTGTATATAGAATATTTGTTACTGTTCCGGTTTCATCATTAAGTTGTTCTAAACTTTCAATTGACCAAGTGTGTGTAATTAACATTTTAAATTTCTCCTTGATTTATGATTTTAATTTGATTTGAATTTATTTTTGTATATTTTGATAGATTTTGAATACCTTTAACATAAGGTGTTTGTCTCCAAATGTCCATATGTTTAGATTTATCAATCACATATGATGAAAGAATTGTAAGTGGGTCTGATGATGTTGATTTAATCTCATTTCGAACTTCATGCATATCCACCAATCCATAAGTATTTAGATCATTTTCCCGATTTAAATTTTCAATTTTATCAAAAGAATGTTCATAAGATTCTTCTTCTAAAAATTCATATAATTTGTTTAATGTTTCTTCTGGATAATTTACAAGATTTTGATATTCTACAAAATGAATACGATCTCCGTATCCCTGATTCAGACCTTCTACAATTGCATTTAAGGATTGGCCTAAAATTCCTTCTGGGCCTGCAATATATTCACAACGATTGTCGTCATTAATTGGAATATTTAATTTTACAAGTTGCTCATCAATAAAATTAATTTTAGGATTTCCTTCTTGATAAGGGTTTCTTCTTATCATCATAATCATAGAAGTCAAAATTTCTTCAATATCTCTTACTGGACATATAATTTTTGCTTTTTGATTAATGTATCCTTCAATATAAGGAACTCTTGCAGTCCAGGCTCTGTTCTTATCTATGATTACTGGTTGTTCTATATCACTATAAAAATTGCCAATAATACTTGAAATTATACAATTTGCTTGTTTTGGTTTTGGAAATCCGTGAAATAATTCATCATTTAATAAATGATTCTCAACCGCAAACATCGTAGAAAGAACAGGACTTGATGGTCCAGAATAAAATCTTGGATTTTGATTTAATAATGAAGAAAGTAAAGTACTTCCTGCTCTTGGTAGACCTGACATAAAATAATATGTTTTAGATAAACCAAGGTCTTCTGGTGACATAAATTGCGAAAGGAATTCTAAACTCATAAATTGATTTTATTTTTAATATTATAAGTTAAATATAGTCAAATGTCAAGCATTAGTCGCAATACCAACGTGAGTTTCCAATGCTTCTAATCTAATCTTGAGTAATGTATTTTCTGTATCAAGTTCTTTGATTGCATTTACTAAAAGTGCTGCCATGCGATCATAAGAAACTGATAATGGTTTTTCTTCAATATCATAGCAAACAAATTCGGTCAATCCAATTTCGTCAATTTGTTCTGCAATAAATCCAACTTCATCTGGACCATCAGATTTTTCAATTGGATTATATCTAACTGATTCTATTGCAAGTAGTTCTGCAACTCCACCTAAAAACGGTCTAATGTTAGTCTTAAATCTACAGGATGAAGTATCGGCAGCAAGTTCAAATGTAGTTGAACACCATTTAACTGCAGTAGCTCCGTGAGATTTTGCTGCCATCTTTGTGTAGAAATTAGTATGGTTTGCATTACCAATCACAATTATGTCTCCTGTGGTTGTGAGGTTTATTAGACCACTTGGAGAATATGCAGTTGTTCCTGCTTGATGACCAATTGCAATATTGTTACATGCAGTGGTGTTGCAATATCCTGCAGCAATTCCAATGAAGTTATTATAACTTCCAGAGGTGTTGCAACGTCCTACATCAGGACCAAAGAAGTTATTATAACTTCCAGTGGTGTTGGAATATCCTGCACCAGGACCAATGAAGTTATTAAAACTTCCAGTGGTGTTGGAATATCCTGCACCAGGACCAATGAAGTTATTATAACTTCCAGTGGTGTTGGAATATCCTGCACCAGGACCAAAGAAGTTATTATAACCTCCAGTGGTGTTGACATATCCTGCAAAACGACCAAAGAAGTTATTATGACATCCAGTGGTGTTGCAACGTCCTGCAGAAGGACCAAAGAAGTTATTAAAACATCCAGTGGTGTTGCCAAGTCCTGCATGAAGACCAATGAAGTTATTACAACTTCCAGTGGTGTTGGAACATCCTGCATAAAGACCAATGAAGTTATTAACACTTCCAGTGGTGTTGGAACATCCTGCACAGTCACCAAAGAAGTTATTAAAACTTCCAGTGGTGTTGCAAAGTCCTGCACTATTACCAAAGAAGTTATTAAAACTTCCAGTGGTGTTGCAATATCCTGCACAGGTACCAAAGAAGTTATTATAACCTCCATCGGTGTTAGAACGTCCTGCATAAACACCAATGAAGGTGTTTTCATTTCCGGTGGTGTTAGAACATCCTGCATATTCACCAAAGAAGTTATTATGCCTTCCAGTGGTGTTGGAATATCCTGCACAAACACCAAAGAAGTTATTAGAAAATCCGTCAGTGTTGGAAAATCCTGCACAGTCACCAAAGAAGTTATTAGAACTTCCAGTGATGTTGGCATATCCTGCACTATTACCAAAGAAGTTATTATTAGATCCACTGATGTTGCAAACTCCTGCACAAATACCAAAGAAGTTATTATTAGATCCAGTGGTGTTGCAACGTCCTGCAGAAGGACCAAAGAAGTTATTAAAACATCCAGTGGTGTTGCAACATCCTGCACCAGGACCAAAGAAGTTATTACAACTTCCAGTGCTGTTACCATATCCTGCAAAACGACCAATGAAATTATTATCACTTCCAGTGGTGTTGCCAAGTCCTGCACAAATACCAAAGAAGTTATTATTAGATCCAGTGGTGTTGCAACGTCCTGCAGAAGGACCAAAGAAGTTATTAAAACATCCAGTGGTGTTGCAACATCCTGCACCAGGACCAATGAAGTTATTAAAACTTCCAGTGGTGTTGGCATATCCTGCACTATTACCAAAGAAGTTATTATTAGATCCACTGATGTTGCAAACTCCTGCACAAATACCAAAGAAGTTATTATGACATCCAGTGTTAAATGCCCCAGCAAGAACACCAAAGAAGTTATTAAAACATCCAGTGGTGTTGCAACATCCTGCACCAGGACCAATGAAGTTATTAAAACTTCCAGTGGTGTTGGCATATCCTGCACTATTACCAAAGAAGTTATTATTAGATCCAGAGATGTTGTTACGTCCTGCACGAATACCAAAGAAGTTATTATAAAATCCAGTGGTGTTGCAACATCCTGCATAAGAACCAAAGAAGTTATTAAAACTTCCGGTGGTGTTGGCATATCCTGCACAATTACCAATGAAGTTATTATTAGATCCAGAAGTTGTAAACTTACCAGATTCATTACCACCAAAGAAATTATGAACTCCACTAGTAATAGAAGACCCAGTAGACACATCACCAATTCGGATGTTAGTGTCAATAAAACTAATTCCAGTAGTTCCTCCTATCGATATTCTCGTAGTAGGGTTTATGGTTCCTATACCAACATTAGATAGCGTATGAATACCAGCTGCTGTAGTAACCCACTGAGAAGAACCACCACCACCAGAAGAAGAAGCATTAATAGTGACTTGTCCCGTAGATCCGGAAACAGTAATATTAGTTCCGGCAACAATAGAAGTTACAATACCAGTTAAGTTAGATCCATCCCCATAAAATGAGGTAGCAGTTACAGATCCACCAACATTTAAAGTTTTACCAATACCAACGCCACCGGTTACTTGAAGTGCCCCTGTTGATGTGCTTGTCGAGTCTTCATCTTTAGTAAATCTTACAGTATCTGTTGCACGAAGAGTTCCAAAAATATCACAATCATCGATTGGATTATCAGTCTTAATACCAACCTTCGTCATTCTGTAGATATTACTATTTCCAGATCCAACAAATCCCCAAAAATCTTTAGTCTGAAGATCCACAATCCAGTTTGGATTATCAATATTTGAAATGGGTTTTAAAGTATCAGTTCCAATTCCAAGACTATTTTTCTCAACAATATTTAAAGCAGCAAATGACTGTGCCAATTGGTTTGTTGGAACAAATACTCCTTGATCTTGTATATAAAAATAATTTGGCATTTATTTATTTGTGTTATGAGTATTTATAGAAAACATCATTAAAAAATTGGTATTCCCTCATCTAAGACAAAGAAACCCTCGGTTTGAATTCCAACAATTGTTCCAAATCCAACTCCTGGAGTGACTCCTTGAGGGAACATAGCAATCCAACGAATTCCTTTTACATCTCTGGCTAATTGATATCCATTTTTTCCAGGAGAATTTACAGAGTCAAAAATATTTGCATCTATCTTTATACTTCCACTTACATCAAGTGCTTGTTGTGGTGATGTACTTCCTATTCCAACTTTCCCAGAAGTAAAAGGAAGACCCTCAAGATCTGCAATTGCTCTAAGTACAGTTCCACCAATTCCAACATCTAATCTTTTTCTGACTGTAAGAATTCCGACATCTGCATTTCCCTCAACAGTTAAATTTCCTTTAATTAAAACATCCTTTTCGAAATCAACATCTTCTTTAAATATTTCTTCAACACCTTTATTAGAAAGATCATAAAATAGTGTTCCGTAAATATAAACATCCTTAAAGAATTTTGCATCCTCATTAAAATATGACTGTTTTCCCGAAACATTAACATTTGGATCAATTGAGTCGTTCCGTTCAGACATATTGTTAAGATATTTCGGGGGATATTGTATCTAATATTTTTTCAACAATATCTCCACCAACAAATGTTCCACTGAATACTTTGGATGTAAATTGAAGACTCTTTGGAACTAAATTTCCAGATAGTCCATCACAGTCCATCTTACTCCCTTTGAGTAAAATTCTTCCAGAACCAGAGTCTAATGTGATATTTCTGCCTGCCTTAATATCCACATCCTCATCGGCATCAATCATAATATTTTGAGCACGAATTCTAACCTTTCCATTTTTTTCTGCCGTAATACAGACATCACCGTTTCTTCCACTAATTACAATATCAACACCATTTGATTGACTATTCTGTCCGGCAATAATTTCAATCGACTGATCATTATATATTTTATATATTCCACCCTCACTCAATCCGGTAAGAGAAACATCATTACTATCAGTTACGGCATAAATGTTATATACTTCAGTCCCGTTCAATCCCATCTGGGGATTGCACATATCTATTCTAAATTTTGGACCAAAACTTTGTACGGATCTATTTTGCCAGTTTTGTTTATCAAAAGGTCTTTCTGACATTTTATTTTACACAATCGATAACTTGTTGAACTTCACCCTGGAAATCTGGAGGTATAATATCTAATATGGGTCTTAAGATTGCACCGGATCCAGTATCAGAGTCAATTTCAATTACGGGAAGATCATTTACAGTAACTATCTTATTTATTGGTTCAACACTGATAACAGATCCATCATCTATTTGAACAGAATATTCATTATCAAATTGATCTTTTACAATATTATCATCTTCATTATAATTTTTTCCTTTATTTACAATTAAAATTTTATCAATAGTATAATCTTTAGATTTTAATACATCAGGGTCTGGTGAAGATTTTATTACCTCATCTGCCGTGGTCTTATCAGAATTATCATACAAATCTCCGGGAGCATAATTTTCACCTTCTGATACAATATAAATTGAGTCAACTTTTCCGTCTTTAATAGTTGCTCTGGCAACCGCACCATATCCTTGATTTGCATTATCAATAATCTCAACAAATGGGGGAAATCTATACCCGGATCCACCATTAGTCACTTTTGCACCAATCACACTTCCTGTTCCACCAGAAATTGCACCAATTAATGAAATTGCAGTGGAACCAGATCCACCACCACCAAAAATATTAATGGTTGGAGCACCGACATATAATGGATTTCCCGTATAACAATTTCCAATTTGATTTGGAAGATTATTAATCGCACTAAATGCACCAGAAATTCCACCTATAACATCATTAACTCCACCGACAATATCAGGAATACCCAGTGCATTAGTAATATTTGCATTTTCTAAAATTTTATCAAAACTTGGTCCCGGAACATTTGCCGGACCACGACCAATTACCCATTCCTCAACAAGACCACTCATTTTTGATTTATTCTGATTACAATCAAACATTCCAACAAGACCAGAAATGGCACCAACACTATTTCTTAAAAATTTATCAACACTAAAGTCTGGTAATAATTCTAAAATTGCCTTAATTCCACCCAATACTGGTCCCAATCCATCTTCAATTTTTCCAATAATATCATTGACTAAAACACCGGTAAATTGATCTGCGGCACAAGTCACAAAATTTTTGACATTTTCTATTACCGAATTAAGCATATCCTCGATAATACCTGAAAGTGAATTTACAACACTTGAGGCAACACAGGTAAGTGCCTTTTGAACTTCTGCCATTGGTCTCGTTAGTGCAGTTTGTGCGGCAACACCGGCAATATGAGCTGCGGCAACATTTCCGCTGGCTGCTAAAATTTTTGCAGAAATTGCCTTATATAATAAATCAAGTCCCTTTGTAAAAATTGGTATAATTGCCTTATATAATCCGTTCATCATATTTCCAACAAGACCATTCGTGATTGTTTGAATTTTATCAACCACACGGTTAATTTCATTCGCAATATTTGTAAATATTGAAGGAACCTTTACCTTATTCAATAAATTATTGACTTCTGTGGAGATCTTATTGATTGTGGTGTTTCCTACAGCATTTCCTAATTGTATTTTATCTCCGGTTGCTTTAGAATAAGCAATTTCATCATCATCAATTGCCTCTGCCTGTTCTGGTGAAACATTTCTTGGAGACTTTTGGGTCTCGGCATTTTGTTCTCCACTCTGATCCGGTTTGAGTGTTCCGTTTGGTTTTTTAATCTTACTGGTATATCCGGTGAATGGAACAAATGGTGATGTTGCCTTACCACTACTAGGAACCTGTGATGTTCTTCCAAAACATCCCATAATTACGGGTATTTGAGCATTATCTCCGTCTAGAAAAAATCCAAATACAATATCACTGGGAGATACTTTTACTGATGTGGAATTATTTCCGGCACCTGTTCCGGTTGTTGTCGGCAATAAACACTGTGCCCAGGGAAGTTCATCATCTGGAAGTTCATCATAACTATAAGGATGATATCCAATAATACGAACCTTAAATCTGTTCCCCCATCCGGCACCATTTATCTGCCCACCCTGAGAGTTTTCTGGTGGAATTTGCCCAACCCACCAACGAAATCCGTCTCTTCCTAAAAAATTACTTTTGAGTAGCGATTCTTCGATCATTTTGTATCTTGAGTATTAATTCCAAAAGTATCTCTTAACAATTTTAATGAAGTATAAGAATTATCAGTATCAAAATGATGACATAATTCTTTAATAATATATAGACCACTTGTTTCAGAATCGTGTTCTCTTTTTTCAGATTGTGTGATTTTTGGAAATAAACACTCAATCATATCCCCTGCTCTTAAATCAGTATTCACCGGAATCATCATACTCAAAATGTTTGTGAAAAGAGCATTATATCTAAACAAGGATTGAGATTGATATAAAGTTGGATCAGAATTTTTAGCATAAGAAACATCCTTTTCCAGTGTTCCAATATCTAAAACAGCGGTAATAATTCTCGAAGGAGCATCGGCAATTGATAAGTCAGAACCTTCTGACAATTTAGGAAGTTTTAAATCATTTCCACCCAGATTATTTGTTTTATTTTCATAATCCTTCAGTTTAAATACTCCCTTCTCATATTCGGTAAAATAAAATGTTAAAGGATTAAAAAATGTTCGGTGACTTGCATATGCCCCAAGACGAAGTTTCTCAATTAAATTTTGATTTTTTTCGATAAAATAATTTAAAATCTTAAATTCATTATCAACTTTATTTTCTTCTTCATCATACGAAACAGTAGTTGAACTATAGACATATTTTGCCTTTGGTTTTTGTTTAGAAATCAAATTATCAATCGATCTAAATTGAAATCCATCCCGAGTCTGATAAAATACAAATCCGGCAGTCACATCTCCAGAAGAAACAGGAACACTCTTGGATGCCAACCAGACTAATACAGTAAATGGTTTTCTCATATTACCAATAAAACCATACTTATTTGAGGTTTCATCAATTGTTCCTATATTATCAGTCTTAAGAACATCGGTTAATATTTTTTTAACAGAGTCACTAATTTTTGATGCTGTTTGATATTTTCTCATTACTCTTGAGGTTTCATTTGTAATTGCTTCTCTTGAAACCAGATTGAGAGTAAAACTTTCTTGTTGACCTTCTGAAATGATGTCTGTAATACTTGAGACATAAAGATATTTTTTTGAATTTTGAGAAAAATCCAAAGACTCTCTTCCCGGAACATTACCGGCAATTTTCATCGAAAGTCTTTCACCACCACGAAGAGGAAGACCATTATAAATTGATTGAGTTTCTCCGTCATCATCCTTAAAAGATGTCATTGTATTTCCGGTATTCACAACCTTGAGTTTGGCAGTAATTGTCGGAGAAAAAATATCCTCAAAATATTGAAGAGCAATTGTTCCGGTTCGGATATCAACAGATCTTTTTTGATCGTTTGACTCAAGAATAAGTTCTTCGTATATGGATTTATTAATTGACATTATAGGTAAGCAAGATCGAGTAGAAGTTTATTTTTCATAAAAATATTTAACAAGGAAAATTCATTAGTTTGTGATGAGGATCCACCGCCCGAAGATCCACCACCACCATAAGGCATAGTTTGTTGTTGTGGTTGTGAAGGATTTTGAGAAATAATCACCGTTTGTCCCCTTCTTTCTGGTGTTAATGATTGATTTACTTGTGTATTTTGTTGAGTTCCTGTTGGTGTTATTTGTGCTTGTGTTGGGGATGATTGTGTTTGTGCTGGTTGTTTTGTTGATTTTGTCGTTGTTGGGGATGATGTTTGTGCTGGTGTTGGTATTTGAGATAATTGTTGAGGAGATCCTAATGATTTTTGATAAACATTTTGTATTTCTTTTAATTTTTGTGTTGGTTGACCCAGTCCAATAGTTTTACCAGGAAAAGAAGCCCACTGTCTCCCCAAAAAAGAAGAGACTTTCATACTCATACCTTCTTTTTGTAAAAGTTCTTGAGTAACATCATATTGTCTAGATAATTCTATAGCAGCTTTATCCTGACTTGTTGGACTAAAATCTTCCAATCCAAGTTTTTTAGCAAGTGGATCCCAAGTCGTACTCAAAAACTGATATCTTCCTGCAGCATCAGATGTATAACCACCACCTGTTTGTAGTTTTCTAGGGTGGTCTTTAAATCCACTGAATTGTTTTCCAGTGAACATTGTATTATATCCATCGTTTTGATATTTTGAGGTTCCTTCAGCAAAGGCAATTGAATCCAACATCGCCTTTTGTTCTTTAGTTCCAAATCTACCACTTCCAGAAGACGATGAGGACGAAGAATTTCCCACTAATTGTTGACTGGTTTGTGGAGAAGCAACCGAAGCCGGAGCAGGAGTTGGTTTGCCTAGATTTTTTCCAATTTTAATAAGATTTACATATGGTGTTGGATCTACTCCAGTAGTTCCTGATGGATGAACTTCATAATGCAAATGTATGCCCCTAGATCTTCCAGTGGTTCCAATTTCCCCAATTGCAGTTCCAGCTTTATATGGACCAGAGCTAATAGAAAATTTAGCAAGGTGAAAAAATTTATATGTTGTTCCACCACTTTTTATTTCAACAGTATTTCCAGCACCACCGTTATTAGGTATAATAGTTGCCGTTCCATCAAGTAAAAATGCGACATAATATCCTCTTTGCCCACTTGTTCCAATATCAATACCATTATGATTTGGACGATCTGACGTTCTAAAACCACTAGTGAATCCAATATATCGATCAGCGCCCTTTTGTCCTTTTGAGAGCATGGCAGTAGTACCAGATATTCCACCCTCTAACATTACTTGTGGTGCCGGAGTGCCACTATAAGGTGCTCCACGTTCATAGGCACCTTCATCAGTATTTTGAGTTCCGGTCGATGGAGCATCCTCCCCAGAAGCAATACCTTCGGTTAATGGAGTTGTTATTAATTTAATGGCATCCTCAAATCCAGTTCCCCAATTATCCACACTTAATTGAAGTTCCTCAAAAGCAGCACCAACTCTTCCTG
>Ga0247832_1004316_pt1 | contig 17954 bp, 7 predicted proteins | sample LaCruzMarch2015__10_FD_192407 | JGI IMG/M metagenome (GOLD analysis project Ga0247832, IMG submission 192407) | Freshwater microbial communities from meromictic Lake La Cruz, Castile-La Mancha, Spain - LaCruzMarch2015_4m | ecosystem: Environmental > Aquatic > Freshwater > Lake | place: Spain... | reverse complement strand
TAACACGCTTCCTGTAACTCCTTGGGAAAGTGCGGTTGGTCAGCCAATATCAAATTCATTGGTAGGATATTCTGCTACTTTGCATAATTCTTTAGCAAGAACACTTGATGTAACTGGTCCTGCAAATAATGGCCCATTGTCAAATGTACTTCCTGCTACAAATGGTGGATGGCATATTATGGGTAACCCTTATCCATCTCCAATTAGATTTTCGGTTTTAAGAAATTTACCAGGTCAGGTGAGTTTGCAAAATGGATACTATGGATGGTCGGCTGCAAATAGTGGTTACGGTTTTTATAACGGTGCTGCTCCAGGCTTAAGTACTTTTGGTATGACTGATACTATTTTTACATCTCAAGCTGTAGCAATTACTACAAGCACTCCTGCTGGTGGTACTTTAATTACTGATAACACTATCAGACATGGCTCTAACTCGCCATCTTTCAATAGAGATGCAGTTGTTAAAAATATTGTTAAGTTAAATGTTCAAAATCAAGATGGTGTTGATCAGTTAGCAATTGGTACTGTTAATGGCGGTACAGAAAACTACAACCCAGAAATTGATATGGCTAAAATGATGAATAACCCAACTGAAACTCACCCTGAGTTAGGTATGGTTATAGACAACAGAATTCTTGCTATTAAGGCATTCGAAAATCTAATTCCTTCTAGAAGTATTCCATTGCATTTAATTGCTAAGGTTGATGGTATTTATACTTTCAGCGTGGCCGAATTTTCTAATACTGAAAACAATTTGAATGCTTACTTGGTAGACGTTGAAGCCAACAAAAAAGTTAAATTAAAGACTGGTGCAAAATACAGCGTGGCTTTATCAAATTCTATTTACAACAACAGATTTTACTTAAACTACGAAAATAGTGAAGTAGCTTTATCTGATAGCGAAGTAAGTTTAAATGATGTTGATTTCTTTAATAACAATGAGTCATTAAGTATTATCAATAACGGTGATGCTGCAGCTTCTGATGTTGTATTGTTCGATATGTCAGGTAAGCTATTAATGCAACAAGGTGTTAATTTAAGTAAAGGAATTTCAACTGTAGAATTGCCTTCTTTAGCTCAAGGAATCTACATGGTTAAAATTCAATCAAATAATTCATTAGTAACAAAGAAAATAATTATTAAATAAAATGAAAAATATGAAATTCAATTTAGCAACTTTGTTGTTTGTTTTTATTGGTGTAGTTATTTTCTTACCAGTAATGGGACAACCTCCAGTTGGTCCTCCTCCAGCTTCAACACCAATTGATGGTGGTCTTAGCTTAGTAATTGCTGCTTGTGCAGGTTACGGTGCTAAAAAAATCAATGACAGAAGAAAAGGAAAATAAACTAATTCATTTAGTTTAAAAGTTAAGGGCTTACCTGCATTTGCAGGTAAGCCCTTTTTTAGTATAAAAATTTTTTGCACCATTACCTGATATTATAAAAATTAGTGTATGTAATAAAACATTAATAATTAATAACGTGAGTTCGGATTAAGCTGCTAAAAACAATTGTTGCTCAAGTGCTTTAATTAATTTGGGATTTGTTTCTTGTATATCTCTTTTAATCGAAGGTTTTTTTGGGAAGAAAGAATACGCAGCAATTGCTCCCATAATATTCAATAAGAAACCACTAATACAGCGATGTCTTGTGTGTTCAAGTTGGCAAATGTTTTTTAATTCAACATTCACAGTTTCAATAACAGAACGCTTTCTGAGAAGGAGTTTTTCTTCATTACTTAGTGCTTGTTTTTTCATATTTCTTTTTACTTGAGTAATGAGTTGAATTCCATTTCCAAAAAGTAAATCACTTAATGCTTTTGATATATAACCTTTGTCGCCAAATAGTTTTCCAAAGATTTCCTTTGTCATTTGTGTTATTGTTTTCACGTCCCTATCATCGGTATTACCCTTTGTTAGGTAAAAAGAAAGAATTTCTCCCTTGTCGTTAATAATAAGATGAAGCTTGAAGCCAAAGAACCAACCCATTGTTGATTTTCTAACTGCTGCCACATCTCTAAAAACTTTATTCCGTTTTATTCTCTTATTGTGACAAATCCTTAGCACTGTGGAATCGATAAAACTTATTCCTGTGCAATCTCCTTTGCAAGAAAATTGTAAAAACAACATAAATGCTAATGCATGTCGATGGCTTAGTACAATGAAACGATTATACGAAACTAAACCTGGGAACTCGTTTTTTAAATGTACACAGCAATAGTTTGTATAAAAGTGTTTTAAGTTCCTGAAAGTAAGGCCATGAAAGGAAATAAGTAGAGTGATAATTTCTGAATCACATAATGAACTAGCTCTATTTCTTTTAGTTTTACTTAAACAAAGGGTTTGAGCATCATACTTTGAAAACTCATTTTTAAATTCATTACAAAAGTCATCAACCTTTATAAAAATTTCAGTAATTTTTTCGTGCAGCATTGGAAGTGTTTTTTTTTGTTTGCACTACAAAGATTAAAACTTTCTATGCTGTATTTAATTGAATATCAAGTATATAAAAGCACATTTATAAACATTCACTATTCCGAACTCCGGTTATTAATTCAATAGGATATGGAGGTCCATGCCAAATAAGGATAATAAACACAAGAAATGAACTATAGATATAAGCTCCTGCTGTCAGTGTGCCTATTTTTAGTCCCCAATTTTTCATTTTTAAAATACCAAAAGCCGAAATAAGGGAAAGTGGCCCTATAACGATTAAGTCGGCCATAGGAATTAGAAAATCATTAAAATTATTGATTGTAAACAACCGTCCTTCTCCCCATGCAAATAAAGAGCTAATAAAGCTAAAAATACCAGTTAAAAGAAATAACCATCCAAAAAGTTTATGTTTTAAAGAAAACTTCAATTTAATTCAGTTTTCGAAGTATTAAATCACACCCACACTTAAAATTATTTTAGAATCATTTATTTACTGATAGAAAATTTATAATTAAATACCTCTTTCCCTGATATGGTGATTACATAGATGCCATTTGCTAATTGCTCAAGCGGAATTTGAATATCTTGCGTTTTAACCTGGCTGTAGTTCAAGTTTTGCACCGATTTACCCTCAGTACTAATAATTTGAATTTGAATATCTTGATGTTCAGCAAAATTAATACTAAGTAGCAGAAACTGATTTAAATGATTAACAATTCTTATCTCATCGTTGGAATTGCCTTTATCGAAATTCACAAGACGTAAAGTACTGTAAGTAAAATTACCATCAAAATCAGTTTGTTTTAATCTATAGTAAGAAAGACCCATGTAAGGATTATTATCATAATCCATGTATTTTCTTAGTTCATTGCTATTACCAGCACCGAATAATCTGTAAATTGATTCAAAATCCTTTCCATTTTTGGATCTTTCAACAGTGTAATAATCGTTATTCGTTTCAGAAAGTGTTGACCATTCTACTCTTACAACATCATTTTCAGGTGTTGCCGTAAAATCTATTAAGCTAATAGGTAAAGGAGAACCATTGCCATTACCAGTAAAATCGCTAAATGTATTGAGTCCACTCCAGCTAAAGGTTTTAGTTCCTGGATTAAAAGAACCTGCACCTTGTTTAAAAGTTCCTGGGTTTGCAGTTGCTCCCCAACAGGTAATCCAACCTTGTGCATTGTGTTTATAGGGCCACATGTTAGCGGCAACTCCAACCTGGTCGGTAGCATCAGCATAGCTATAATTGATGTTATATAAAAAATTGCTCACTCCTGTTTGTTCAATTGTCCAATATCTACTCAAGTAGTTTGTTGAAGTAGTTGGATTTAATAAATCGGGTTGTATACCATCATTAAGCGTACAAGTTAAAGTAGCATTGTTGTATGAACCAGTTGTAAATGTAACATCAGCAGGGGTATAACCACCAACAGTATTATCTCCAATTGGGAATTTGTAATTGCCGTTTCCATTTACACGATGAATGATGTTTCCGTTAACAGCTCCATTCCAACCAATAACATAACTTGTTGTAGAACCTCCTGTAACAATTGCATTTGACAAGTTAGTGCCTAAATGAAGATTGTTGTTATTTAGGTCGATAAGCCCATTTGTAAGTACAAAATTATTATCAATTTGAAGGTCTTCGTTAATGATTAAACCTGCACCAGAATTGTTAATTGTAAAATTGGTAAACTCCTCGCCTCCAATACAATTTAATGTTTGAAGAACAGATCCATTAAATGTTACATTCGTATTTATACCTTCAATAAATGCTGCTTCACTATAGTTCGTCCAATTTCCTCCAATAGCTAGATTATTGTTGTTTGCATCAAACTCTGCTCCGTTACTTCCGTTTACAATATCTAAGTTGCCTTTTATAACTATGTTTGCACTTCCTGTTAAAGGGCATATTTCAACTCTTTTGTTAGCAGCTAAATTTTCGCCTGTTTGAATTCTTAAACTTCCTAAGTGCGCCACACAGCCGACAGTGCCATTAACATCTGCAATTTGTATATCGCCACTTACATTAGAACCATCCATTAATAGTAAGCCATTAAAATTATAGTTAGTATTACTGCTTCCTACACCTCCAATTAACACATCATCACCCACAAAAATAGAATCGCTATTGTCCTCAAATAAGGAAGAAGCTGTATAATTTAGTATAAAGTCATTCTTTACTCTTAAAGAAGAGTTTCCTACAGGGCCTATTAAACTTAGTAGGCCAGCTGTTTTTGTAGAGTTAAAATCAAAGAAACGAAACGGTTTACCATTACCATTAAAACTTTGGATGAGAATATCAGTAGTTAGCAATGTTAAATTATTAAGGCAATTTGCATTCATTTGAGCACCTGAACTGAGCGTAAAGTCTCCACCAAGACTGAGTGTTTTTGAAAGGGTATTCGCTAACAATTGTGTTGTATTTCCTTCCACAAATAATGATGCAGTAACAGCAAAATCGTCATTGGTGTTTTTGTTATCAGTACCTGAAAGGGTAAGATTAGCATAGGTCAGGTCTGTTTGCACAGATTGATTTCCATCGGTGAGCGTAATCGCAGAGGTTCTGTTGTAGATAACATTTGATAAATTACCTGCTAAAAAGGTACCAGTATAATTAGGAGATTCGCATCCTATGATGAATGTATGATTTGCGTTGCTCATATCAAAAAGTGCAGTGCTGCTGCCAATCCATGAGTTTGAAGCGGCAGTCATTTTAGTTAAAGTTAATGTTCTTGGTGTAAATCCAAATATTAAACGGCCGTTTGTACCTAAATTAAGATCATTGGCAATATTCACATCACAATTTAATTCTACACCATTTGTGCTGCTATTTTGAATATTTACATTATAAAAATCTTCATAACTACTACTGCTTATTTTTTGACCATCAACACCATTAAAGTATACTGTGGCTGTGCCTTCTGTAAAACCAATAGTGCCGTAATTGTTCCAATCACCATCAATATTGATATCAAAGCCACTAGCGTTGAATACTGCTGGTGATTGAATTGTGAGGTCTTTATTTACATTGAGTATAGAATTGATAGTTTTTATTGCTGCTCCGGTAATTAATAAATTTGAATAAATTAAAGTTTGAGATTGAATTGGCATAGTGCCGCTATTGCTTGAATATTGCACAGTAGAACCAGCCTGAAAATCAAAAATATTGTTAGTTGTACCTAAACCTGTTGAGAAAGTGTAAGGTGATAAAGTATTAGTTCTAACACTAAATGGTTTATTGTATGTATTAGGGTCGGAAGCAACACCACCAGTAAGGTTTAATTTGCCACCATTTAAAATTCTGAAAGTGCAGCCTGCTGCTGCACTGCCTGTTGCTACAGCGGGTTCCGCTGTATTGGCAGTACAAATATTAACACAATTAATAATACCAGAGGTCCCAATTTCATACATAACAGGTGAAACGCTATTATCGGTAAAAGCAAACAATGTTCCAGGTACAGTTAAGGTTCCATTTACAGTAAATTTACCTCCTCTTTCACCACTTCCACTTCCATCAATACCATCAATACTAATATTTCCTGATGAACCAATACTTGTTTGTAGGGTTACACTTGTGTTTTCATTAATGGTCATATTAAATACCGTATTATTGGTATTACTATAGATGTTAGTTCCAGAGCTTGAGCCTACACCCGATGCAAATTTTAAACCTGTATTAATGGCAATAATTAAATTTGTTGTTGTATTTGTGTTGTAGTTTTTACGGAGTCTGCTGGCGTTAAAATTTCCACTACCGCTGATAGTTGTTTGAACCCCTTCAATATTTAAACTGATATTGTCATATACATTAAAGCCATTTCCAATTGTACCTAAACAAGAAATATCTCCATAAACAGAAAGATATCTATTCCCATTATAGGTCGAATCATTGGTAAATATTTTGCCTCCAAACTCCACAGTTAAGTTTTTGATTGCCTGACTAGCACGAGAGATATCAAGCGTAATAGTGTGTCCGTTACGGACAGTTACATTCACTGTGCCCACTGAACCCGAAGTCCCAGAAGAATTTGGATAATTGGTTGCTGCCACCCAAGCACCACCATTCCAAGTTTGCCAAACACCTGCAGCAGAATAATTGCCGTTTCCGTTTGATCTGTAATCACCAACAGCAATATTGATTGGTGTTGCGGAAACAATAACCCCATCGCTCCATGTTAATCCTTTTCTTGTGAATATTTCAAAGAAATAGGTTGTGCCTGTTGTTAAGCCACTCACGTTCACTGTTGTTCCTGCGGCAGCTTTATAAACTGCAAATTCATTGGCTGGCAAATTGCCTCCTGAACCACCTGTGCCAAAAACACTGCTGGCTGTGTAGAGTGTCCCATCGCCAGTGGGTAATGCTGTAACTGCTGATGCTGCGCGACCAACTATTAAAATTTGGTCAAAACAACCTGTTTGATTTGTCCATCCCAAATTTAGAGCAGTTGGAGATGAAATTGAAGCGTAAAAACCAATTACATCAGGTGGATTGAGGAATACGCGTAAATTTGTCCCGTTTTGCGTTCCAGTAATAGCTGGCGTGCTTGAGATAACTCTAATTCTGTATAATGTACCATTTTGGGTGCCTGCTGGTATTTCGGCAGCTATGGTTCCTGAGTTTAAATCACTTGATAATGTACCTATATCTGTTGGAATTGCAAAACTGCCTGTGGCATCTGATAACTGTGCTGTGTAAACATTACTTGCATCATAAGCTCCAACAGAGGTAAATGGAACATTAACACTTATTCCATTGGAAGCAGTAACACAAAAAGGACTGCCAGCAATAATACCTGTGGTAACAGTATTTGGAGAAATAAAATTACCTAATGAAATCTGGTCCAAATTAAGATTACTAGCGCCCCCACTTAGTTTAACAATTCTAATTCTAATATTATTTCCTGGTATATTAACTACAAATGTGGCAGTAGTATTAATATCAGTAGTAGTGGTAAATACGGTTGGGCTCGTGTAAGCATTAAAGGATGCACCGCCATCGTCTGAAACTTCCATACGCCACGATGTGTTTGCATCTAAGCCATATTTGGCATGTTGAATATTTACAGTACCAAGCCCATTAGCTTTGTCAAACAACATGGTTATAATTCCATTATTAGTTAACCTTGCAGATTTTGTTGCTACTCTTCTATCGAAACCAGTATTTCCAACTAGCGCATCATCAAAATTCCAAATTCCTAAAGCGCAAGTGGCATTGCCGTTTGGGTATGTGCCTTTCACACCTGGCTCAAAAGTTTCGATGATTGAAGGAGATGACAATGTTGTGAAACTTCCGCTCACACCTGGAGTTAAATAGCAATTGCCAGCAGTTGTAAAGGTGTAAACTGTGTAATGATAAGTTGTTAATGAAGCCAAACCAATTAATGTAAATGTGGCACCATTATTATTGTAGCACACATATTCCTGTGGGCCCATGATATTGCCCGAACCAAAATTATTATTTGCAGTGTAATTTACACCGTCTACAGGTTGCGAGGTTGAAGCACTGCCTTGTTTTACAATAACGATACTTCTATTTCCATTTCCTATGGTCCAACTTAAAAGTGCACTACTTGAGGTAACCGAACTTGAAGTTGGTGAAGATGCTTGCAGAGTAGGTGGTGTGCAAGAACTTGGGGGAGTTGTAGCAGATGCAGTGGCTGCTCCCGTTGTTAGATAGTGGTATGTTTCTGGGTTAATACCATCCCAGGTATAAGGTATTAATAAGTAGTTGTATGTAGTATTTCCAGCTAAACCGGTATTGCTAAAAATATTGGTAGGGTCAATAATTGAAGCACTTACAATTAAGCCAACTCCTGCCGATGGCAATGTTCCATTTGTTGAAACAAAGGTAGGTATAGTAGGATCTGTTGCTCTTAATAACAAATATCCCTTTACTGTTGCGCCAATGCCTGGAAAGGCTGCGTTGTCCCAGCTTAAATCAATTTGATTAGTAGAAAAGGGATTGGCAATAAGATTGGCAGCCTGTGCCACAGGTGGATTAGATAATGTCATAAATGAAATGCTGCTACCATAACCATAACCAGCTGAATTTTGGGCATAGGCTCGAGCGAAATATTGTGTTTCTGGACTTAAAGATGATAATGAACTTGTGAATATCCCAGTTCCAACTCCATTACTTGTTGAATTAACAGATGGCATAGTTGGGTTTACTATAGTTGACCAAAGTACACCTCTACTTGTAACAGTTGCTCCACCATTGTAAGTAACATCTCCACCCGATTGAGCAGCGTTTTCAGTGATTGTGTTTACAGCATCTGTTGTAACCACTGGCAACACAGGTGTGATGGTTTGAATACCACCTGCACTAATACTCCCAGATTGAATAGCTGAGACAAAAGTTAAAACAGGATTAGCAGCAACCTGAATATTTCTTGGTGTTATGGCCGCTGCATTGGTATTACAAGTTATCCAAAAGTATCGGCTTGTTCCTAAATTCAATACTTGTGTAAGCCCTGTAAAACTATATGTTCCAGGTCCTGCAGCAGCCACTGTGGCAAGCGAAATAGCTGAGCCGAAAGCATTAGTGGTACCATACCACAGTGTAAAATTTCCAGTAAGCTCACCAGCAGTGTAAGTTCCCGAAGTAGTGAAGTTTACCTGGTTTAAGGTGGCATTTGTGGTTGTGGTGGCTATTTCAAAGTGAGATAATAATTGATTATTAGCCCCTGGTGCAATATTGTTTGCTGCAATTTGCGAAGGAGAAGAAAGTGCCACATTAGCTGTAAGTGTTGTTGTTGTTTGATTAGCAGAGGCAGGTGTTGTAGAAAAATTTGCACTATAACCGTTTCCATTCACAGCGTAAACTCTAATTTGATAATTTGTTCCATCTGTCAATCCATTTACAACTAGTGCGCTTGGTAAATTATAATCGAAATAGATCACAGTGCCATTGCCAGCTGTACCAGTACATATATCTGTAGTAGCTGAAATAACGGTAGGATCAATACCAATATCAGAAGTTAAATCATTTAGAACACCAGAATAGCAGGTGTATCTGTCGGCAGGTGCGCTAGGAGCCGCGCTTCTTATAAGAATAGCATATCTTGTAGTTGCTGCACTTTCATTTGAAAAAGTCACGGCCGAAGCATCAATGGTAAAGCTATTAGCAGTAACAGAAGAAATAGTAATGCTGCCGCTACTGTAATTTGATTCATTGAATAAAATAGTTTTATTATTAAATCTAGCTGCTTGTGCACTGCCACTAGTAGTCCAATTTGCTCCAGTTACCGCACTAGTTCTGATGGTTGTAGCATTGCCAGTAACTGTTCCGGTGTAATAACCATTGTCTGGTGTACCCATATAAAAATCTGAACTTGTTCCAGGGGCTTTGCTATCATTTGCACTTGTTGCACCTGAATTCCAATTGGCAGCACCATCTGCACCACCTATTCCAGCTACAAAATTTGGTGTTGCAGCAGCGCCTGTATAGGCAATTGCTTGATCTCCACCTGTGGCAATAGCAAAATTACTTACACCCAAAATCGTTGAGCCATTACCATATAAATGAATTACTCCATCATAGCTTTCTGTATCAGGAGTACCTGTTGCTTCATCAAGTCTAAAAATGGTTCCCGCAGGCACATCTGCATAAGCAGTGGTATTCGGGAAAGTGAAATTACCTTCACCGCTTCTCATTGCATTGGAAGCTAAAATGCCGTTGTCTGTGATAACCAAGCCTCTTAAATCTAGCCTTCTAAGGGTAATAAACTCTATACCATCTGGTGCTGAAGCCTGGAATGCTGTAAAAGCAATATCTCCTGCACCAAGTGTTAATGAATAAGTAGTGGTGCCGTTTGCAACAGGTATAGTTGGTGAAATATAATAATTATATGAACCTGCATTTACGCCATTGTATCCAAAAGGAATTAAGGTATAATAATAAGTTGTGGCACTATTCAGTGAAGAAATAACAGTGCTTGTTGAAGCTGTATTTGTAATTATAGCGGCAACAGAGGCATCGCCAATGGTGTTTCCAACACTGTAAGAAGCAGCATCAGCAGGCAAGCCTGTTGGTGCTGCACCAATACGTTGTAAAATAATGTATCCACTTGCGTTAGTTATCGTATTTGCTGCAGAAAAATTTAAAGTTAATGAATTAATGGTTGGTGCAGTAACAGTTAAACTAGTTGCATGAGAAGTTGGCTCAAGGCTTAATGTGGTTAATGTTAAGTTACTGCCATAAGAAGTAACACCATTGCTGTTTGTTGCGTAGGCTCTGTAATTATAAACAGTTCCTGGCGTTAAAGGAGTCAAGGAACTTGAATAATTGACTGTTCCACTTCCATCATTTGTTGAATTTGCAGATGGAACCGTTGGATTTGCAGCTAATCCCCATACCACACCTTTGCTGGCTATTGTACCACATGTAGTTGAAATAGCTGTGCCACCTGATGAAGCTGTAGTTGTTGTAATTGAAGAGGCAACTGTAGTTGTAACCGCAACAGTGCCATTAATGCCTGTTCCACTTGCAGCTACATTTATATTAGCAGCACCTCCACCTCCAACAACAATATTTCCATTATAAGTGATAGCAGCAGTAGGAATAAATCGTACAAATATCGCTTGAGAATATGCACCACCCGATTGTGTTAAACTTAATGATGAAGTGAATGGTCCTCCAACTAAAGTTGCAAATTCATAACCACTTAATGATGCCACTGTAACATTAGCTGTGGTTAGGGCAGTTCCTGTAATTGTAAAACTATTTGGTCCATAAGTTCCATTAATACACTGTGAGCCAAATGCGGTAAGAGTAACTGCTGACAATAATGGTGAAGAGGGTGTTACAAAGGTTTTTGTTCCTGCCACTGCAATGGTACCAGTTGGTGTACCTAAGGCAAAGGATAATACTGGATTAGCAGATATAGTTAGTGTTCTGTTACTTCCAGATGTAGCTGAAGCATCCGCAACAATCCAAAAATAGCCTGTTGTACCTGAACTGATTGTTTGCGTTAAACCTGTAAAGGTATAGGTGCCAGCTGCACCAACTGCCACGGTGCCAATACTTGAGGCCGAGGCAAATACATTTGTACTATGATAATATAGTTTAAATGTGCCTGATAAATCACCAGCCAGGTAAGTCCCTGTTGTAATAAAGGCTAAACTGTTAATTGTTGCTGATGCAACTGTTACGGCTGCCTGAAAATGAGAAAGAACATTATTGTTTGAACTTGGGTTAATATCTGAGGCAATTGTCTGAGATGGTGATGATAATGTTATTGTAGGTGTTGGAGTTATAAAGGTTTTTGTACCACCAACAGCTATTGTTCCAGTTGGTGTTCCGCTGGCAAATGTCAAAACAGGGTTTGCTGAAACTATTAATGTTCTATTACCACCAGAGGTGGCTGAAGCATCGGCAGTAATCCAAAAATAACCAGTTGCACCACTATTTATAACTTGTGTTAAACCAGTAAAAGTTCTGGTGCCCGATGCACCACTCGCCACTGTGGCGATTTGTGTGGCAGAACCAAAAACATTTGTAGTGCCATAAAATAATTTAAAATTACCCGTTAAATCACCGGCTAAATAGGTTCCGGTTGTGGTAAAAGCTAGTGTATTTATAGTAGCATTGGCAACAGTTATGGCAGCTTGAAAATGTGATATAATATTATCTGTGCTACTTTGAGTAATATTAGATGCTCCGGTTTGTGCAGGAGATGATAGCGCGATAGTTGGAGGGGTTACAGCTGTATTTAGCGTAATACTAAAATCATCAACTCCAAGTGCTTGTGCGTTTGTGCTTCCACCAGTTCCAGTGTAGGTCCATCTTAAATAATAAGTTGATCCAATGGCAATACTAAGACCAGTAATTGTGAATGACTTTGCAGCAGAGAGTGGTGGGTTACTTATAACAGTATTATTTAGATCAGCGCTATAAGCTTGGTCACCAGCTGTAACAGAAGTAGCAGGATTAGTGGTGCTCCCATGAAAAAATGTCATGTTAAAAGCCCTTGAACCAGATCTGTATTTTTCATAATTCCAAGCAAGATTTAAGCTGTTTACCGTACTTCCTGTATTATTCGTAAAAGCATATATTATACTTCTTGGAGAAGCAAAACTGCTTGAGGTTAGAAAGCCAATCGCTCTATCTGTAGAACTTGCAGTAACACCATTAGCAAAGTTGTATGCTTTGCCAGCACTTGTTCCTGTTAATACGCCTGTACCTGAGGTACCTGCTGCTAAGACTGTGGCGGTTTGAAGCGAAGACCAATCAGTACTTGTTGATGTTGCACCCATTCTCCAACCTGTTGGCAAGGTTGCAGCAGCAGTAGATCCCAAAGAGGTAAAGTTCTGGGTTACCGCTGTGCCAAGGGTAACTATTGATTGTTGCCCAAAAGCTTGTATAAAGCCAAGCATCATAAGGCAAAGTATAGATAAGGTACTCCCTTTTGATAAGGTTGACCTAAATTTGAATAATTGTAAAATTTTTTTCATATTTTCGATGTTTCAATGGTTTAGAAATTTTGTAAGGGTTAAATATGTATTTTAGGGTACTATTCTCTAAAGCACAATAAACCCATTTAATTGAAGCATAAAATTACAATAAACTAGCATAAAATACGTTGCTTCCATGTTATGTTAATGTTATGTACCTAAAACTTAATATAGGAGATCTTACTTTTTAGCACTACATTACTTTTTTAAACCAAGCAATAACCATTTTAAAGCAGCATACTGAATTACCTCATACTTTGTTTTTTTGATGAAGAGCAAAATGGTATTCCTTCCTAATGAAATAGGAAAAGCTGTTTATTCTGATAGGAAATTCTTAAACCAATGTCCGGATGCTTTAATTATCCTTTCCTGCGTTTGATGATTGCAATGCACCAAGCCAAATTTTGGGAAATAACCTTCTGCCCATTCAAAATTATCTAACAAAGTCCAAACAAAATATCCATCTACTTTCACCCCTTCTTGTTTTGCTTTGAGCACTTGATGCAGATAATTTTTAAGATAAAGTACTCGGTTTTCATCATCTATTTGCTTATTAATCATCCTGTCAGGAAAGGCAGCGCCATTTTCGGTTACGATAATACTTTTAACCTTATGATACTTATTAAATTGGTGCAGTATTTTGTAAATTGATGGGGGATAAACTTCCCAATTCATTTGAGTGTATGGCACATTTCTTTTGGAAGCAGGTATTATTGCAGCCTGCATAAATGGGGTAAAAAATGAATACTTCACAACCTCACGTGTGTAATTCTGAATGCCAATAAAATCAAAATCTGCTTGCATTAATTTTTCATCATTCGCTCCAAAATAAGACTCAATTCTCTTTAACCACTTCAAATCATGTATAGGGTATCCCATGCCAATTACAGGTTCTATAAAGAGTCTATTCAATAAAGCATCAACTCGATGAGCGGCTTTAATATCATTTAAGTTTAAACTATTTGCTTCAATTTGAGAACAAGAAAAAGTGCTGCCAACATTAAGTTTATTATTATATGATTTAAGTACATTGAAACCTATTCCTTGACATAAAGTTGCATGATGAACAGCTTGTAGAAAACTATTGATGCCCCTTCGACCAGGCGCATGAATTCCAAGAAAATAGCCTGCTCCAGTAAAAACCATTGGTTCGTTTAAAACCATCCAGTTAGAAACACGATCCGAAAATTGTTTCACACAAACTTCTGCAAATTCACTAAACCAATGGATTATCTTTCGGTTAGTCCAACCGCCCTTTCTCTCTAAAGCCAAAGGTAAATCCCAATGATAAAGCGTAATCCAGGGAGTAATATTATTTTCTAAGCAACAATCTATTAATCGATTATAAAAGTCAATTCCTTTTTGATTAATTTGTCCGTATCCATGAGGAAGTATACGTGACCAAGCAATAGAAAATCTATAATTTTTAATATTTAAATCCTTTACTAGTTTAATATCACTTGGGTATTTGTGATAGAAATCACACGCAATATCAGCATGCTGGTTATTTCTTGTTTTTCCTCTTTTATGTACAAAATTATCCCAAATAGAAGGCCCTTTTCCACCTATGTTGTATGCACCTTCAATTTGGTAAGCAGCAGTTGAAACACCCCATTGAAAGTGTTCTCCAAAATCAGATTTCTTCAAATTTTAAAATTGAAATTAATTAAATGCCAAGTAATGATGCAAGTTTACCAGCACCACTAGATAATATGGGCAACTCATAAACTTTTGTTGTGGTTTGTTCAGTAATTACTTGTGAAATAATTTGATTTGTAATATCTGGATAAAAGACCAAAGTTTTTTGCTTGTGATTTAACCAATGTTCAATTTCGCTTAGGTTTTTTGTTTTTAAATCTTTAATGACAGGAATTCCTAATTCCTTTAATGCTGCGGCATTACACTGTTGCTCGTATTGGCCTTTCATAGGTACAACCAATAATTTTTTTTGCATGTGCAGCGCTTCGGCTGGTGTTTCAAAACCGGCACCACATAGAATGCCTGTGCTTCTGGCCATGCTTTTGATGAATGACTCATTTTGAATTGGGAAAACATATACATTTTTTTCTGCATAAAATGTTTTGCTATGTTTACTAAACACATGCCATTCAATATCTTTAAATGTTCTGAGTTTTTTAATTAATAGCTTATCGCTATAGGCAGGCAGATACACTGTGTAATGTTCTTTATTTTTAATCTCTGCTTGTCTTACTTGTTGTCTGATTACAGGTGTAAAAATTTCTTTATTGTATTGTTTAAAATGAAAACCATATCCGCTGCTCACAGGCGCATAGTTCTGCAAAACCCACTTTCCAATGGGGTCAAACTTTTTTGGTTTAGGGCTACCTTTTGCAACTACAGCAAATTGATGACTTAATCCTATACAAGGAATTTTTTTAAGATAGCAGGCCCATGCACTCACAGGCTCAAAATCATTGATGACTAAATCATAATTTTCAACTGGTATTGATTTAATATCTTTATTTAATTGCTTGATATTGCTTTTTTTGAACGTATTGTATATATCAATGCCACCTTTTTTCCCACAAATAAAACTCAGCCCTTCAAGTCTGTAATCTACCTTATAGGGTAAGTTTAAATCCACCTGAATTCCGCTAAGCAAATTAGTAACTTCACCATATTGCTGCAAAGCGGGAATGATGTCCATGGCCCTACTTAAATGGCCGTTTCCGGTGCCTTGAATCGCGTAAAGAATTTTCATAATTTATTTTATTTTAATGGAAGTATACATTTATTTATAACTCAATTTGAATTCCATCATTAAGTTTTCGAATAGTTCGCTATGACTTAAATAGGCATAGTTATTTTTGTGTACCACCCATGTTTTAGCAATCACATCGTCTTGATATTTGTATATCTTCCAGGATTTATCGTGGTATTCAAGCGCACTTAAATTTTCAATCCAGTCGCCAGAGTTTAAGTATTGAATTTGGCCATGTTTATTTCCAATGGTTTTAATTTCTGGGTGATGGATGTGCCCACAAACAACATAATCGTAGTTATTATCAATCCCGATATTAGCGGCTGTTTCCTCAAAATTATTGATAAATTTGACAGCACTTTTAACACTGTTTTTTATTTTTTTTGATAGTGAAATTTTGCCTTTACCTAGTTTTTGCGAAAAGTAGTTTACAAAGCTATTAATGTGTATTAGCGAGTCATATCCAACCGCTCCTAACTTTGTTAGCCACTTGCTATGTTGCATAGTTACATCAAAAACATCGCCATGAAAAATCCATGCTTTTCTCCCATCTAAATTAAGCACAATTTTATTTACAATTTTAAATGATCCCATTCTAAAACCAACAAATTTTCTGAGCATTTCATCATGGTTTCCGGTAACGTAGTACACTTTAACACCTTTGCCAATTAAACCAGTAATGTGCTTAATTACCTGCATATGTTCTTGTGGCCAATAGCGCTTGCTAAATTGCCAGATATCAATAATATCTCCATTTAAAATTAACGTTTTTGGCTTTATACTTTTGAGGTATTGCAAAAGTTCTTTAGCATGACAGCCATAAGTACCTAAATGCACATCAGAAATTACCACTAAATCAACTTTGCGTTTTTTAGTTTTCATTTGAATTAAAAATATAGTTACTACTAATACTTAATTTTTGGAGGCGGTAATAGAACCTTAACTTTAGAGAGAGAAGGGAAAAGAAAAAGTTATTTATTAATGAGGCAATTATTGCCATTACATTTGGTTTGCACAAAATTAAACTGTCTATATTAAGTATAAGTGTATTTAGTATTACTATTTCAACAAAGATTGGACCTTGTGTATGGCAATTGTAATACAGAAAAATTGAAAATATCATATAAACAAACTGAACAGTGCACATGGTATCGCTTTTATTTAAGTATTAACATTGAATTAAAGTTAATATTTCGGTAATCTTTTCTTCAACCACTTGCATGGCACAATTCCTATCTTTGCGATAGTCTATAAATGACCTAAAAAATTTTATACTTAAAACAGATTCTCCTTTTCAATGATAATTAACACTATAAAAATTTCTTTTTGCCTTTTAATTCTTCTTTTGAGTGGCTATATTAAAGCTCAAACTATTATTGCTTTTCAAGGATTTGAGGGTAGTGCTAGTGATAATTGGACTTATGTGAGTCCGACACAAGCAACAGGTAACCAACAAGTATTAGTTGGAGCTGGTAACTATGGATTAGGATATGCTCATACTGGAAATAATAGTTGTAGAGCAGGTGGAGGTAGCACAGATTGCGGTACAGGAAGTGCCAATTGTTTAAACAACGCTACAAGTGGTGGTGGATGCACTAATTTACCAAATAGCACAATTGTAACTTTCGATACGATTGATATTAGTTGCTATACAAATGTTCAAATAGAAGTTTGGCATCGTTCAAACACGGTTTGTGTTGGTGCAGGTTTTGATGCCAGCGATAACTTAAAATTTGAAGTAAGTATAAATGGTGGTGCTTGGACACAAGTTGGATTAATGTCTAGTGCTAATAATCATACCTGGAATTACACTGATTTGACAGCCGGTACTAATTCCATCGTTGCAAATCCATATATCTATTCAGTTCCATTGGGAACCTATAGTATTGCTTTTAGAACCAATGCCATAGTTAACAGAACTGATGAAGTATATTATATTGATGATGTAAAAATTACTGGTACGCCTAGTTCGCTTTCAATACCAGTGCTTACTGTGGTACAACCAGTCTGTTCTGCTCCAATTGGTTCAATTGAAATAGTTTCTCCAAATTTTAATGGTTTTACTTACAGTATTGATAGTGTAAATTTTAATAACACTAACGGTATTTTTACTAACTTAACACCAGGCAATAATTATTTTGTGCAGGTACAAAGTCCAGCAGGTTGCTTTTCGCCTGTGATAACAGTGGAGATTGATAGTGTTATATCATCGTCAGTTAATGCAACGATTACTGCCTTGGGTTCAAGTGTTATTTGCATTGGCGATAGTGTGGTATTAGAATCAGCGATAGGCAATGCTTCATATCAATGGCTTTTTAATGGTGTAGCCATAT
>Ga0247832_1004313_pt1 | contig 17962 bp, 15 predicted proteins | sample LaCruzMarch2015__10_FD_192407 | JGI IMG/M metagenome (GOLD analysis project Ga0247832, IMG submission 192407) | Freshwater microbial communities from meromictic Lake La Cruz, Castile-La Mancha, Spain - LaCruzMarch2015_4m | ecosystem: Environmental > Aquatic > Freshwater > Lake | place: Spain... | reverse complement strand
AAAGGATGCTTCTAGCGAAAACTCATCCATGCTCAAAGGGGTTGTCATTCTCGAGGCACTGGCAGCGCTCAGGCAGCCTGCTACGCTAGCACAATTGATGCAAATCACGGGCATGCCAAAAGCCTCATTGCATCGCACGCTGGCAATTTTTGAAGAAGCCAGCCTAGTCGTTCGCGAACCGGGTGGAAAAGCATATGCCCCTGGTGAGCGCCTCTCGAAGTTAGCGCTGGAGACTTTGTGCCACGATAGCGTCTCTAGCGTCCGTCACTCGATATTGCGTAAATTAGTTGCTGATCTAAAGGAAACCTGCAATCTAGCTGTACTTCGGCAAGGTGAGCTCTTTTACCTCGACCGAGTTGAGGCAAACTGGGCTCTTCGATTGCATCTGCCGCCCGGTACGGTATTGCCGCCCCATTGCAGTGCGAGCGGAAAGCTATTACTTGCCTATAAGCCAATGGAAGAGCGAACGCGCTTATTAGACAATCTTCCGCTTGAACAATTTACCCACCGCACTATTACCGATCGCGATCTTCTGGAGTCTGAATTGGATCGTATTCTTAGTACGGAATATGCAGTCGACAATGAAGAATACGTCTTAGGTGTTTCGTGCGTAGCAGTGCCAGTGAAGGATAAACATGGCGATGCTGTAGCAGCTATCGCCATTCATGCCGCTACTGCACGCCTACCCCTAAACCAAGCAATGGAATACATTCCGCAACTGCGTGAGGCGGCTACCCGTATTTCCAATACGCTTGGCGGATGAGTGGACCCCAGTCATGCTCGAAAAATACCCACATCTCAATTTACTCATTAAGGAATCACAGGGCCAAAAAAGGCTGGGGGTCGTTTTTCCATTGAACGAGCCGTCACTTGAAACAGTGGCGCAACTGCAAAAGTACGCGCTATGTACTCCGGTCTTAATTGGACCGAAATCCGAAATTGAGGCACTTGCAAAGCTTGTATCACTTAAGCTGGATGGCATTGAAATTATTGATACCCCCAATGACCCAATCACAGCAGCGAAAACAGCCGTTACCCTCGCGAAGTCAGGCAACGTGTCTGCGCTGATGAAGGGCTCTCTCCATACGGAGGATTTAATGGGGCCTGTGGTTGGCAAGGATGGCTTGAGAACAAGTCGTAGAACCAGCCATATTTTTTTATTTGAGCTACCTAGCTACCACAAACTCCTGGGCATCAGCGATTGCGTAGTCAATATCGCTCCGTCGATTGAGCATAAAAAAGATATTTTGCTCAATAGCCTTGAGGCACTTTTCAAACTCGGAATAACGAAACCAAAAGTAGCCATCGTTGCTGTGACGGAAGTCATTAACCCCGGTATGCAGGCAACGCTAGATGCAAAAGCATTGGTTGATCTACAGCAGGACAATGCATTTTTTCCAGGCGCTCTCATCGAAGGCCCCTTTGGCTTTGATAATGCTATTTCTGCGAGTTCTGCGGCAACCAAAGGAATTCAGTCTGCGGTTTCCGGCGATCCCGATCTGCTACTTGTGCCTGATTTAGGAGCCGGGAATATTCTGTATAAATCGCTTGTTTATATGGCGGGAGCGGAGTGTGCTGGCGTCATCCTTGGCACCGTAGTACCCATTATTTTGACGTCACGGTCAGACTCAGTTTTTTCTCGAGTTGCCTCCACCGCATTGGCAATGCGCTTAGCTTAAAACTACATTTACTTTCAGAGACAAAAGAATATGTTTAAGATTTTTTCAAAAGACCCCATTCACGACCCAATTCATTCTCAAGCGCCAGCGACAGAGATAAAGACAACAACCTGTTATATGTGCGCCTGTCGATGCGGCATCCGGGCCCACCTGCGCGATGGTGAACTGGTCTACATTGATGGCAATCCGGATCACCCACTAAATCAAGGTGTGATTTGCGCCAAAGGCTCTGCCGGCATCATGAAGCAAAAATCGCCTGCCCGCATTACTAAACCATTACTGCGCCGAAAAGGAAGTGATCGTGGCGCCGGTGAATTTGATGAGATTAGCTGGGATCAAGCATTTGAAATGCTTACCCAGCGCCTGCAAAAAATTCGTGAGACCGATCCAAAGAAATTCGCGCTGTTTACCGGTCGCGATCAGATGCAAGCTTTAACTGGTCTTTTTGCCCGTCAATTTGGTACGCCGAATTATGCAGCGCACGGTGGATTTTGTTCGGTCAATATGGCTGCCGGCATGATCTACACCATTGGCGGCAGCTTTTGGGAGTTCGGTGGGCCCGATCTTGAGCATGCGAAGTTATTCGTCATGATTGGTACTGCAGAAGACCATCACAGTAACCCAATGAAAATAGCGCTTTCTAAATTTAAGCGCTCTGGTGGCCGCTTTATTTCGATTAACCCGGTTCGCACTGGTTATTCCGCTATTGCAGATGAGTGGATTCCGATTAAACCTGGAACTGATGGCGCTCTGTTTATGGCGCTGATGCATGAACTGATTCGCAAAGAACAGTATGACGCTGATTTCCTCAAGCGCTACAGCAATTCTGGTCAGCTGGTTTGCCTTGATGCAGGCCCCGAAGAAGGCCTCTTCTTATTCGACCCAGACTCGGATCCAATTAACGCCGATTTACCGCATAACAAATACGTTTGGGATGCAACCACCCAAAGCGCTAAGCCGTGCTTTGAAAAAGGAGTTTCGCCAATTTTATGCGGTGAATTCATCATGGGGCCGGGCCCGCATCAGGGTAAAAAAGTGGCCCCTGCCTTTGAATTGTTGCGGCGGCAGGTTGAAAAAACTACTCCCGAATGGGCGTCTTCGATTACCAGTATTCCAACAGCACGCATTGAAAAACTGGCGGAAGAAATTGCGCATAGTGCATTCAAACAAGCATTTGAGCTACCCGTTACATGGACCGATGCATGGGGTGAAGAGCACAAAACGGTAACTGCTAGACCGGTTGCATTTCATGCCATGCGCGGATTGGCCGCCCACTCGAATGGCTTTCAAACCACACGCGGTTTGGCAGTATTGATGTCCTTAATCGGCACCATTGATAGGCCAGGTGGTTTTAGACATAAGGCGCCTTATCCACGTCAAACTCCGCCGAATGTGAAGCCGCCTTCCTCTGAGGATGACATTAAACCCAATACACCCCTAGGCAAAGCGCCTTTAGGATGGCCAACGCAACCCGAAGATCTTGCTTTAGATAAAAACGGCAACGCTCTGCGCATTGATAAAGCGTATACCTGGGAGCACCCACTTGCAGCCCATGGATTAATGCATAACGTCATTACCAATGCCGTAAAAGGGGACCCCTACTCTATTGATACATTAATGATCTTCATGGCCAATATGTCATGGAACTCCACGATGAATACCATGGAGGTGCGCGAATTACTTAATAGTAAAAACGCAGATGGGGAATTTAAGATCCCATTCCTTGTGGTTTGCGATGCCTTTCAATCCGAGATGGTTGACTTTGCTGATCTCGTCTTGCCGGACACGACGTATTTAGAACGCCATGACGTGATGAGCATGCTTGATCGACCCATCTCGGAATACGATGGCCCAGTCGATTCAGTACGTATTCCAGTGCTACCACCCACCGGCGAGTGCAAGCCTTTCCAAGAGGTGTTAATCGAACTCGCATCGCGCCTAAAATTCCCCGCCTTTACAAGCGAAGACGGCAGTAGGAAATTCGTCGACTATCCGGACTTCATTACCCGATTTGAAACGGCGCCCAATTCCGGCATTGGTTTTTTAGCGGGCTGGCGCGGAAAAGACGGTGAAAAAAGCCTCCGGGGAGAGCCAAATAAAGACCAATGGCAGCGTTATGCCGAAAATAATTGTGTGTTTCAACACCATATGCCAGTAGAGCATCAATACATGCGAAATTGGAATCGTGGCTATCTCGACTTTAGCAAGGCAAATGCGCTGCGTCAAAAAAACGACCCCATTATGATTGCAATCTACTCTGACATTTTACAAAAATTCAGGCTAGCCGCAAAAGGCCAGCGCAAAGGAGCAACACCCCCTGAGCACCTAAAGTCACGTATTCTGAAATACTTCGATCCTCTACCATTTTGGTATCCGCCACTCGAAGATGAAGTGACCGACTTAAATGAATTCAGTCTGAATGCGATTACCCAAAGGCCAATGGCCATGTACCATTCGTGGGACTCCCAAAACGCTTGGCTAAGACAGATTCATAGCCACAACTACCTTTACGTCAACACCAAAACTGCGCTAGAACATGGCATTAATGATGGTGCCTGGATGTGGATTGAATCCCAATGGGGCAAAGTGAAATGCATGGCACGCCACTCGGAGGCAGTAGATCCAGGCACGGTCTGGACGTGGAATGCAATTGGTAAGGCAGAATCAGCATGGAGCCTCGATCCCGCATCGGATGAGTCAAAAAAAGGATTCTTGCTCAACCACCTAATTACAGAGGAGCTGTCCCTGGGTGGATTTTCAATAAGCAACTCCGATCCAATTACGGGTCAAGCTGGCTGGTATGACGTACGCGTCAAACTCGCCGCAGCTGGAGAAAATGAACCCGAGGAAACATGGCCACAAGTGAAGGCACATCGAGTACCCGGCATGATTAAAAATAAATCGTAATCAACCCATTTATTAACTATGAATCAAACCATGAATCTCAAAAAAGAAACTGCGGATCACAAGAAGCAACTGGCGCTTGTCATCGATCTCAATGTCTGTGTTGGTTGCCATGCTTGCGTCACCTCTTGTAAAGAATGGAATACCTCAGGCTCTGCTGGGCCGCTAACCGACCTTAATGCGTATTCAGCAAATCCGAGTGGTACTTTCTTTAATCGGGTACAAACCTACGAGGCTGGAATTTTTCCAAACACGCAAACCGTTCATTTTCCAAAATCCTGCCTGCACTGCGAAGAGCCCCCTTGTGTTCCAGTCTGCCCAACCGGGGCAAGCTATAAGCGCGAAGAAGATGGCATTGTTTTGGTGGATTACGACAAGTGCATCGGTTGCAGTTACTGCTCATGGGCTTGCCCATACGGCGCCAGGGAGCTGGATCAAGAGCGCCAAGTAATGACCAAGTGCACCCTTTGCGTAGATCGAATCTATAGCGAAACATTACCCGAATCCGAGCGAAAGCCTGCCTGCGTTCTAGCTTGCCCAACAAGTGCACGGATTTTTGGTGATGTGCATGATCCAAAGTCCGATGCCAGCATAGCCATTCAAGAGCGCTCCGGCTATGCACTCATGCCCGAGTGGGAAACTCAGCCTGCAAACCATTATTTACCACGCTCCATTATGGAAACTATTGAAGCCGCAAGGAAAGACAGTTAATGCGCCCACAATTTTCAATCATCTTTTTTACAACCTTAGCCGGCATGGCGCAGGGTTTACTGTTTTCCTTGGCAATCCTTGATTTCCCAGTGCAAATCTTTACGCAATCCTTTTTATCTACCTTTGCATTTCCAGCTGCGCTGGTATTGCTTGGACTGGGGCTCATTGCTTCGTTCTTCCATCTTGGTAGACCAGAGCGGGCTTGGCGCGCTGCGATGATGTGGCGCACCTCTTGGCTTTCACGGGAAGTGATTGTGCTTCCGATGCTGATTGCAGTAACGGTGCTGGGCTTACTGTACTCACTAACAAATGAAATTCCATCTTGGCTATGGATTGCAATGGTTATTGCCACCATATTGCTTTGGATCTGTACTGCAAAGATTTATCAATGCATACGCTTTATTCAGGAATGGTCTCATCCCTCAACCTTGATGAACTTCACGCTACTGGGAATAACATCGGGATGGATGCTATTGGGCGTGCTTGTCGGGCTTTCAGATGGCAGCAAGGAATTCCCTCTCAATAGCGTGATGTCGGGCATCTCTTTTATTCTGCTATTCGTAGCCTTTAATTTAAAGCTCTGGATTTGGCGCCGTAACCGCAGCTTGCGTCCGAAATCAAATCTGGCATCCGCTACCGGGATTAAAGGTACAAACATTCGCCAGACCTCAATGGGTCTGATGGGTGGGAGCTTTAACACCCGAGAATTTTTTCATCACCAAACTGAGCGTGCCATTAGCAACATCCGCAAGATAGTGCTCCTATGCGCTTACATATTCCCCATGATATTAGTGGCCTATTCCATTTCTACCCCATCAAACGTTATTTTTATTCTGGCCTTAACTATTCACTTTATTGGTCTGCTTGCCGAACGGTGGATGTTTTTTGCAGAAGCAAATCACCCTCAGAATTTGTATTACCAACGGGTTTCTTGATCTTGCATTTGGTTAAGCGCAATGGATGACTATATTAATCAACTCATTCATGGAAGAGTTCATGTATCGCCCAAACGCTTAATTCAACCAGGACCTTCACTAGAGCAGAAAAACCAGATATTGGATGCGGCTAAAGCTGCGCCAGACCACGGCAGACATACGCCATGGCACTTTTATGAAGTGAGCGAATCAAGCCGAACATTGCTGGGTGATGTCTTTAGAGATTGCCTACTAGACCGAGATCCTCTAGCAACCCCCCTTCAACTGGATGAGGCTCGAGAAAAAGCCTTTCGAGGCCCCCTCCTATTATTGGCCGCAGCCAATTTAAACGATACCGAAGATGGCATTACGCCACATGAAAAAATGATTTCGCTCGGGTGTGCCATTCAAAACATTTTACTTATGGCGCACGCTCTCGGTTTCGGCGCTGGATTATCGAGCGGCAAAGCAATACAGAGTGAGCGTTTCAGAGAGCTTTTCAAACTATCCACCAATACGATGCCTACTTGCTTTATTACCATTGGTACAGTATCAAAAAATAAGCCCGGCAACGCTCTGCGGCCAAACTTATCTGTTTACCACTCCATATTTTAAAAAGATCCCCACAGCAGCAAGCATCTGAGAAATTTCAATAACGATAAATTAATGCTCAATCGTTTACGTTACGTGGATCGGTTGATAAAAAAGAGGGTCTAAGGGTCAACTTAGAAAAATAAACATCCAGATTAGGATGATCAGCGCGCCAATTCATTTCAGGCAAACGAAAGTCTAACCAATCTAGCGCACAACCAACAGCGATATCTGCGAGCGTAAACTTATTTAAGTTGCAATACTCAGATGTTGCTATTGAATCAGCCAAATACTTCAAAGACACTTGAACTTTGCTTAGCTGCCTTTCAATCCATTCCTCATTTTGCTGCGCCGTGGGTCTCATCATTCTTTCCCGGCGCGCCAAAATAGCCGCATCTAAAAGTCCGTCGGCCAGGGCCTCAAAGGTCTTTACTTGGGCTTTTTCCAAGTTTAATTGAGGAAGTAGCGGATTGATTCCGCTCATGCCATCTATATAGTCAGCAATAACCGATGAATCAAATATAGGATTGCCATTAGAGAGTAATAGACAAGGTATTTTGCCGAGCGGATTAATTTCATGAAGTTTGGTATTTACATTCCAACCATCCTCAAGTAGCAAAGAATAAGGAATTTCCTTCTCTATAAAACAAATTCTCACTTTTCTTGAAAAAGGACTGGTAGTTGAACCGACTAATTGCATCTTAATAGAGCTACCCTCCACCCAAATTATTAAAGTAACGGTATTTACTGGAATGGATATAGCGAATACGCATATCCACAGGTTTTCCCTTATATGCGTATGCAACTCTGTTAACACATAGAAGGGGTAGATTAATTTTTAGTTTTAGCAATTTTGATATGTACTCATTACCAGGAATCGCCTCTATTGTTTCGCTGATATTGAGAACAGTAATACCATAAACCCTCTGGAATAAGCCATAGAGCGTTTCATTTCTATTCGAAAAAAAACTTTCACTTAAGTTTGGAAACATTTTTTCAGATAAATAGATTTCATCGACTATTGCAGGTTGATTTCTAAAGCTGAGTAGCCTTTTTACTCTATAAATTTTTTCATAGGGCTTAATCGCCAGTTTTTTTGCAATTACTTTGCTGGCACGTATTTTTTCAAAGGATAGCAGTTTTGAATTAGGCAGTTCACGCACTCCCTCAGAACTCTCGATCCTAAAAAATACGTTCAACATGTAATCAGGCGTATGGCTAACAACAAATGTACCCCTGCCTTGCTCTCTGACGAGGATGTTTTCTGCAACCAATTCATTGATTGCCCGCCGAATTGTTCCGATACTGACTTGATAGCGAGAAGCTAAGATAGGCTCACTGGGTATAGCCTGATTGTGGCGCCATTTATTTTGACGAAGCAATTCAGTAAGGGCGTACTTTACTCTCTTGTATGCAAACTCAGTTGTTTTAACCACGGTTTATCGCCAACCCAAAAGTTATCTGGAAGTAATTATTCATATATATGACTTATTCAACTATTGTAACCCCGATGTAAATGAATAATGTAAAAATAATTCAATAAAAACAAGTGCTTAGTATTTTTTAGCCCCAAATTTGCGGGGAATTGGCCAATTGTCATCCCATGTCAAAGTGGCTAATATGAATCGAGATGAAATCACTCGAATCCATTACTCTCCATCGGATTGAGCTACCTTTGAAGGTGCCCTATAAACTGGCATTTGGGCCCGTTACCCATTTTGATACATTGATCGTCAGTGTGACAGATGCCAATGGGAGTCAAGGATTCGGTGAAGCAACCATTCTTACTGGCTATACACAAGAGACTATTACAGGTAGCTGGGATTTAATTCAAGAACTTGCAAAAAAATTAATAGGGCAATCCGAAGAGTCAAATCAACACCTTCTAGATCAATATATAGCAAGCGATCCGTTTACAGTGACAGCCCTGGCTTCAGCGATTGAGCTGGCTAAGTATAAAAGTGAATTTCTTAATCAATCCATTGCATCAGTCCCCATACTCGGAGTAGTGAATGCGGAAACCCTTGAAGAACTTGAGCTTGAAATCGAGAACCTGTTATCGAACGGATTCAAAACCCTCAAAGTTAAGGTTGGATTTGATGTAGACAAAGATAGCTTGAAAGTGAAGAATGTTCAAAAAGTCTTAAAGGATCGGGCACAAATTCGGCTCGATGGTAATCAAGGCTATTCGAGAACTGAGGCCATTCGCTTTATCGAGCAACTAAATCCATCAGGAATAGAGCTGTTTGAACAGCCGTGTCATGCTGATGATTGGGATTCCGCTTTGGCAATTTCAAAAATCGCGAATGTACCGATGATGCTGGATGAGTCCATTTATGGGCTTGAAGATATACAGAGAGCGGCAGATTTAAATATCGCCACCTACATTAAGGTCAAGCTCATGAAATTTGGCTCCTACAAAAACTTAAGCAATGCCCTTACTCTCATATCTAATTTGGGAATGAAGCCTGTTCTCGGTAATGGCGTTGCAGGCGAAATCGGCTGCTGGATGGAAGCACTCGCTGCAAGAACACATATTACGAATGCTGGTGAAATGAATGGCTTTATGAAGCCAATCTCCTCCATCCTGCAAAATCCCCTTCAATTCAAAGATGGTTGCATCTCACTTGAACCATCCTACCTTCCCAATATTGACTTCAATTTAGTCCAGAAGTTCCAGATTTTTTCTAAGCAATATTACTAAACGAGAAAAATATGCGCGCAATCCAAATTGATGAGTTCGGTGGGCCAGACAAATTAATAGCAAAAGACATTCCTATACCTACCCCAGAAGAAAATGAGGTAGTCGTTAAATTAGAATACTCTGGAATTAACTATATGGACGTGTATATGCGTAATGGTTCATATGCAAAATCCCATACGTATCAAACGCCCTTGCCTATGACTGTTGGCATGGAGGGTGCCGGAACAATTCATGCGCTTGGGAAAAATGTTACGGGATTCAAACTAGGAGAACGAGTCGCATATTGTCTTTCTAGAGGAAGCTATGCAGAATATGCGGCAGTCCCCGCATGGAGACTTGTCAAGATTCCGGAATCAGTAAACAGCAGTAATGCTGCAGCATTAATGCTTCAAGGCCTCACGGCACATTACCTTACTAATTCAGCATATTCTCTTACAGCGAATGATTCCTGCTTGATTCATGCCGGCGCTGGTGGGGTGGGTCAACTTGTAATCCAACTAGCTAAACTCAAAGGCGCTACTGTGATCACTACCGTAGGCAGTGAAGAGAAGGCAGAAATTGCAACGAAATTAGGGGCAGACCATACTATTCTTTATCGCGAATTAGATTTTCAGAAAGAGCTAATGCGAATTACTGAAAATCAGGGCGTCAACGTTGTATATGATTCCGTTGGAAAAGATACTATCGACCGAAGTATTCGATGCCTACAAAAAAGAGGGTTATGCGTCATGTTCGGCGCAAGTTCAGGCCAAGTAGCGGGCATTGCGCCCTTAGCTTTGGCTGAAGCTGGCTCCATTTACTTCACTCGCCCACATCTAGCAGACTATATTCCAAACACTGAAGTTATCAATCAAAGAATGGGTGAAATTTTCTCTTTGATTTCAGATGGAAAGTTACACGCCTCAATACATGATGTATATCCGCTATCCGAAATCCAAAAAGTCCATGAATTGCTTGAATCTCGAGCAACTTTAGGTAAGTTTCTTTTGAACGTAGCATAAAACCGAAGGAGTCCAACGATGAAAAATTTAATAAAAAGCATTATTACCCTCTTATTGCCTCTCGTTTCACTGCTATATATAAATCCCATATATGCTCAAAAAAAATATCCAGCAGGTCCAATCGAATTGATTGTTCCTTGGGGACCTGGAGGTGGAGCAGACGTCATGGGCAGGTTGGCTGCAAGATGGCTTGAAAGTGATTTAAAAACGAACGTTGTCGTTCAGAATGCTGCAGGCGCAACCGGCAGTATTGGCCTAAATAAAATGATCCGAGAGGGAGCGACAGGCTACTCTATAGGGGTTATGACTGGCGATACGCTTTCCTTGGATGCGTTTCCTAAATCTGCATTTAGCTACAGTGAGGTAACACCCTTGGCTGTGATGATTCGCCAGCCCTCAGGCCTCTTCATCAACTTTGATAGCCCTATCAAATCCTGGGATGATTTAATTGCTGCAGCAAAACGAAAGCCAAACTCAATCAATGTTGCTATTACAGGCCCCAATAGCCCTGATGAATCTACTGTCAATTATTTAGGCACAAAGGGTGTCAATTTGGTTAGCATCCCTTATCCAAAACCAGCAGAACGTTATATCGCTGTACTCGGCAACCAAGTAGAACTGTTATATGAACAAGCCGGCGATATCCGGGGTCATCTAGAGGGTAAAAAACTTCGTCCTCTGATTTTTTTCGCATCAAAGAGACTCCCCCCTCCCTTTGCAGACATACCAGTATCGAGCGATTACGGATACGATATTTTATTGCCGCAAACACGTTCAATTGTGGCAAAAAAAGGGGTAGATCCTAAGACTTTACAAATACTTGCAAATTCTCTAAATAAATTTTCTACCACGCCTGAATTTAGTAATTACTTAAGAGAACAATACGCCTTACCAGATAGCTACATCCCAATGGCTGAAGCCAATGCCTTTCTTGAAAATGAGTTAGCAATCTTCAAAAAACTTACGACTAAATAAGGGAAAGAGGAATGTCGCAGAAAACCATTGTTACCGGAGTCATAGGCTCGGATACCCATATTGTTGGAAATCGAATTATTTCAATGGCTTTAGAGAAAGCTGGTTATAAAGTTATCTCACTAGGCGCGTTAACACCTGCTGAAGATTTTGTAAAAGCCGCAATTGAAACTAAAGCGGATGCAATTCTAGTGTCGTCTTTATATGGTCAGGGAGAATTAGACTGTCGCGGCTTTCGTAGCTTATGTACTGAAGCTGGTCTTGATGGTATTTTGCTTTATGTGGGTGGTAACCTTGTGGTTGGAAAGCGGTCTTGGGATGAAGTTAACGCTATGTTCTTAGATATGGGTTTTGATAGGGCCGCTCCACCAGGAACTAGATTAGAAGACATTCTTTCCTGGCTGGAGCAGGACCTGGGAAAACAATAACTAAACGATGATGTTGACCCCATGAGCGAGTTCGCCCTCTTGATCGATTTTGGTAGCACTTACACCAAATTAAGAGCCATTTATTTAGATGAGGCCAAAATCCTTGGATCCAGTCAAGGACCCTCTACTGTTACAACCGATATTAATGTTGGCATGGAGCAGGCCCTCAATAGCTTAAAAAATAGTCTTGGAAGCCTTCCACCATTTAAGTATCGCCTCGCCTCGAGTAGCGCGGCTGGTGGGCTAAAAATGGTCACGATTGGCTTAGTTAAAGAGCTCACGGTCGAGGCAGCCAAACGTGCAGCACTTGGTGCTGGCGCAAAATTGGTTGGCATTTTTGCTAACAGACTCAACTCTTCAGATTTAAAACAGATCATGGACTTAAATCCAGACATCATCCTACTGGCCGGTGGAACAGATGGCGGAGACTCTCAGGTTGTTATCCATAATGCAAAAAAGCTGGGGGAAAGCTCCTTAGATTGTCCATTTATTTATGCTGGTAATCGGTCTGCAGTGGATGAAATAAGCCATGCATTTGCACATAAAAATCTGGTAATAACAGAAAATGTTATGCCGGAATTTAATGTACTGAATATCGAACCTGCAAGGGCGGCTATTCGGGATATATTTATTAATCGAATCATCTACGCAAAAGGCATCGATAAAGCAAAAAATCAGTTTGATCATCTGCTTATGCCAACCCCATCGGCTGTCATGGAGGGTGCACGTCTGATAGCCGATGGCTATAACGACAGTACTGGGTTGGGAGAGTTGCTTGTGATTGATCCTGGCGGCGCCACAACCGATGTCCACTCGATCGCTACTGGTAACCCGTCAACTCAAGGGATTATTCAGCGAGGGCTACCTGAGACCCGTGTTAAACGAACCGTAGAGGGTGACTTAGGAATGCGCCATAACGCAGTTACGATTCTAGAGACTGTCGGTGTTGATGAGTTAGTCAGTTTAAGTAATATTCATGGTGAAAAGATCATCGAAATGATCACCTACCTATCAAACAATCCCGATTCCGTTCCTCAAAGCCAAAAAGAGATCGCTTTAGATGGTGCGCTTGCTAGCTCAGCATTGAAAATTGCTATGAAAAGACACTGTGGCTCGGTAGAGGTTGTTTACACTGCTACCGGTCCAGTGACGGCGCAAGATGGTAAAGACCTGACTCAAATTAAAACCCTGATTGGAACTGGTGGGGTTATCGCCCATAGCAACGATCCCATATCCCTCCTCAAATGCACCCTTTCCTCTGCAGATGAACCTAACTCCCTGAGGCCAATATCACCGCAAATTTTGATAGACAGGGACTACATTCTATTTGCATGCGGTCTTTTAAGTCAGGTTGACCCAAAAGCTGCATTCAACTTAGCAATAGAGCATCTTACTAACAGTAAATAAAGAAAATAATATTATGAGCAATGAAGCGTCCATATCCGAAAAAAGAATTGATGAATCTGAATTTCTTGAAATGCGTAAAGCCAATCTGCTGAGATGGCCAACGGGATCAGGCGTTGATTTTGAGCGCGCATTGGAAAGACAAAAATCACTTCCCGACCACAAAAGACTCGACTTGGTCATGAGAAAAGCAGTTGCTCAGGGCAGGTGCTTAGTCCAACCTCGCGGCGGATTTGGTACCTTTAAAGATCAAAAAGAGCTGATGCAGATCATCGATAAAGAAGGTTTAGCTGACATCGTCCCAACAACAACCGATAGTTACACCCGCAATGAGCAATTTGCGCTGGCCCAAAAAGGCGTTGATGAATCAGAAAAATTAGGCCGTTCACTTTTAAATGGTTACCCAATAGTGAATTATGGGGTTGCAAAAGCCAGCGAACTCATTGATGCAATCGATAAGCCTGCAATTATGCTAACCGGCACCACTATGCCTAAGCTAACCGGCGAGATTGGTTTTGCAGCTGGATATACTGGCTACCTCGGATCCGGTATTGCCTACACCACATCCTATATTAAAGAGTTGTCTATCGAAGATGGTATTAAAAACTACCAGTACTTAGATCGGCTTTCTGCAATGTATCTTGATCATGGTGTAGAGCTACATCGTCGCCAGCCCAGCTTTTTAACTGGCACCAATATACCGCCTTCAATTGCAATCATTATTGCAATACTGGATTTACTGCTTGCTGCGGCTCAAGGCGTCAAGAATTACGGACTAGAAATGGGTGAAACACTGCATCTCATACAAGATGCAGCAGCCGTGAAGGCCTGTAAAGAACTCTGCCAGGAATATCTCAGCATTAAAGGCTACCACGATGTATTTACTCCAATCACGCTGTTGCATTGGATGGGGGCTTGGCCACAAGATGAAGCGCAAGCAGCCTCTTTAGTGAGTTACGGTGGTACCCTTGCGGCTATTTCTGGAGCAACTTCAGTAACCACCAAGACACTGCATGAGGCTTTTGGTATTCCTACTCCGAAAATTAATGCGGATGGCTTAAGAATGACAAGAATGGCCATTTATCTTGCTAGAAATATTAAATTAGACTCTATGCATGAATTTCAGAATGAAGTCAATTTGATTAAGAGCGAGGTCCGCCCAATCGTCAATAAAGTATTGGAAATGGGCGATGGTGATGTCGCCCTTGGATCTGTCAGAGCCTTTGAGGCAGGGATCTTGGATATTCCTTGGTCTCCAAATAAATGGGTAAAAAGCAAAGTCATGCCTGCCAGAGATGTTGATGGCTGCCTTCGAATATTGGATCCAGGCAATATGCCTTTTTCAAAAGAGGTAATGGAATTTCATACTGAGAAACTGAGGCTACGAGCTGAAAAAGAAAAGCAGCCTTTCGATATAAATCTAGCAGTGTCTAGTGTTTATGAGATGTCTGAATCAATGGAAACGCTTCTGAGCGATAAATGGTAGATACTTAATCCTGTAGAAACGAAAAAGAGGTTCGCATAAGCGAACCTCTTTTTTTACACCAAAGATTCTATTTATACGTAATCTTTATACTTTTCCAAGAGACGCACTGGCTTAGATAAGGCATCGCGACGGAATGGATCGCCCAGTTCGCGTGTGCACATAATTTCAATAACACACGTCTTGCCCTCGTTCATTTGCATCTCTATAGCCTTCTTCAGCGCTGGGCCAACTTGGTCAAGCTGATCAACTACGATACCTTCTGCACCCATTGCTATTGCCATTCCTGCAAAACTAGGGCTTTCTAATTCACCGGCTACAAAACGGCGATTGTAGAAATCAACTTGGTTTTTCTTCTCAGCACCCCATTGGCGATTATGGAAAACAATGGCAGTTACTGGAATATCGTGGCGCACTGCAGTCATAATTTCCACCATACTCATTGCCCAAGCACCATCACCGGCGTAGGCAATCGCTGGCCTTTCGGGTGCAGCCGCTTTTGCACCAATCATGGTTGGCAGTGCATAGCCGCAATTACCAAAACTCATTGGAGCAAAAAAGCTCCGTGGCTTTTCAAAACGCAAATAACTGTTCGCGACTGAATTGATGTTTCCAATGTCAGTGGAAACCATCACATCGACTGGCATTGCTTTTTCAAGCTCACGTAAAACTTGTCTAGGGCTAAGGTAATTACCGCCGGTTGGGGTTTTTTCCTTTTTTTGCTCTTCTATCATGTCAAGGCTGAATGCATCCCGCTCATGCGTCCACTCATCAAGCTCTTTTTCCCAGGCTGTCTTTTCAGCAGCAATGGTTTTGGCCCGATCGGCCTTGCTTGCGTCACATACTAAGGTTTTATTTGCGAGGCGCTGCGTCAATGCAATCGCCGCAGCCTTTGCATCTCCGCAAATACCGACCGATATTTTTTTAACCAATCCCAGCATTTTGTTATCAGCATCAATTTGAATAATCTTGGCGTTCTTTGGCCAGTAATCCATGCCATGCTGGGGCAAAGTACCAAAGGGTCCTAGGCGTGATCCCAACGCAACCACGACGTCTGCTTGTGAAATCAACTTCATTGCTGCCTTCGAGCCCTGGTAACCGAGTGGACCACACCACAATGGGTGACTTGCTGGGAAGGAATCGTTATGCAAATAGCTATTGACAACTGGGGCGCCCAAACGCTCTGCCAATGCTTTGCATTCCTCAACCGCATCACCCATGACAACACCGCCGCCAGAAATAATCACTGGGAACTTCGCTTTAGCCAAGAGTTCAGCAGCTTCGTTTAGGCTGTGCTCACCCCCGGGGCCGCGATCGAGGCGATTTGGCTGGGGAATCTCCACTTCGATTTCGCCATAAAAATAATCCCTTGGAATGTTCAGTTGTGTTGGGCCCATTTCCGACATGGCACGATCAAAACAACGGCCTGTATATTCGGCCATGCGCTTTGGATTATTGACATGACCTTGGTACTTGGTGAATTCCTCAAACATCGGGAGCTGATTTGCCTCTTGGAAGCCGCCAAGGCCCATTCCCATCGTGCCCGTTTCGGGAGTAATCATCACAACTGGGGTATGCGCCCAATATGCGGCAGCGATTGCAGTCACGCAGTTGCTTATTCCAGGTCCATTTTGGGCAATGACTACCCCATGCCTACCGCTGACACGAGCGTAACCATCAGCCATGTGTGCAGCTCCTTGCTCATGCACTACGGGAATCAAACGAATACCTGCTGGAGCAAAAATATCCATTGCGTCCATAAAAGCAGAGCCCATAATTCCAAAGATGTCGGTTACGCCATTGGCAGCCATTGTTTCGACAAAGGCCTCTGAAGGCGTCATTTTTTGTGGGCCTGTTGTTACTGCATGATCCGCTTTGGACATATGGAATCTCCGTTAATGGGTTAAAAATTACGTATTAAATGAATAAGCTTATCTCTGGCTTAATTCTAGCATTATTTCAAATTAACTGAACAATTTGTTCTATAATAATAAAAAATAGGCAAAAAATAAGGGAAATCCCCATGTTAAATCGAATAAGTGGAATGATATCGCTTATATATTTGAACAATCCCTGTCTAAAATAAAATAACACCACCTGGAACCAAAATGCAAAATAGTCCTGAATTAACAAGCTTAGGAGAGGCAAAGCCGGATGCCCTTTTTTCCGCCAAAAGCGCCTTTCCTGAATGCCAGTTTCCGTGCGACTTTGAGGTTCCACGTTTTTCATCACGGCATGATTTAGTTCCAGAAATCGACCCGAACTACCGCCTCGATAGCGATACGACCATCGCCCTGCTATCCGGGTTTCGATTTAATCGAAGGGTGCTTTTGCAAGGCATGCATGGCACCGGGAAATCAACGCACATTGAACAGGTTGCGGCCAGACTGAATTGGCCATGCCTTCGCATCAATTTAGATGGTCAGATTACGCGCATGGACCTGCTGGGCAAAGACATTATTACCATCAAGGATGGCAAGCAAATAACCGAATTTCAACTCGGTCTTATTCCATGGGCAATGCAAAGACCCATTGCTTTGGTGCTGGATGAATATGATGCCGGCCGGCCCGATGTCATGTTTGTGATACAGCGGATGCTAGAACGCGAAGGCAAGCTCACTCTATTAGATCAGAACCGAGTTATTGAGCCGCATCCCGCTTTTCGAATATTCGCTACCAGCAATACAGTAGGCTTAGGCAACTGGAACAGCATTTACCATGGCACCCAACTCCTCAATCATGGTCAAATGGATCGATGGGATGTAGTTGCCGCACTCAATTACTTAGAGCCTAAGGCCGAAGAGCAAATTATTAAGGCTAAAGTTCCAAGCTTAAATAATTCCGAGAATAGCCTTGTGGTTGAGCAAATGATTGCCTTGGCTAATTTAACGCGCAATGGTTTTGCTGCGGGAGACTTATCCACCCTCATGTCGACCAGAACAGTAATCACCTGGGCAGAAAATTGGGCTATTTTTGGCGATCTCGCGTTGGCATTTCGCTTAGCCTTTTTAAATAAGTGCGAGTCCGAAGAAAAAAAATTAATCGCCGAATACTACCAACGCTGCTTCAATACAGAATTGGTTTTACCGAAGAGCAACTTAGACCAATAGAAGATTTCCTTGCAAACTCAATCCTCGCAAGAGCTGCTCACCCAAGAGCGCTATGGTGCAA
>Ga0247832_1004312_pt1 | contig 17966 bp, 16 predicted proteins | sample LaCruzMarch2015__10_FD_192407 | JGI IMG/M metagenome (GOLD analysis project Ga0247832, IMG submission 192407) | Freshwater microbial communities from meromictic Lake La Cruz, Castile-La Mancha, Spain - LaCruzMarch2015_4m | ecosystem: Environmental > Aquatic > Freshwater > Lake | place: Spain... | reverse complement strand
GCGCACCAGATTAGGCGGCAAGAGGTTGAGCGTGGCGCACAGCTGGCGCGAGGTCACGCCCGGGTTGTGGCAGATGGTGGACATGACCGAAAAATCCACCGGCTTCAAACCATAAGGTGCCAGGCGCTCCAAAAACAACTCGATGATGCTCAGCGCTGCCCGGCGGGCGTTGTAGCCCATCAGGGTTTGCAGGTAAGTGGTGTCCACTTGGTCGATGGCCGAACCCTTCGCGAGGTCGACTTTGGGGGCGCGTGCTTTCTTGGACGGCGGCATGGAGGCTTACTTCATGCAACCAGTGTGCATTGCTGAACGATGATGAAGGAGCGCATCTGGAATTCGGGCAGCACCCAACTGCGCAGGGCCTTGGCGGGGATTGTCCAGCGGGTCTGGGCGTTCGGCGTGCTGTCGTCCACACCCGCTTCGATGCGCAGCCAAGCCCAGTCCATCAGCACCAGCGCCACGGCGCGCAAATAGTCATCGGCCACGCGGTAAGCCAAGGCTGCATCTTGTGCGCTGGCTTTGACGATCTGCTGGGTGACGGCGCGCAGGGTCTGGATGCGGGCTTGCGCTGAGGTACTGGTTTTGGCCGCTTTGGGAAGATCCGAGGCAATGGTGTCCAGCAACGCATTCATGCCCGTGCCGCCATCGGCCAGCACTTTGCGCACCAAGAGGTCAATCGCCTGGATCTCGTTGGTGCCTTCGTAAATCATGGTCACACGGGCGTCGCGCACGATTTGCTCAATGCCCCATTCGCGCACATAACCGTGGCCCCCAAACACCTGCAGGCAGTCACTGCTGCCATGAAACGCCTGGTGGGTGAAAACCGATTTCATGACCGGCGTGACGAGCGCGCACCAGCGTTGGGCAGCGGCTTGTGTGTCGGCGTTGGGGCTGTGTTTGATCAAATCGAGTTCGAGCGCGGTGCGGTAAGCCAGCACACGACCGGCATCGACCCAAGCGCGTTGTGTGTCCAGAATGCGGCGCATGGCCGGGTGCTCAGCGATGAAATCGGCTTCTGCAGCCGACTTGCCTTTGCCCGGTGAGCGCATCTGACGGCGCTCTTGGGCATAAGCATCGGCCTTTTGCCAGGCGGCGTCCAGCAGGCCAATGCCTTGCAGGGCCACATGCAGGCGGGCGGCGTTCATCATCACGAACATCGCGTTCAGGCCCTTGCCCGGTTCGCCCACGATGGTGCACACCGCTTCGTCAAAACGCATCACGCAAGTGGGGCTGCCGTGCAGGCCCATCTTTTCTTCGATGCGGTCGCAGTGCACGCGGCTGCGCGAGCCGTCGGGGTAGAACTTGGGGACCAGGAACAGCGACAGGCCTTTGGGTCCGGGCGGCGCATCGGGCAGGCGGGCCAGCACCAGGTGCACGATGTTGTCGGTCAGGTCGTGTTCGCCGCCCGAGATGAAAATCTTGGTGCCGCTCACGGCGAAGTTGCCATCGGGTAAGGGCACAGCCTTGGTGCGGGCCAAACCCAGGTCGGAGCCCGCGTGCGGCTCGGTCAGGCACATGGTGGCCAGCCATTCGCCGGTGGCCACTTTTTCCAAATACTGCGTTTTGAGTTCGTCGCTGGCGTGGTGCTTGATGCACTCGTATGCGCCGTGCAGCAAGCCCGGTGCCATGGTCCAGCCCATGCTGGCTGCACTCAGCATTTCATAGAGCATGGCTTCCAGCACGGTAGGCAGACCTTGACCGCCGTCTTCGGTGCTGGATGCCAGCGCAGGCCAGCCCGATTGCCAAAAGGACTGGTAAGCGGCCTTGAAGCCCGGTGGCATGGTGACCGCGCCGTCTTTCCACTTTGCGCCGATTTCGTCGCCATCGCGGTTGAGCGGGGCGATGACTTCGCCCACGAACTTGCCCGCTTCACCCAGCACCTGATGCATTAAGTCCGAGTCCACCTCGGCAAAGGCGGGCAGGGCTTGCAGTTGAGCAGGTGCGTTCAATACGCATGACAACAGAAACTGCATGTCGTCGGTGCGGGGTTGGTAGGCGTTCATGGTCAATTTAAAAAGCAAGCTTCAAGGGCCGAGTTAACGGTTCATTGGCAAGAAAAATTGGCGGCATTTTCCAAAGAGCCGGGGCCGTGTACTTGGCGACCTTGGGGTAGGCGCACAAGGGACGTGTGCGTTGTGCGCTCCAGCTTGCAGGCAATTCGGTATTCACACCGCCGGCATTGCCCGCGCCGCGCACTTGTGCGGTGATGCTGTCAGGGGCAATGCCTTGCTCAACCCAAGCGACCAGGGGCGTGAGTGCGTCAAACTGGTCTGCAGCGGGGCCTGCGCTGCAATGGTTCATGCCGGGAATGGGAAAGTGGCGTACAAAGTTGGCGCTGTTGGGGACCTGTTTGGCAACACGGTCAACCCAGGCGCGTGTGTCGGTTTCAGAGAAAACCGGGTCACTCACCCCGTGGTAAAGCATGATTTTTGCACCGCGTTGTTGCACCGTCATCATGTTGAGGGGCTGCGCATGGTTCATCGGTGTGATGGTCTCGTCGGCACTTTCGCTGTAGCCCGGTGGCTTGGCAAAAATACCGTTAAACAAGTTGTCGTAATCGGTATCGAACGCTTTGACATCCCGCTTGGGGCTGGTGAACACATGGCTCAAAGCGCCAGGGTCCAAGGCTTGGGAGAAAACAAATTTCCAAGTGGCCCAATTGTTACCCGACACGCCCGTATCAAAGGGAAATGCGCTGTAGTAAGGCTCTCCCTTGGTGGTTTGGCCACCTTTGAAGACTTGCGCAATGACATTTTTTTGCACGGTACTCAAGCACTTGCCATCGCGCCCTGCGGTGCAACTGGCGACATCTTTTTGCACGTCAAAAGCTTTTTGACAAGCCGAAACATCTTGAACCATGCCGTCGGCCGCACCATCGAGTGCGTCGCATTTGGCCAAAACGGCACGGGCCAATATGTGCCGGTCATCGGCGGTGAAGCCCGCACCGATGTCCGGGAATTTCAAATTCGGATTGAAAGGGTGGTTCACCGTCGGGCCAGCGGGTGCCAAGCTGTTCCACTTCGAAGATCCCCACAGCTGTGCCAACGCGGCGTTGGGCAAACGGTAGCCTGGCGCACCAGCCAAGTAGCCGTCAAACTGTTCTGCATAGCGCGATGCGGCCACCAAGGCATGTCGGCCACCATTGGAGCACCCTGCTATGTAAGAGCGATCCGGCAATTTGCCATAAGCCGTTTGGATCAAAGCTTTGGCCATGGGGGTGAGTTTGCCAACGGCGGCGTAACCGTAATCTTGGCGTGCCTGCGGTTCTGAACCAAAGTAAGGGTTTTGCCCAGAGGTGTGCCCGGCATCCGAACTGATGACCGCAAAGCCTTGCGCGAGTGCGCCGGTCAATGGGCCTCCACCCAAAGCCCCCAGTGCGGGTTGCACCACCCCATCCAAGCCGCCGTTGGCTTGGTAGAAAAACCGACCGTTCCAGTCTTTGGGTAAGCGCATTTCAAAGCCAATGGCGTAGGGCTGTCCGTCAGCGCCTTGTCGCTCATGCATCTTGCCTTTGACCAGGCAGTGCTCGCCGACCGTGTAGGCGGTGACTGCGGTGGGCTGCGGACCGTTGCGCACGGCACCGGCAGGAACCAAGGCGGTGGATTCAATGCGTGTTGCCGAGAATTTGAACTGTTCGCGCAGTTCTTCGCATTGAGCCAAAGTGCCACTGCGCGCAGGAGCCAAATTGGGAGGTGCGCTGGACTGCAATCCACCCGCACAGCCAGCCAACAACCATAAACTTCCCAAAGCAAATAATCGGATCGTCATGTTCGTCCTTCTTTCATTGTGAAATTGCAGCGCCCCGATGACCCTGTTGCTGCATCCAGCGTCATGGCCATCGAGCAACCTTTTTTAAAACGACCTGCTGAATCAGGAGTCCACGCTGAAGCCGATGCGCTTGATCAGCGGACCCCAGCGCTCCAATTCAACTTGTGAGCTCTTGAGCTGGTCTGCGACCGTGCCACCATAAGGAATCAGGCCCACCACGGTCAAAGCGTCCAGCACACCTTTGTCTTTGAGTGCGGCGTTGATGGCTGCATTCGCCGCCTGTACCACGTTGGCCGGTGTTTTGGCGGGGGCGTAAAAACCGAACCATTCTTCCACCGTCAACTCGGGGAAGCCCTGTTCTGCGAATGTGGGGACATCCGGTACAAAAGGCGAACGGGTTTTGCCCGAGGTGGCCAAAAGGCGCATCTTGCCGGCCTTGTGGTTGGCAATGAAGTCGCCGTGCGGTGTGAACATGCTGGCGATCTGGCCGCCGACCACGTCGGTCACGCCGGGCACCGAGCCACGGTAAGGCACATGCTTGAACTCGAAGTTCTGGTTCAGGCCGAGCAAAGCGCCGATGAAGTGCGGTGTGGAGCCTGCAGCGGGCGAGCCGTAGCTGGCTTGAGCGGGGTTGGCTTTGGCCCAGACGATGAAGTCTTTCACGTTCTTGACGCTGGCAGGCACCATGGGGCCAACGGCAAAGCCGTGGTGGATCATGGAGGCGGTGCCCACGGGCGTGAAGTCTTCAAAAGGCTTGTACTGCAGGTTTTTGAAAATGTGGGGGTAGAGCGAGATGGGCGAGAACGGGGTCATGGCCAACACCGAGCCGTCGGCGGGGGCGCTTTTGAGCAGGTTCAGGGCAATTTGGCCGCCAGCGCCAGGGCGGCTGTCGATGATGCCGGCGTTCTTGCTGTAGGGCGTGCCGCCAAATTTCTCGGCCACGCGGCGAGCGCAGATGTCGCCCGAGCTGCCGGGTGGGAAGCCGTAGAGCACTTTGACCTGCTCGATCGGCAGGCCGCTTTGTGCCCAGGCCTGCTGGAAAGCGGTGCTGCCCAAAAAGGCTGCTCCGATGGTGGATTGAATGAATTCGCGACGGTTGCTCATGCTTGTCTCCTCGAAAGGGTGGGTTGAAAAACTCAGGTTGGGGGAAAACGGAAAATGAAAGCCATCAACTGCACAAAGCCTTGATGTCTTCGGGCACAGCGATCGCTTTGATGCGGTCGGGGTCTTCGGGGTGTTTGATGCAAAAGGCGCGCACCTCGGTGCCTTCGCACAGCACGGTGTCGCCGCGCATCACCACATGTTTGTGCACAAACACTTTGTCGCGCCATTCCTGCACGCTGGTGTGCACTTGAATGGTTTCGCCATAGGTGGCGGGGCGGATGAACTTGGTGTGGATCTCCAACAGCGGCGTGCCGATGATGCCGCGCGTCTTGACCAGCTCGCGCCAAGGCAAGATGCCGCACTTCATGAAGAAGTTCAGTGAGGATGCGTCCATCCACTTGGAGAAGTTGGGGAAGAACACGATGCCTGCAGGGTCGCAGTCGCCGAACACCACTTGCACGTCGTAAACAACGGTTTTGCTCATGTTCAGCTTTCAGCGCGGGGCCATGCGCAAAGCGCCATCGAGGCGAATGACTTCGCCGTTCAGGTGGTCGTTGATGACGATGTGGCAAGCCAGTTCGGCAAATTCGCTGGGCTTGCCCAGGCGTGCCGGGAAGGGAATGCTGGCCGCCAGAGATTGCTGGATCGGCTCGGGCAAGCTCGCCAATAAAGGCGTTTTGAACAGGCCGGGTGCGATGGTGCACACGCGGATGCCGTGCTGCGCCAGGTCACGGGCCATGGGCAGCGTCATGCCCACCACACCGGCCTTGGAGGCGCTGTAAGCCTGCTGGCCCACTTGGCCATCAAACGCAGCAACCGAGGCGGTGAAGACCATCACCCCTCGCGCACCGTCTTCCATGGGGTCGAGCTTGGTGCAGGCCTCGGCAAACAAGCGGGCCGCGTTGTAGGTGCCGATCAGGTTGACGTTGATGACCTTGGCGAACTCCTCCAGCAGTGCGGCCTTGCCGTCCTTGCCGACCACGCGTTTGGCGGTCCCGATGCCGGCGATTTGCATCAGGATGCGGGCGGGGCCCTGCGTGGTGGCGGCCGTGGCAATGGCCTGGGCCATGCTGTCAGGGTCTGATACGTTGCAATGCACCGCCACGGCAATGCCGTTTCCAAATTGGGCGCTGATGTCTTTGGCCACGCGCTCAGCGTTGTCCATGTTCAGGTCGAGCACCGCGACCTTGGCGCCCAGGCGGGCCAGTTCGCGGGCCGTGGCCTCACCCAAACCAGAGCCACCGCCGGTGACCAATGCTGCTTGTCCTTGGATATTCATGTCTGTTCCTTTAAATGTCGGTTTTTGTAGGAGCCCACCCTGTGTGCGATGGGCGCGGCACGCGCCCTGAAAACCATCGCCCACAGGGTGGGCTCCTACATGGGGGTCATGCTTCGGGGTTTTCGATCAACAGCGCAATGCCTTGGCCGCCGCCCACACAAGCGCTGGAGATGCCGTAGCGCAAACCGCTGCGTTGCAACTCACGCGCAAGCGTGATCGTCAGGCGCACGCCCGTGGCGGCCAGCGGGTGGCCTAGCGCGATGGCACCGCCGTTGACGTTGAGCTTGGTCACATCCAGGCCCAGATCTTTTGCCACGGCCAGGGTTTGCGCGCCTTGCGCTTCGTTGATTTCGAATCGGCCAATGTCCGACAGCTTCAGGCCCGTGCGCTCCAGCAGCAAACGAATGGCGGGCGCTGGGCCGATGCCCATGATCTCGGGCGGCACGCCCACGGCCGCAGCGGCCACCACACGTGCAATCGGTTTTTTGCCTTGGGCTTTCGCATAGGTGCCCGACGTGACCACACACGCAGCCGCCGCATCGACCAAGGCTGAGCTGTTGCCACCTGTCTGCACGCCGCCTTCGTAAACCGCCCGGAGCTTGCCCAGCACCTCGGCTGGCGAGATGCGCGGGTGCGTGTCGGCGCTGACCTCGGTCACTTTGCCTTGCAGCTTGATGCCCCGGGAAACGTAGCCTTCGAGCTCAAACTTTTCAGTGACCACCGGCACGATCTCGCCCGCATGAAAACCAGCGGCCTGCGCGGCCACGGCCTTGGCAAACGAGTCCGACGCGAACTGGTCAACCTCTTCGCGGGTGATCTTGTATTTCTTGGCCAGGTTCTCGGCGGTCTGGATCATGTTGATGCCCGCGGCCGGGTCTTTCAGGGCTTCCCACATGAAGTCTTTGAAGCCCACGGGCGCGCCCAGCTTGAAGCCGGTGCGGTGGTCAAAGGCGGCAATCGGGTTGCGCGTCATGCTCTCGGTGCCGACCACCAGCGCGGCCTCGCACACACCCGCTTCAATCTGCTCGCCCGCCTGGCGAAACAACTCAAACCCGGTGCCGCAAATGCGCTGCACCATGATGGCGGGCACCTCTTGTGGCACACCGGCGTACAGCCCGATGTGGCGCGGCAGCACAAACTGGTCAAAGTCGCCGGGTGCCATGTTGCCGGTGATGACCGAGCCGATCTCGGAGGGGGCGATGCCCGCACGCTTGAGCGCCTCGCGAGCGGCCTTGATGCCCAGGTCGGTGGGCGAGATGTGGCCGAGTGATCCGCAGTAATCGACCATGGGCGTACGCACACCCTCATGCATCCACACATCGGCAAACGCGTTGAAAAATCCTTTGGAAGCCATGTCTGTTCTTTCTGTGTTGTGTAGGAGCCCACCCCGTGGGCGATGGCTTGAGCAACGTGAGCCGACCCATCGCCCACGGGGTGGGCTCCTACAAGGGAATCATTGAGGTTGGATGATGTTAGGTAAACCATCTGCGTGCAAAGCTGCCACCATCTCTGCCCGGTGCGCGAGCACCGAGCGTTGGTTGATCGAGCCCTTGTCGGTGATCTCGCCCTTGTCGATGGTGGGCGGCTCACTGAGCAGGCACAGGCGGGCGATGCGGTTGGCGCTGCCGGTGGCAGTTTGGGCCAGTGTGTTGACGACGTCCTGGAATTTGGCCAGCACCGGGGCCGACGCAAGCACGGCGGACATCGGCGCATCGGCGGCCAGGCCGCTGAGCCCTCGTACAGCAGGCGTTGTGAAGATCATGGCGCCCACTTCCTTCAAGTCCAGGCCCGTGAGCACCGCGTCCTGAACGTAAGGCGCGCCCGCCGCAATGATCTTGGCGCGCAGCGGGCCCACGCTGACAAATGTGCCAGTGGCCAGCTTGAAGTCTTCGGCAATGCGGCCGTCAAACTTCAGGCCCAGGTGCACATTGGTGTCGTCAATCCATTGGACAGCGTCGCCCGACTTGAAGAAGCCTTCTTCGTCAAACGCACCGGCGGTTTCATCGGGGTTGCGCCAGTAGCCGGGTGTGATGTTGGGGCCTCGGTAGCGCACCTCGGTTTTGCCTTGCGTGCCCACGAGCTTGAGTTCCAGGCCCGGGGCGGGCACGCCCAGGTCGCCCGCTTGCACCAAGGGGTTGGTCACAAAAATACCAAAGGGGCCAGACTCTGTCATGCCCAGGCCGGTGCCCATGACGATGCGCTCACCGATTTCGCGCTCTTGCGATTCTGAGAGGCTGTCCCAAATCGGTTGGGCCAAGGTGGCGCCGGCGAAAAAGAACATCTGCACTCGCGACAGCAGGGTTTTGCGCAAGGTGTCGTCGGTCTTCATGGCGAGGGCAATCGCTTCAAAGCCGGTGGGCACGTTGAAGTACACGGTGGGCGCAATCTCGCGCAGGTTGCGTAAGGTCTCGTGCATCAGCGCGGGCGTGGGCTTGCCGTCGTCGATGTAGAGCGTGCCGCCGTGGAACACCGTCATGCCAAAGTTGTGGTTGCCGCCGAAGGTGTGGTTCCAGGGCAGCCAGTCGACCAGCACCAGTTCGTGCTCGGCCAGCACGGGCATGGATTGCGCCATTTGCTGCTGGTTGGCGCACCACAGGCGCTGCGTGTTGATGACCGCCTTGGGCAGCTTGGTCGAGCCGCTGGTGAACAAAAACTTGGCGATGGTGTCGGGGCCGGTGGTGGCCATGGCGGCATCTACCGCGGCTGTGGCGTGGGTGGCGCACAGGCTGTCAAAAGCCGTGACCGTGCGGCCGGGCACTTGGCCCTCGACCAGCACCACTTCCATGTCGTCGGCCACTGTGGCGGCGATCGCCTTGGCATAGCGGGCGTCGGAGGCAAACACCAGGCCGGGCGTGACAGTGCGCAGCACATGCTTGAGCTTGTCGAAGTCCACGCTGACCAAGGAGTAGGGCGGTGAGGTGGGCACAAAGGGCACGCCAGCCACCAGGCAACCCAAGGACAGTAAAGCGTGCTCAAGGCTGTTTTCGCTCAGGATCACCACCGGGCGCTCGGCGTTCAGGCCCCGGTCGATCAGGCCTTGCGCAATGCAACGCGCAGTTTGCCAAGCCTGTGCATAAGTGATGTGCCGCCAGTCGCCCAGCGTGCCATCGGCATTTTTGACGCGCCGTGCCATGAAAGTCTGCTCGGGTTTGACCTGTGCCCAGTGCTGCAGGCGATCGGTCAGGCGCTCAGGAAAAGCCTGCAGCGCCTGATCGGCTTGCAGGTAACGCGTGCCGGGTGCGCCATCGCGCACGCTGACGCGGGTCACGCCGAACTTCAGGGGACGGAATTTGGGGGCGTTCATGCGCTTCTCCGGGTCAGCTTTTTTGCACCTTGGCCGCCTTGCCTTCCAGGAAGGCGCGGACACGGGCTTTGGCTTCGGGGGCGGCTTGGGCGATCGAGGCCATCAGGGCTTCGGTGAACAGGCCATGGTCTGCCGGTTGTTCGGCAATGCGGGGCATGGCGTGCGTGAGCGCAAAGTTGGTCAGCGGCGCGTTGGTGGCGATGCGGGTGGCCAGCTCGATGGCCTTGGCCAAAGCCGTGCCGGTGGGCACAAGGTATTGCGCAAAGCCCACGCGCTCGCCCTCTTGCGCGTCGTACACACGGCCCGTGAGCATCATGTCGATCATGCGCGCCGTGCCGATCAATTTGGGCACCCGCACCGAACCGCCGCCGCCCACAAAGATGCCGCGTGTGCCTTCGGGCAGCGCGTAAAAAGTGCTCTCGTCGGCCACGCGGATGTGGCTGGCGCTGGCCAGCTCCAACCCGCCACCCACCACCGCGCCGTGCAGCGCACTGACCACGGGCACGCTGCCTTGTTCCACCGCGTTCAGCGCCACATGCCAGCCGCGCGAGTGGTGAATGCCTTCGCCGGCGTCGCGCTCCTTGAGCTCCGACAAATCCAGCCCGGCGCAAAAGTGGTCGCCCTCACCGTGAATCACCGCGGCGCGGGCTTCGGGGGGCAAGTTCTGAAACACATCACGCAGCGCTTCAATCAGGGCGTCGTTGAGCGCATTGCGCTTGGCCGGGCGGCACAGGCGCACCACGGCCACAGCGCCTTGCATGTCCAGACTAACGCCATGGGCGGCGGCTCGTTCCAGGATGGGGTGGGGAGAGATGTTCATCGCAATGGGTCCTAGGCGGGTCTGGAGCAGAAAGTGCAATAAGGTTATTGCTGATAACCATATTGTGCGTACCAGAAGGCTTGGGGTTGCCTAGTGCTTACCCTAGGTTTGCGACTGAATGTGCCCAGTTGTGGTTAGCCAGGCGGGGCGAATTACGGGGTTTTTTCGTCGCCCGGGCGCATGCCCTTGAGCCAGTAGACCCAAGACAAAATCACGGCCACGGCGGTGTAAAGCTCGGGAGGAATTTCCTTGTCCAGGTCGATGCGGCTGAGCAAGGCCAGCAGCTGGGGGTCCTCGGCCACGTACACGCCGTGGCGCTGAGCTTCGTCGATGATGCGTTGGGCCAACTCGTCTTCACCCCTGGCGCTGATGATGGGGGTTTTGCGCTTGCCATACTCCAGCGCAATCGCTTCCTTCAGTGGGGCTTTCATGTCTGCACATCCAGCAAGCTGCCGGTTTCGGGCGGGTTCCAGGGCATGGGCTCGGAAGGACCTGGGCCGTGGATGATTTGCAGCCGGGTCATGTTCAGGCCTGCGCTGTCCAGCTCTTCGGCCAAATTGGGCGTCAGGTCGCGTGCCCGTTTCACCACATCCTCGCGCAAAGCCCACATGACCATGTCGACTTCGGTCTGGTCGCTGATGCGTGTTTGCAGCCACACTTCGCCCAGTTCGCGGTTGCGGGTGTGCAAGTGAATGACCAGCGGTGCTTTTTCTTCGCCACGCCTGCTGCGGCCCCGCACAAATCGCAGCGCCACGGGTTCGGCGTCCGAAAAAGGCAGCATCATCGAAAACACCCATTCGCGCCCCGTCAGGGTTTCGGCCGCAGTGAATTGGTGCGACTCGATGTCGTCGATGGCATCCTGCACACGGCTCGTCGCCTCGTGGCTCGTGCTTTGCAGCAGACGCAACAACTGCCGCAGGCCCGACTTCAAGTCAACCAGACCACTGCCGTGGCCCTGTGACAGCAAAGCTTCGGTCATCAGGCCGCTGCGCTGCATGAGTTGCTGCAGTTTTTCTGGGGTCAGTTGGGCCATGCTTGGGCGCAAGCGTTGCCACTGCTGCAGTGCTGCCAGCTCGGGAGACGCCGGGTTCAGGCTTTGCAACAGGCTGTCCAGACCGCCCGGGCGCAGCAGCAGGGCCAGGGCACCCATGTCGGGGGGTCTGAATCCCAGCTGCTGCATGCGGTTGGGCATTTGCGCCAAAGGTGCAGCGGCCGCTGGGGGCGTTGCACCGGTGGCTTGCAGCGGGCGCAGCCAAATTGAGCCGTCGTTTTGCAGCTGCACCCGAAACAAGGCGGTGTCGCCAGAGGCCAGGCGCAACCCCGCGGGCAGGTCTTTGGGCAAGTCGATGAAACGGCCGGCTTGCGCGGGGTCTTGCAGGATCAGACGGATCCGGTCTTGGCGGTTCTCGACGGTGGATTGAATCACCTGGCCGTCGCGCAAGCCCAGTTCGGCGGCGCTGCGTTCGACCACCAAGGGCAATTTCCCTTCCAGGTAAATGGTGGGAATTTTGGGGTTGAGGTGGGCGGTTTCAGCCCCAGTGATCATGCTTCGGCCTGCGCTGCGATCAGGGGTAACGCACCCAGCGGCGCTGGTCGTTCGGGTCGGGCGCGGCCTTTTGTGGTGCCTGCTCTTCAGCCCCGGTGAACAAAGCTGCTGCCCCCGGGTGCTGGCTCAACACCATCTGGCGCAAGGCCGGCATGCTGGGCACCTTCAATTGGGCCCCAGACCGCATCTGATGGGGAGAGCCCGATGGAAAAACCTGCGGGTTCAGGCTCACAAAGGCCTTGCGCAAAACGTCAGGGTGCAAAGGGACATCGGGCAACGCCCTGCGGATGACGCGGTCCAGCGTCTCGCCGCGTTGCACAGTGACCATGCTGCCAGCCATGGCTGAGGCTGCGGAGGTTAAGGCTGGAGGGCTGGCTTGCGCAGGATCGCCGGCCGAGTGGGCCGGTGTGGGCGGCAAGCCGCCCATTTGCTGGAACGCGGCTTGCGGGCCCAGCAGGGCTTTCAGCGCAAGGGCCCCGGCCGATTCAGCCGACCAAGCTGCCGAGCTCCAGCTGACCAGCGCGCAGCTGCCCAGCAACCAGGCGGCCAAGTGACGGTGAGAGGAGACGGCAGAAGTCATGGGGGTATTGTGGTTCGGGTTGAACAGGTTCACAAGGGCAGGGCCATCCAGGCGCCATGCGAGGCCAGAGCCGGGCCTGCCAATTGTTGCAGCTCGGTGCGGTGTGGGCCGACCTTGACCACTTGGGCCAGAGCCAGGTGCTGGGCCACCCCAGGTTCCAGCATGCGGGCCGGCACATGGGCAGGGTCCATCAAAAGCACGCGGTCACCGGGGCGCAATCCGCTGTCAAAGCCCGCTTGCAGCTCGAGGGACTGCGTGCCTTGGCGGCGCACATGGAACTGCACCGGTTCGCACTCGGTTTGCTTGTCCAGCTGGGCCACCCATTGGCGCATGCGCTCTTGCAGCAGGCCCTGCATTTGCTGCGCCCACGCCGTGGGGCTATGCGACAGGGCCAGGGGAGCGACCGAGATGATTTGTTCGATTTGCCACTGGGGCACCAGGCGCGAGGCCGGGCTGAGCTTTTGGCCTAGGCGCAAGCTCAGTGTCCAGCGCAACGGCGGGGCGCTTTGGTTCAAGCTCAGGCGATCCGTCCAAGACCGTGCCTCCGCCGGTGCGTGCGGCTGCAGCGAAATCTCGGCCATCCAGCCGCTGCGCTCCTCGGTCTGGCCGGTGAGGGCGCGCATGTAAGCGTTGTCCAACTGTGGGGCCACTTGCGTCACATTGTGCGTGCGCCAGCGCTGAGAGACCTGCATGTTCTGGCTCCACGCCTGTTGCGCCAAACCCACCAGGGTCTGGCTGGCAAACAGCTGCGGGCCACTGAAACCCTCGGGCATCACGACCTGCACGCCCAAAGGCAAACGCCAGGGACGGGGCGGAGCCTTGCAGCTTTGGTCTGCGCCCACCGGCTTCCAGCCCCAGGGCAAGACCTCGGCGCTGACCTGGGTCACGGGTTCGTCGCCTTGCACATAAGACAAGACCCGCACGCCGCGCACCTGCGCCTCGGAGTGGAAATGGGCGCTCTCGTGCAAAGCCCCCTTGTCGTCCACCCAGGCCGTGCTGACCACCCGTGTGGGCCGATCCAGGGTCGCGTCCAAAATCGCCTGACGGATGGCGGCCAGCTGGGCGTCGTATTCTTTTTGGGGGTTATTCTGGGCGGCCTTGGCCGAATGGGCTTGGGCATTCAACAACGCCTGCACCGGGGCCGAAGCCAGCGCTTTGGCCGCCAAATCGGCAGGGCTGGGGCTTTGGGCAGCGGCTGCACTGGCCAGCGCACAGGCCAGCACGGCAGCGCTGATGCGCAGCCAGGCAGGGCGGGGCGAGTTCAAAAGGGCCAGCATGGGGTCAGTCCAATCCGATGGGCGATCAGCGGCGGCGCGAAGCCATCTGACCCAGGTACAAGGCACGTAAATCGCGCACCACGTACTGGTCCAGCGACATGGTGGTCTCGTAAGTGTCTTCACCCACCGGGGTGATGCTGACCATGGTGGCGCCATAAATCACGCCCTCCACCTTGGCGCGGAAGGTGTCGCTCATCACCGTCATGTCGGCCACCGTGGTGGTGGCGTCGAGTTGCTGGCCATAGACCTGCTCGGTCAATGAGCGGTAGGCGTCCAGTTTGGAAGCACGGATCGCCAACAGACGTTGCTGGGCTGGGTTCTTGTGGTTTTGTACGCTGATCACGGCGTAACCGGTGGCCACCAGGGTTTCACGTTTTTCCACCAAGGGGCTGACCATCGAGGGGGCCGGGGCTGACGTGACCGTGCTGTCCTGGCCCATGATGTTCAAGGGCACGGATTGGCATCCGGCCAAGGCCAAGGTGGTCAGCAAGGCGGCTGCCAGTGAGCGGTTACGGGTCATTGTGCTTCTCCATGAACGGGCACCCACGCCAACCAAAGCGGCGGGTGGATGTGTTGTGTCTTGATGCATACATCGACAGTAATGTCCAGGTCTTGAGTTGCAGCCGGGCTTTGCAGCGTCTGTGGGTTCATTTTTCGACAAATAAAATCCAAATGTGAACTATAAAATTATTATTTTTTATGATAAAACTGTATTTTTTGGAAATACTTGCTAAAGTGTCATTTTTAATTGATAAAACAGCCAGTGAAATGACCGACACCTGCTCTTCAACTGCGGCTTGGCGCTTTCAGTGCAACTTGCCAGATCGGCATGCCCTGAACGCCGCTTGGTCCCACCCCACACTGAATTGACATGAAAGCCAGCGCCAAAACCCAAATCATTGGACAAAGCCGAGCGACGCAGTTTTTGCGAGAACTCATCCAGACTTTGGCGGCGTCATCCTCGACAGCCCTGGTCACCGGCGAAAGTGGCACTGGCAAAGAACTGGTGGCCCAGGCCTTGCATGCCCAAGGCCCTCGCGCTGGCGGCCCCTTTGTGCCCATCAACTGCGGGGCCATCCCGCGCGAGCTGATCGAAAGCGAACTGTTCGGTCACCGCAAAGGCGCCTTCACGGGGGCCGTGGCCGACCGTTTGGGCCGATTCGAGTTGGCGCACGGCGGCACCCTGTTTCTGGACGAAATCGGCGACCTGCCCATGGACATGCAAGTCAAGTTGCTGCGCGTCTTGCAAGAGCGCTGCCTCTTGCCCGTGGGCGCCTCGCGTGAAGTGCCGGTGGACGTGCGTGTGGTCGCGGCCACCCACAAAAACCTCGAATCAGAAGTGGCGGCGGGGCGTTTCCGGGAAGACCTTTATTACCGTATCAATGTCTTGCCCATCACCACCACCGCCTTGCGTGAGCGGCCTGACGACATCGCAGCCCTGCTGCAGTTTTATGCGCAAAAACACACCCTGCCCGGCAACCGGCCCCTGAAATTTGCACCCGACACGCTGTTGATGCTGCAGGCCTATGCTTGGCCGGGCAATGTGCGCGAGTTGTCCAATCTGGTGGACCGCTTCTCGACGCTATTCCCCTCGCAAACCCTGCAGGTGCATACCGTGCCCGCCTGCATGATGCCCTCGGGCCTGGCCGCTTTGCAGGCCCAGCGCCTGAGCCAAATGCACACGCCAGCCCCGCAGCCTTCGCTCATGGCAGCCGCTTCGGCCCCGCAAGAAACCTTGGCCCCGCAAGACACTTTGGCACCGGGAGAGCCCAACTGGACAGCCGCCACAACTGGTGATGCCGAAAGCCCCTGGGCTGACAATGATCCGCTGAGCCATTTGTTTGCTGACAACGACAACCCTGCCCCCGTCCCCCGAGCCGCCTTCGCCCCCATGCCTCTGTCTGCCTCGAACGACGAAATGAGTTCGGTCGAAGAAGTCATCTTGCTGGCCCAAGGCATCCAGACCCTGCCGCCCGACGGCATCTCGCTCAAGCAACACCTGATCGACATCGAGCGCAACCTGATCGAGCAAGCCCTCAGCCGCACCCAAGGCAATGTGTCTCAAACGGCCAAGCTGCTGCAGCTGCAAAGAACCACACTCATCGAAAAAATCAACAAGTACGAACTGCGCGGCGTGGCCTGAGAAGTCTTAAGGAAAGGCGTTGCAGACCCATTGTGGTCGAACTCAGAACGGCGGTTTGATCACTTTGGCGCAAGTGCCCTTGATGAGCTTGACGTTGCGCCCGTCATTCAGGCTCAGGGATTGCACAAAACGTCCTGTCTTGCGGTCCACGACAAACTCTTCGCCGGTGATCATCACGCCAAACCGCTGAAACATGGCAGGGCGGTAAATCTTCAGTCGTGTGCCCATCAGCTGCAGGCTCCCAGAACGGCTTTCGGAGATGGCAATTTTGCCTTGGTACCAGCCTGACTTTTTCTCGAAATCAATCTGTGCCATGGTGATCCTGGAGGGCTCGTTTTCCTTGATGCCCAAAGCCAGTTGACCGTCCAGGTCCAGTTCCAGCTCGCAAATCAGATCCATCACCCCCTTGCTGTCGCCGGGCATGCTTTCGGCGGTCAGATTGGGCTCAGAAAGACTTTCCCCCATGAGGTGCACCATGCCCCAGATGCCGCCCATGACCAAAAGACCAATGGCGATGCCGATTGCAGTGTTTTTCAACATGGGGAAACCTTTAGAAGGTGTTGGCGCGAGCCAAGGCGATAAGTCATCTTAACGTGCAATAAAGTTGCATTCACACCTGATTACTGGTTGAGCACCGTGATGCTGACGCGGCGGTTGCGCGGGTCGGCAGCATTGCCCGGTACTTTGGGATTGGTATCAGCCACCCCCTCGATGCGCGAGAAACGATTGCCACTGATGCCCTGGGACTGCATGAACTGCCGCGTGGCATCGGCCCGCTCGGTCGACAAAGTCCAATTGTTGCGCATGCTGTCGGGTGCGAAACCCATGCTGTCAGTGTGCCCACGAATCGACAATTTGTTGGGCAATGGTTTGAGCGATTGGGTCACTTCGGCCATCAGGGCGGCCGCTTTGCTGCCCATCACCGCGCCGCCAGAGCTGTACATGGCAAAGTCGGCCTTGTCGATCACCTCAATGCGCAAACCGTCTTTTTCGCGCGTGATGCTGACCTGGTCCTTGAGCTTTTCAAATTCTTTGCTTTCAGACAATTTCTGTTTGATCTCTTTTTCAATCTTGTCGAAATTTTCCTTGTCCTGTTTCTGGCCTGACGAGCCACTGCCGCCACCCTCGCCAGGTGAGCCGGAACCCGTGGCTTTGCCGGGGTCTTGGTCAGAGGGGCCATCCTTGTTGTTCTCTTCCTTGGATGAGCCAAAGCTTTCGCCAGGGCCACCTTGGGCCTGAGGCGTCAAACGCTCAAGCAATGCGGTCTGCTTGGCGGAGAAAGGGAACCCATCGGGGTCGATGATGGACTTGCCACCGAACAAACCATTAGAGCCCGCCAATTCGCCAAACGCGATCTGGCTGTGGGAAGCGGGCCTGAAATAGTCCGCCACACTTTTGCGCCTGTCCTCGTTGCTGGCACCCAACAGCCACATCAACAAGAAGAAAGCCATCATGGCCGTCATCATGTCGGCCAGGGCGATTTTCCAGGCGCCGCCGTGCGCTCCCGCATGGCCATCGTCGGCGATGATTTTTTTGACAATGATGATGGGCCGCAAAGCCTCTGCAGCAGCAGCTGCTGCTGCTGCGACTTCCTCGGGCGTTCCCGCTGCGGCTTTGTCTGGCTCGGCCATCAGGATCCTCGCATGCCGTCAAAGACTTCGGAAAAGCTCGGTTGGTTGTGGTGTGAAATGCAGGCCCGTGCGGACTCGATCACCAGCGGTTGTGGGTGGCCCTTGAGGTTGCCCACGATCATCTCGCGGATCACGTCGAATGTTTGCGCGTCTTCGTTGATGATTTGGGTCAGTCGGCCGGCAAAGGGCTCAAACATGCCGTAGGCCAAAAACACGCCCATCAGCGTACCCACCAGCGCGGAGCCAATCAGCGCACCCAGCACAGGCGGGGGTTGGTCAATCGCCCCCATGGTTTTCACCACACCCAACACGCAAGCCACAATGCCCAGCGCGGGCAAACCACCCGCAATGCCGGCCAAAGCGCCGGGAGCCAACAAGGCCTCATGGTGGTGCACCTTGATGGCCTTTTTCATCAAATCATCCAAGGCATCGGCGTCCAGGTTGCCCTGCGAGATCACCATCAAACGAAGGGGATCGCAAATCATCTGAACGATGGAGTGGTCCTTGGCCAGCT
>Ga0247832_1004310_pt1 | contig 17968 bp, 9 predicted proteins | sample LaCruzMarch2015__10_FD_192407 | JGI IMG/M metagenome (GOLD analysis project Ga0247832, IMG submission 192407) | Freshwater microbial communities from meromictic Lake La Cruz, Castile-La Mancha, Spain - LaCruzMarch2015_4m | ecosystem: Environmental > Aquatic > Freshwater > Lake | place: Spain... | reverse complement strand
CATGTTGATAGAGACCGCCATTGCTATTTATGGAAACACCATGCTGCGTGACAAATTCGATTTGATCACAGTGGAGCTGATCAGTCCCATCATCACTCCACATAGACATCCTAATTCGCGGGTCGTTTCGTAGAATTAATCGAGTAGAACGATCAACGATGAAATTGAAGCTACTTTTGCAAGGGCGAAATTACCGTAGCGCAGTCAGCATCCGCCAGAACGACGAAAATTGGGCGTCAAAGGATGGCCCTAATAGGATCCTAGGGGTTGGTATGCACGGCACCGTTGGAATCGAAGTATGGGAAGCACGAGGACATCGCGACGGCAGAATGGGAAAATCTCACAGAGTAATTTCGCACCCTATTTTTTAAGCGGGAGGAAAAACAAAAAAAGGCGCGCAGCGGCAGTTCAATGCAAGCGGTAATAGACCCATAGTGTAATTTTAGCCGATCGATCTGTACCTGGGAACAAGTATAGATCGAATTTGTTTTTTTCCTATTTAAATACGTAAAGCACAATTATGCTTGATTAATTTGCTCTATCTTTTGCGTGATTCCAGTTTCAGCCATTAAATTTGACCAACAAAGGTCAAGGCGCATAAATGAAATCTTACTTGAAAACTTTGTCAGACAACATTCTATCAGCGCGGTTTGTGGTCCAGACCGTTTGGAGTCAAGTACCAAATTTCGAGAAATTTCTGTATGCGTAACTACGTACAATAGGAAAGCTGTATGGCTACATATTTCGCTGAGGTCCTGTTTTTCAGGTCATTTTATGTCTGTTTCCCGAGTGGGCGATACATATGTGCTCGGCTCTTAAGTATTGAAGCCATGATTGCCAAATTTCATGTATCGCCAGTTATCATCGCAGATTGGCGTTGTCCTCTCACAGGACCAACGTGTTGTACCTCTATCGATTCGTCTCCTCATTGATTTCGATATCCTACTTGATCGACGCTCTTATCAAGTTTTTTTCTTTCCCTCCCTCCTCACCCTGGGTCTTTATAGAGCAAACCTAGGGTACTATTTATCACATTGAGAAATAGACCTATAAATAAGCATTTAAATGTGATTCAAAAATGCGGTACAATCAGGTCAAACCGAGCAAGCCTCAATATCAGTGTTTCTTTTCATGTCACAAGCCATAACGGACGTTAATTGCCAGCACTCGGCGCTTTAACACCGAGCAAGCAAGTTCAACAGAAGAAACAATTCAACAATGGAAGCTCTTCTTAGATTGCATGGCGACAGAATATGGTGTTAGCAGTGCATTCTGATGCGTCATTCTAGTCGGAGGACTTTCGTGCCCATACCAATACGTCAATTTCTAATTGGAATTGGACATTCACAACCACCAACTCCAATACGCGGTTGAGCTAACAAACAAAATCAGAAAATGGTGAGAAGCTCAACAATACAGTTTATTTCACCAAGCATCATGCACCAAGCCATACTATCATTATAAGCAAGCAACGCTAAAAGAACAATGACTTCATCAACGGACAAGCATTATCACTGCTGGATAAGTACTCCAAGAACACGCCAGCAGCTACCGACTCCAAGAACATGCTTTGCTTAAAGTTTGATAAAAATAAGAAGAAGATGAGTGGAAAAGAGATTAAGCTAGTTTGGCAATGATGCAATGTGGAACTGCTTTCTGGGGTACAATTTTGAAAGCTGATTGGATACAGAGAATGCAAATGTGAATTTAGTCATTGAGTTTGCTTCCCCCTCAAAATGCCCGTGTTGAGTGTAAAGACGTTCTTGCTGCCTCATTCTGACTTTTGCTGTCAGTATTGACAGTGCGTTTTGTGTCCATGACAGCCAAGGAGTGATGATGGACGCAAGGAACTCAAAGTCAATGTCTCCATTTGGAGAAGCAAAACATAGTTCTTGAGACATTGAAATCTTTTCTTGTTACACTCTACAGTATTTGCGTGCATCGTCTATGAGACATTATATGTCATTTTAACGCGAATCTCTTATCATTGCATGCAAGAATCATTTAGCTAGAGGTAGATATTGACGTCCTCAAAAAAATGAACCATGAGGTGGAACAATTTGGATAGAGTCCCGCGTATGAGCTGTTTGACCCTCGACACTCGAGTTTTTGGCTTTTGGCACGTTGCTTCATCTTCTGTGTCATTGCATTTCTCCTGTTGTGGGTTTGCTCCCGCGGTGAAACAATTTTGACAGTGGGTGGCATGTTGCAAATAACAACTGCAATGCCATGTACCCACGCACGAGCTGTTTGATCCTTGACACCTGTAGAGCTGGCACGCTTCTTCACCTACTGTGTCATAGCATCGTCTCTTTCTCACACCAATAGCCAATAGCTATTGATGCACACGGACGAGTCGGTCCCATGACCCGTCAGAATTGTTACGGCACAATTCAAGCCCATTAGACCAAATGCAAAAGCTATGTATGATGTGCAACCACCCTTCCAGCCCCTATCAGCATATTCATTGAAGCAGATCAGCGATGGAAACAATTTCAAGCAGACCATCCTCAACATAATCAAAAATTCTACGGACATAGCCATTACGCTCCAACACCTTCCATAACTACAATCCAACAACTTTTGGTTTAGGAATTACTCACGCCTTCAGTACCCTAATCATCAATTCCTTCAAAAAGCTTGTCCACTCACAGACATCACCTGCCTTTGACCATTGTGATTTTCTCTTGCCTCGTGACCAAATTGTTGGTTTATTGTTAGATATCGTAATTCACTAGATGTAGAAATGTAAAATAGACACACAGGTGGTTTTTATAAAAGAATCTTCTTAAAGAAGAAAGAGTTGGGTCGGTCAAGATTCAAGACAGAAATCCTGGATAATTCTGCTTCGTCCGCTTGTTCACTGTCTGTTTTTTGGATCCCTGGTTGTTCTTCTTAATATACTCATTATTTCTACCCACCACCATGTCTAAGCCGTTTGTCAACATCTGTGCCATCGGTCATGTCAAACATGGCAAAACCACGCTCACAAAGGTATGATTTGGCATTAACTTCTCACCTTGTATCATCTCCTCGTTCTCATCGTTGTTTCATCGTCGTATCTTCCGCGTCACAGGCAATTCTCAAGGTAATGTCTAGTAAAGGATTTCCGACCATGACGTACCCAGACAGAACAAAGGCCATTAGCACTACGTACCGTTTCGGGGTAGGTGTCGACCCACAAGCGGTTTGCATTGACTATGAAACGCAGAATCGTCATTATGGACTGAGTGATTGTCCAGGCCATGTCAGATATGTGAAAAATATGATTCTTGGTGCCACACAGATGGATATTGCGATTCTCGTTGTTTCTGCTCCTGACGGACCCCTGCCTCAAACGAAAGAACACATCATCATTGCTAAGCAGCTGGGTATTCCCAACATTGTTGTCTTCCTCAACAAATGTGATCAGTTTGATGAGGATGAACAGCTCGAATTTATTGAAGAGGAGGTACGTGAATTGCTCATGGTGTACGGTTTTGATGGTGAGTCAATCCCCTTTGTTCGTGGATCAGGCCTATGCGTCCTTGAGGGACATGATCCCGCAGGAGAATATACCAATGCCGTTTTCAAATTGATGGAGGTGTGTGACAGTATGACCATTCCAAATCGTGAAGTGGGTAAGCCATTTATGTTGCCGATTAATGATGTATATGATATTGCCGGAGTCGGTACAGTCGTTACTGGAATTATCAAGCAAGGTATGATCAATGATGGTGAAGGGCTTGTGGTCTCTGGTTACGGTCAAAGTAAAGCAACAACCAGTGCTGGACTACAGATGTTCAAGAAGACAGTGACCACTGGTATGGCGGGTGATAATGTTGGAGTGTTGCTCAGTGGGCTGAAGAGGGCAGATATCAAAATTGGACAGGTCCTTTGCAAGCCAGGGATGTTGCACGCTGTCAACAATTTCGAGGTCGAGGTTTACATCCTAACTCAGCGCGAAGGTGGACGACACACAGAATTTCACTCGGGCTATAGCTTTAAGTTCTTCATCAATGACAATATTGTCATTACCGGTTCGGTCAAGATCCCATCCGACGTGGATTTTGTTTATCCTGGAGATCGCACAACATTGGAGGTACAGTTAATTGCACCTGTTCCAATTGAGGCTGGTCTTAGCATCATCATGCGTGATGGAGAAAGGACTGTTGGAACGGGAACTGTTACCAAGATTACTACGGGCATGGAAATTCTCACACCAATGGAATCTATTGGATCTTCAAAGGGCAAGATGTCAAAGTCTGACATTATCGTCGCCAACTGCCGTGGACGAGTGTATCCTCCGTTTATTGATCAAGTGTTTGGATCTGTTACCTCCGATGACATGAAGGTCCTCAAGTTCAAGACCAACAATCCTGCTGCTGGAACTAACTTTGGACATGGAAACCTGACAATTCAGAAAGGTCAGTTGTGTCCAGTCGTTATTGACGAGTACAATAAGGCATGTCTTCCCGCAGGATGCGTTGCAACCGAGAAGCCATGGTACTTGTGCTGCATTCATCGTTGGTTGCCGTTTGCTGATCTCAAGCAGCAGGACAAGACTGTGGATGGCGCTGTTGATGCTAGTCCATTGCTAGTCACGTATGCTGGACGAGGCATAGGAGGTTGCAATGACTATTGAGTTTGGGATTTGAGAATGTGCTTTAGGGAGTAGAAGTTTTTTTCATGGTGTTGGTCTAGTAAGGGCTGTCAAGTTGGGGTTGTCTAGTTAAGGTTGTCTAGTTGGGGTTGTCTACTTAAGGTTGTCTAGTTGGGGTTGTCAAGTTACGGTTGTCTAGTTGGGGTTGGGGGTTGGGTAAATCTTGACATTTAAAACATAAATTCATCTTTGTACACTTGAACTTGACAAGCTTCTCATTTATTTACCTCAGGTCATTATCTTCTTTTATACTTCATGACGATAGTGATGCGTCATCGTTGTGGATCATCTTATTTACCTCCTCCTGCCACATTCGACATAGCACTTCTGCTGGAGACTCGTCTGAATGTCCCTGTGTGGTTTGTTGTACATCCACAAACAACAAACAAGTAGTTCTCAACACGTGTTCAAGAATAGTGGGTGCTCAGAAATTTGGCGCGCCTGACTCCTTGTCGTCCTCGCCCCAACAACAACAACTTACCTTTCTAGTCTGCAGTAGGTATCCTAGTAATAATGAAGGATGACAATAATCCATTCGCTGCATATGCCGCCACGAGTAGCACCAATACCGCGCTCAAATCCAATACTGCAAAATCGGCCGCAGCCGCACAAAGAAAAATAGTTATCATCAACAATGACAATAATAATGGTGGAGGAGAGTGGATGACTGCTAAGAAAAGTAAAACTGATGTACAAAAGAGTAAGGCCATGGCTGAGGAGGCACGACGTGTCATTCGGAATAAGAATCGTAAAATACCATTAAAATCTGCTGCCAAGAAGAAGGGGGGAGGGAGACAAAAATTTAAGGATGTAATTGATTCCGAAGAAGGGTCGTTCAATAATGACGAGGATGATGATAGCTTTGTTGTAAAATCGGACGAGGATGAAGAAATGATACTAGAAGATGACGACGAAAATGAGGAGGAGGAAGATGTTTGGGATTCACAGAATGAGGACGAGGACAGCGACTTTGGTGGGGGTGGTAAGAAGAAGAAGACGAAGACGACGACAGCAATGACAAAGGCAGTTGGAAAAACGAAGAAGGGTATTGGGAAGAAGACAAAGGCTACGACAGTCAAGAGACGGGGTAATGATGATGACGATGACGATGACGAGGATGATGTCAACAGCTGGGATTCTGATGACGATGATGACAGTGACTTTGGTGGAAAGAAGACGAAGGATAAATCTCATAATAAAAAGACAACGACAAACGCTAAGAAGAAGAAGAAGAAATCAGGCATGGAGGATGATTCGACGGACGATGATGATGATGATGAAATACAAATTATTCGTGTTCCTAATGAACGAGGTCGAGGCAAGGTAGAGAACAAGACTTATGCTGAATCTCCCATATCCTTGGTAGGTAGTACTGATGACGATGGGAATACCACTATGAACGATGAATCGTTGGATGATATTTATGCCAATCGATCCTCATTGGAGAATAATGATCATACATCAAAAAAGAAGCGCTCCAAATACTTTGCAACCAAAGAGGGGGATGACGACGATGGAGAGGAGAAGAAGGTTGATGACAATGATGACGATGATATATTTGTATTGAATCGAGGAAGTGGTGGTGTTAATAGGAGTAGTAAGACAAGCAAGAAGAGGATGATACTGGGAGACGAGGATGATGACGATTCTGGTGACGATTTTGCCTCACCACGGAAACAACAATCGACGATGCCGTTTGGTGAGATTGGTAGTGATGATGATGATCTTCTATCAGACACTCCAAAAAAGGTGGGATTCGGAGCTGCGTCGTCTTTTAATATAGATGATTTTGCTGATGATGATGAGGCTGTTGCTATCCAGGTGGCACTTAAAGCAAGTGTTGATGGTGGAGACAACAACCCGAGTCAGCAGCGCAAACGTCTGAAGAAGAAATCAAGTTCAATGTTGGAACAGATCAAATTGGCCTCACCTGCTAAGAATACTACGGGACCTAATAAACAGAAGAAGAAACAGACTATATACAGGGATGACATTGAGCCAATGAAGGATTCTGATGACGATGAGGGTGGTAATGGTGGCGAAGATGATGAGGTTGAGATTTGGGAGGCCAATAATGATGAGGAACAGACTGCCGCACAAGTCCTTGCCGAGGCGAATGCACTCAGTTCACGTATTATCAAGATTGTGAATGGCTGGTTCGGTGCTAATGGCAGTGCAACGACCGATGATGGGAAGCAAAATGCGAGTAGTAATAATGGAATCGGAGCAAAAGTGAAGGGATTAATACTTGGGGAGGATGAGGGTGCACTTTCATTGGGTGGTGGAGTTGTTGATACAAGTACGAACGAATGGATATCAGAAGATACCATGAAGAACATATTACCATCAGTCAAGTTGGCGGAATATCAACTATTGGGCGTTAATTGGATGGCATTGCTCAGTCGGACAATGTTTGGTAAAGGCAAGTTGGCAAAAACTGTTAGCGGCATCCTTGCTGACGAGATGGGCCTGGGAAAAACAGTGCAAACGGTGAGTGCCAAAATAGCGGTAGTGACCCTTTCTCATTGACTCATGTTTTTCTTACATCAACCCTCTACATCAGATTGCATTCTTGGCATGGCTAAATCATCAGAACAAGGGCAATCCTGACATCAAACAACGACCACACTTAATCGTCGTCCCGGCGTCGGTCCTAAACAATTGGATGAATGAATTCGAGAAATTTGCACAAAATATGATCGTAATTAAGTATCATGGGAATCAAGTTGAGAGAGAGGGTATACGCAATGAGATGGATCGTAATTTTATTCAAGCGAGCGAACCACTGGATGCAGTTATTACTACATTCTCCTACTTTAGTTCGGACAGTAATAAGGGTGATAGGTCATTCCTACGAAAGTTTAATTTCGACTACCTCGTTGTTGACGAAGGACACACATTGAAGAACCCCAAAGGACTGCGATATCAGAATCTCAACAAGTTTCAGACGAAGTCTCGTCTATTGCTTACAGGCACTCCTGTACAAAACTCACCGAAGGAGCTCATGTCCCTCCTGTGCTTCTTGATGCCGCTATTTGATCGAAAAACGAAGTCCTCGAAACGCAAAAGAGGGTACGCGGATGACAGCGATGATGAGAACGATGGAGGCGAAAGGATGCTAGAATACTTTGTTCAGCTTGAGGGTGGATCTGACGATGCTAAGGCATATCGCAAATTGAAGCAGCTATTTGCGCCCTTTGTCTTGAGGAGGAAGAAGGAGGATGTTTTAGGTCAGATCCTCCCACCCAAGACTAAGCACGTTGATATTGTGCCCATGGACGATGCCACAAAGTCAGCGTACAATGCCATTATATCAGATCATGTCCAAGCTCGTGCTGCAAAAGTCTCTGGTGTCGCCGCCACACAAGATGCTGCTGCCCAGAAGCATCTTTTCACATCACTGCGAAAGGCCGCCAATCATCCACTACTCCTGCGCAACAGATTCAAGGATGAAGAAGATAAGGCAAATCTCGCCCACCTAGCATTGAACTATCGTCATTTTGGGAATGATGCAAGCTGTACGTTGCAGCTAGTACGCGACGAGCTTGACAAATTCAGTGATTATGAAATACATTGTGCGGCAATTCATATGATCGAGGAGAGTCCGATGCGAAGGCAACACCTCGAAAAGTATACATTAATGGAAGAAGATCTATTCTGCTCACCAAAGTTTGTGCGATTGCGTACCCTTTTGCCTGAATTGATGAATAAGGGCCATCGAATACTAATATTTAGCCAGTGGACAAAAATACTTGATTTAATGGGCCACTTATTACACTCATTGCATATTGACAATCATCTCCGTTTAGATGGATCGACTGCCGTGAGCGAGCGTCAAGATATGCTTGACAAATTCAACAACGATCCTACAATACCAGTGTTTTTGCTTTCGACTCGTGCGGGTGGGATGGGTAAGAGCATTGTAATGTTTGATCTTTTTATCTTCTGCTTTCTACTGTTTTCATCAACAAATCTTACGTTCAAACAATCGTAGGGTTAAACTTGACGGCTGCTGATGTTTGCATCCTGCATGATCTCGACTTTAATCCATTTAATGATCTCCAAGCCGAAGACCGTTGGTAAGTAGTAGTAGATAGTTTAATTTATATCGTACTTTGACTTTTGTTTACGAATGTACTCAAGTTAAATATCACTCATGTGACCACAGTCATCGAATCGGTCAGACGAAGCCAGTATCAATCATAAAAATGGTAACCAAAGACACAGTCGACGAGGATATATATAAAATCCAAGAACGTAAATCAAAGATGAATGATGCAATAATGGAGAAACAGAATAGTAAGAATGAATCTGCGGAAATGTGTAGTTTAGCAAATGCTGCTATAGAGCGATTCTTGGAGACATCAGCAGGCTCAACCTGATAAGCACCTTGGACTTGAGAGAGTGCTATTGAATGTTTTAATCTAATCAACTCTCACATAATTAAGTTCAACTATGATGATGAACTGAGCCATGAACAGTGTCGTCACGGTAAAGTTTACCTTAATTTTCTACCTTTTCTCCAATGTGGAAGCTGTTTCTTATTTCATTTTTTTCGAGATTCTCCCTTTTCTCAGATGAAAAAACCGTAGTGTCATATTTATCTAGCTTCTATTCAACCTAGGTTTTGTAAAAAATATGAATCTCCACTCAAATTATTTATCACTGCCTTCAGGGCATATTTTTTGATCCTTTTCTTCCTCTTTGCAGAACTTCGCACTTTTAAAGGTGCACAAGAATGCTGAAGCACTGGATTTGAACCATGACTGCGGTCGAAGCACAAGCGACCGTATGTACCAGACGCCATTACTTTCATTATTTTTTTCTGATATCCTAATGATGTTGTCGGCCAGGAAAAAGTATCTGGAGAGATGTGCGTCACTACGCCTAGGCCTGGAGGATGATGGTGGTAGTAGCGAGGATGATGACGAAAGGAGTATCACGCACGTCGACAGCTTGGAGGAAGATGACGTATCATCATGTAGCTTACTTGGGTACAATAGTTCGCCACCACCAACACCCTCGAAGGTGCTGTCCAAGCCGCTATCCAAGCTTTCAAGTCCATCGTTATTTCGGCGACAACGAAGACGATCATGTAAGACTTTTTCTCCACGAAGTTGTTTGGACTTTGACCGAGTAGCAACATTGTCGACGAATGACGAGGAAACATCAGAGTACGACGATACAGATCCACCAGAGGATTATGTCAAGCGCAGCTGCTTTTTGGAGGATGATACGGACCTTCTCAATATTTCACTTGCCAAGAAGGAGGAAGAGGTTGAGAAGAAAGGTGCAGCAGCAACGACGATGAGCGCCACTTATCGTGGCTACTATGCTCGTCAGTCTCTTATAGTCTATGATATCATACGAGTAGTCGAATATTCCATGACACCATCACGCTGTCGTGATGTAAATGCTTCGATACGGATCCAGAGAGCATATCGAGGCTACCGAGAGTACAATGAGTATGTCGTAAAACAAATAGTATCCAGGACAATGATGCACTTGCGTGATGTTAATGCTGCCACGAGAATTCAGAGAGGTTGGCGTAAATTCTGGACGTCGATCAACGTGGAATGTGCTACCATAATACTGCAATCCTGGTTTCGCGAGTGCGTTGCTAAGGACAAAGCAAGACAACTCTCAGTTTTGGGTACAGCAGGGTGTATCATGATGGAGGAGAAAAGTAGAGTGCTAACAATACAGAAGTGGTGGAGAGATCATTTGAATGAAAGGAGAATCCTTCATGAGGCAGCAACGGTTATGGTGAGTGAAGTAAACTATATGCACTTCAATCAAGTCAATCATTTTGTTGAATTTTACCGTTCTTATCGTGCTTGCATCAATTAGCAATCTTGCTTCCGGGGCTACCGAGAGTATATATGGTACGGCGTAAAACTAGTCTCTGTTATCCAAATTCAGGCTTGTATTAGGAGCAAACTTGTCCGGTGTAACGGCAATAGATTGAAGATGAATAATTTGGAGCATGCTGCAGCTACTGTCATTGTAAGTAAACAATTTCTCCAGTCATTGTACCTTGTTTTTCATCATCATAGTTCAATGACACTTCACTCTGTGTACAACTTACATTTTATTTCACAGCAATCATACTTCCGAGGGTTCCGAGAATTTGTACGATATGTAATAATAACAAATTACTTTATCCTTAAAATACAGGCTCGTGTAAGAGGTAATCAAACCCGGATCAAGGTCAAGCAACTAAAAACTTACAAAGAGTAGCATGAATGATATATTGTATGTTTGAATGTTATTTTACTGGTAGACCCAGAAACTTAACACAGTAGGAAGAATGAAACCTTGATAACTGTCGATGAAAACTGATACTGAGTCGTCATATTATCTACTCCGGTCTCTACATCGAGAAAATAATAACACTTGGTTGCCTATATACTTAGATTAATATAATTAAGCCTCAGGACGATTGTCATTATTAGAAATAGCTGCTTCTGTAGAGAGGTGACGACGGGTGGTGACAATACAATATGAAATCTGTTCATCTACGATACGAACAGCGAAAACTGTTGTTTGGGGGGGGCTTCTTTCGATCTCGAGAAAAATAAGATGGCCCTTTTTTTTGCATCAGTTGTCAACCAATGCGACCTTGTACGCGAAGCGACGACGAGTTGGGGAGGAATTGACGGCACAAGGACGACGGGTCGAGACAGTGGAGACGAGAACGCCAAATGAACAACTCACCACCGCATCCTCCTCCTCCACAGCGCCGTGTCATACGCCGCAGTAGTGACCGAGATCGTAATAGTGGCTTAATGTTGGGGACAAGCAAACGAGGAAAGACAACGAGCAACAGCAAACGAAGAATTAGTGGTAGTACTAGTCGCGAGGCAGCAGCGAGTGAGGATACTAGTGGCGCGTCGTCACGTCGGACAAGTGATGCTAGTGGTTATTATGACTACAGCAATGACGATGATGATGATGATGATGATGATTTTCGACGCCAGGTTGGGATTTCTTTCAACATTATCCCTCGTAAGATAAGTCGCGAAAGCAGTGATGCCGAAAGCGGCAATAGCAAAAGCAATGCCAATAGTAACACAGTTAATATACGTGGTAATCCGGACCAATCGTCAGCGGCCGCACAGTTTTCACAGACAAAAGATGGTCATCTTCAACGGGATTACGACTTTGTGGAGGTACCAACATTATTAACACAACATCGGGGTCAGCAACAAATGACAACCACGACGACAACAACAACAACAACAACAATCCCAGCTGCTATTACACCCGTGAAGAATGTTATTGATGATGCCACACCTTTAGTAAACAATGCTGTTGCTCATCATTCGCCCAATACAAATATGGATGATGATTGTAATTATAATCCTTATATTAACAATAACAAAATCATCAACGAACGAGATCGTCGTCATTCAATGGAATCATTCATGTCGATTGCAAGTGACTTGACAGAGAGTGAATGGGAACAGCAGCAGCAGCAAAAGCGTCATGAGAGGACGCGACGAGGAGGTGGAGGGGGGCATCGAATGGAGACGGGGCCTTTGGCACGACGACGGAACATCCGTCCACCCTCATCTCCCAACAATAAAAATTCCGATAGTGGTGGCGGCGGGGGAGGAATCTTACGTCCACCCTCCCCTTTTCGGGATGGGGCATCATCGTCAGCAGCTGCTTCCCCTTCTTCTCCGGCAGCAAGGGTAATTGCCGATGGGATTGATGCCATTGATTGTGGTAGGACATCAGTGGAACGTCAAATATTGACTCCTCCATCGTTGGATGCTAATATACCACTGCTGACTGATACAACGACCCGAGTATCTACCTCTCAGATTGCTCCTGTGTCTGTTGGTACGACCACTGTCTCTCACGCACGGACTGTACGCCGGCATAATCGGTCAGCTACCATGCTGGGTGATATGTATGCAATGAATGCGATTGAATCACTGCAGATGGACGACAACGATGATGATTACGACGACGAAGAGCATAACGTCAACGTACCAGTCTCACGATTGAGGAGGCAGTACAAACCACAACAACGACAGCAGCAGCAGCAAGAGAGGAGGTCACAAACCCAACATTATCAACAACCAAATCCACCTACTACTAAAAGAAAAGGAGGAGGTGGCAGTGGTGGTGGAAGTAAGCAGAATATGAAACGGAACAATTTAGTCATACAGCTACCCACACCCCACATGGAACAACACGGATTTGGTGGGCAACAATACAAACAGCAGCAAAAACAACAGCGGCAATACAAACAGCAGAAACTCTCGTCACTTCTACCCCCGACACATCCACTATCAAACTCTCTATCACCACATTCAGGAGCATACCAGTACAAGAGTAAGCATCCGTATCATGGCTATTCCAATTCTACTGGCTCAATAATGTCAGAAACATCATCGGCGGCTGAGTCAGAGGTTACACCACGAATTTCGCAAGTCGGTCGGGGCAGGGGTGGTGCTGGACAGGGGTGGATAGGAAAAGGAGGAGGAGGAAGCGGTGGGATTGAGGGAGGATGGGTAGAGCGATATCAGCAGAATCGGACAAGAGCGTCACTAACTTTCTCGTTTAGTGAGGATGATGATGATGATAATTATGGCATTGAAGTTAAAATTGACGATGACAAGTCTGACTCGGTTGGGGATAATATGATGGACGAGGGTCCAGTGGTGGTAATGACTCAGGCGAAGGAGAAGAAACAAAGTCAAAAGTTTACTTCCAAGCGACCACGACCTATTCCAATTCAAATTCCGTTCAATGAACTGAAAGGCATAGATATATCATTTTCTAGAAAGGACGAACGCGATGCCGCCGCGAGGACGACAAGCTCTGAATACCAAACCCGAACTAGAACAAGTAGTGACAAGGATCATCCTCTACTTGACTACAAAGTCAATGATCTTAGCCCAATTAAAGCCGAGATTTATACCAACGAGGATGATTATTCTGATAATGATGATGACGATGAAGAAGGTGATCATGAGGGCAATCACACTCGACAATTTTCATCCGACGACCGTTTCTTTGAGGGGATTCACGACTCTGGTTTGCAATCGCTATCGTTCGAGCAGGTTGCCGATGTCGACTTGAAAACTTACAAGGACGTTGAGATTGAGCTAGTTTACAATACCTCAAGTAGCTTCGGTTGTCATGAAACTGACGACGAGGAGAGCAATCGTAATAGTGATGGCATCAATGCCGAGAAGGCAAATCTTAAACGTATTTTACAGTGGAGGAAAGGCAGACATGCATGGATGATGGGTCGTCAGCAGGAACAAAGTAGTGAAAAAAATCATGAAATGGAAGGCACGAGTGAATACGATGATTTGGAGTTGACACAATTCACATCGTTGTCTGCTACTGGTCGTGGCAAAATTGGGAATCACAACTCATCTGCCTTTGCTGTTTGCAGTGATGGCAGACCTAAATCATCACGACCAATCAACTTTGGTCATGACAATTGTCATGATGACGACGATGGAAGCGAGGTTAGAAGCCTCACTTCGTCGGCAGATGCAAGCACTCCTAAAAGTCTACGATTTCCTGATAGCGCCGACATGTATTGTCGATATGGCTTACGAAAATTATCATCTCCTAAAATTTTACTCTTGATTTGTTGCTTAGTCTTGACGGCTGGGATTTTAATGAATATCAACTTTGAAGAGCATAACAATCAATCATACGCCGCAGAAGAAAATGGATTATGGCAAGTGGAAGATCAAGGACAATTGACTTTCCCTGATAAAAGGAGTAAGAATCTTAATGATGATGATAATGGTGGAGATGACTATTTTGAGTCTAGTGCAGTGACAAGTCTTGTGATAGATGATGAGGATTCATATGAAGTGGTGGAAGATAGCGTTATAGTCAAAACTATTGCATCTGTTGTCTCAAGTAAAAGTGATGTACAACCTGCTCGTGATTTCAATAAATTTGTTGGCATAGACACCATAAGTGTGGTGGGCGTTTGTGAGCGTCATCCAAGCATCGATTGGCTGGTCAACCGATTGAAAAAGTTATATCCGGACATGGCGGTAATAAATAAGTTACCAACAGACAAGGGTGTCACAACAAGTAAAGTCAAGGGGCACATTCTCGTCATAGCAGTGTCTGTAAATCCCTACGCGTGGGTCGAGTTGATGCGGGTTGATTCGCAACATGATTCAATATACTCGCTGCCAGGCAATGATAATAATGGAGGTAATCTGGGATGGGAGGATTATGCCAAGGCAATATTGCCCTCAATTAATGGGACAATACTTGATCTTCGTGCAAACAGTATCTATTCAGCAGTAGTGGAATCGGGGCAGCATGATGGTGTAAGAGCTGTCATACCACTTCAGTTTGAAGATCTAGTGGAGCCATATAGCAATTATGACAACTTTGTTTCGGATGAATCATTGTCTCTACCAGGAATAGTCGGTCTAATGGATCAAATTCAGGCTCAAACTGGCCTGCATGTTGATGAATCATCTGGATGGCATGTCGCTGTCAAAGATGAAAATGATTTCTGGGCAGATCCCATCGGGTGTACAGGACACATATGCTTTCCTTCTGTTAATAAAATGACGGAAGACATGCATTTCATCCGATACATGAATGAGCACGTTGACTGGTCAATGGAAGAATTGATCGGATATTATCCTAGACACGAACCAAAGGAATAATGCCTTCGATTGAGAGCGTGTGAATTAGGACTGTTGTTGGCTAAGAATGTAGATATGCAAACCCAATTTAGTTTCAAACTAGAGACACTATCGTATGTTGTGTGCTTGTTTGTAAGAATAGCAGTGTACTGATACAACTCAAAACTCTGGATACTATTGAAAATCTATGAATGATCATACCGGTTCATACTTTTACTTTTTGGATGGCAATGATGTTTATTTGTGAAATCCATTTAGAATTGACAACAGGCTGATCATGTTTCCTATGTAGTTGTATTTATATTGCCTATTTGTGGGAGGGGCATGTACCTAGGATACAAAAACTGTTTTTGCAAGACTGGAGACTGAAGAAAGGTACCCATGTTGTGCTTAGAGTGATTATTGAATGCACCGCCTCCAAAAGCCCCTGTCGGAGTTGGAGAATATGCGTACCATCAAACTGTTGTGACAGTGGTCCGTCTATCGATCTAAATTGTATTGGACTGTCTAGAACAATGTCCAGCTGAAATTTACTCTTTGTCTTTGCATCAACTTTGAGTCTTTTCTTTTTCAACCATTATGGACTCCTTCAACATACCACATAGGTTGACGATTCAGCACTCTTCATTGACACAAATCAAGCATTGGTGGACTTGCTACTTGGCATATTTGTTGACTCGTCTTTGACGGTATTGCAGTGAGTTGATAACTGGTGGAAGGAGTAACTGTATTGAGAAACGTTGGTCAAGTAGCAATGGATAGATTAACTGCATTGTGATTCGTTATGTTTGAAATATTCTCCGGCTGCAGGAGAGTTTCAGACAGTTTCTTTCACTTCCTTTTTATCCAAAGACGTTTCCTCCCCATCTCATCCTATATTGAATGTGACGAACGTCCTCCTCCCTCATTCATCTATGAACGGCCGCCGTAACGCGATGCAATATACCTCATCGGTGGACTCAGCTGACTGGTTTTGCGGCGGTGCGGCGGTTGTTGGCGTCTCCGGGGCTGAGAAGCAGTTCGCTTTGCTGCCGTCGCCACCGTAGTTATGCACTGTATGAGATCGAATATTGGGAGTACCCCATCAATTAACCGGATGAGTGTTTTAGAGGGCTCCGTTGTGCCTCATATGCATAGGATATTATTGGGACTCGTCAGAATTGAGCAGAGGGGCGTAGAAGCGCAGTATGCAGTACTAATAGATAGTTCATTTATTGTGAGATGCATTTCATGGAATTGTTGGTGTTTACAAGGTGAAAGTGAAATATTATCCCAGCTGGCTTTTGGAACAATGTAACAATGAACAACTACCTGGAGAGACTATTAAAATAGCGTTAATAATCTAAAAATGTACTTTATTACACCAATTTGATAATACCGGCCATTATATCCATCATTATTCTTTTGGAGGTACTCCTAAAGCCCGGCAGCCCTTATTGGCCGGTGTCATCACAAAATTCCCAAGTAGTTTGTATAAACCCACGTAGGACCTAAATACCAGATTCGTGCTATCCTTCGCAAATCCTTCCTTCTTGCTTACCAGTGGAACTGTTTGTTGGTCGATGTGTGAAAAGAGGGAGAGAAGGACCTGAGAGTTGGCAGGCTAAGTGATCGCAACAAACCTTTAGGGAGTTTTTGTTTGTAATTATCCATATGAGGGCACATAGGAATTAAACGTGGCGGGAATAGAAATTTAGGGAATTGAGCGCCCGCCAAATCTGTCTCCTGTCACGCTCTCACGTGCATACAAGTGGAACTAAGCCCGCCATTTGTTTGTTAGTGTTTCTTGTAATTAAATAACGGTCAACCCGCCAAAAATATTTTCCCGCTCATTCGCCAAAAACTGTTCTTGAAGAAAACAAAGAAAGGGGGAATGGCCCGTGACGTCACCGAAAGAGGGGGGTCCGGGGGGCACTGGCATTCACACGTACCACCATCACCTCCAAAAGCCCGAGCGAAGCCGTTTTCATTGGCAATGTAAATTAATGTAACAGGGGCTACGAGGCGAAGCCCCGCCCCCCCAAAAATCACTTCTCCTTGGTTGCACAAAATCTTCGAACTAGTTGCCAACGACAGTAATCTTTTGACAGGCGGAGCTACAACTATCAACAAAGTTTATGTGGAAGAAGGTGGTGGAAGGACAACCTCTGATATCGAAAGAACTTGTCGAAAAAGGAAGGGAGAAGAGAGATTTTGGTGGAAGGATACCGTAAGTGACTCAGGAGGGTCGACCTACCTACTCCCTTTTTTTTCCTTTTCCCCCCTTTTTCTTCCTTTTTTCTTCTTCTCCCCCCTTTTATCCCCCTTCCGGGGAGTCTAAAAAAAGTCCCCACTCGGCACGATACTACGAGTCGGGTAACAACTGACCTTCTCGGACTTAGTAGGTTCCTAGATAGGTTCCTAGATAAACTCGATTTTCCCCTACAAAATTCAAATCAGGTGTTACTGCGTGCTGTGCGTCCCTCCCCCTCCTCCTCGCTCCACTCTGGTAGCACGTCCCACGTCGCACGCCATTTATATCGCAAGGGGTAGGAATATCACTCAGAGGGTGACGCTGTCTGTTAAGGTGATATTTCCTACGGGCTTTGAGGGGTCCGAATAGCACCCCGAGAGCCTTACCCATTATTGCGGTTGATACGACCTCCATTGTCCATGGTGTCACATGCCGAGGACC
>Ga0247832_1004309_pt1 | contig 17970 bp, 21 predicted proteins | sample LaCruzMarch2015__10_FD_192407 | JGI IMG/M metagenome (GOLD analysis project Ga0247832, IMG submission 192407) | Freshwater microbial communities from meromictic Lake La Cruz, Castile-La Mancha, Spain - LaCruzMarch2015_4m | ecosystem: Environmental > Aquatic > Freshwater > Lake | place: Spain... | reverse complement strand
AACGCCTGAGTCGCCTCATAAATTGCAATCCGTTGGGCGGACTACACTAGGGCCGGGGGTCAATGATTTGCGCAACGAGCTAACTCGGCGCGAGGTGGGGCAGGTGATGCAGGAGATAGCTCGCCTTGAGCGCAGTTTGCCACAGCTCGGCTTTTCCGTGGTGCTGACTGCCGCACCCAGGGAGATCGGCTTGTCGTTGTATGCACTCTGGCTGTTCAATCGCACGGGCATCGCGAATGCCGTGGAGCGCGGCGGTGCGAACCGTCAGGTGCTACTGGTGGTCGATTCTGACATGGGGCACGCCGCCTGCATGGCTGGCTATGGTTTGGAGCCCTTTCTCGGCGAGGAATTGATCCACAATGCGCTGAATGCCTTTTCCACGGCTTTGGCCGCTGGGCAGTTGTCTCCCGGGATCCTGCAATTATTAGCCGAGATGGAGTGCTTGCTGATCGACTGTGCGGAGAGTCTGGAGAATGCTTTCGGCATCGCTCCATTCGAGTTTCAGGGCCTAGCGCACCTGATCGAGTCCGAGCAAGAGGGCGGTGTCGTTTATTAAAAGAGGCACAGCATTTCCCAGTGTTCTAGAGTTGAACCTCTGTCACTAGCTTGCACAATGCGAGCCCATGCGTGCCACCTTGATCAAAGAATATCGCTTCGAAGCTGCCCAAACGCTGCCCACTGCTCCCGAGGGCCACAAGTGCCGTGGCATGCATGGCCATAGCTTCAAGATCGAGATCGCCGTCACGGGCAAGGTGGATCCTCAAATCGGCTGGGTCTACGATCACGCCGAGATCAGCAAGGCGATGAACCCGCTGATTGACTTGCTGGACCATTCGTATCTGAACGAAATCGAGGGATTGGAGAACCCCACCATCGAAAACATCTGTGCGTGGTTCTGGCGGAAGTTGGAACCCCAGCTTCCAGGAATCAGTGAGATCGTGCTGTATGAAACCCCCACCGCTCGCTGTGTGTTCCGTGGTTTTGATGATTAGTTGCACAGCCAGCGCGTTGCCCCTAGTTTCTGCATCCCTAACCTTATCCTGATCTGCTCATGAAGTTCCCCGTCACTCTGTTGCTCTCTGCTGCTGCCATTCTTGTCCTCGGTGCCTGCGGCAAGCATTCGTTCGAAGAAACCAAGGTGCTGCATGAGAAATTCCAGGAGCATGGCCATGACGAGCACGCGGCTCCCGCTCATGGTGAAAAGTCCCCCCACGGTGCCGAGGCTGACCATGGCGAGAAGAAGGCTCACTAGGCGTGGCTGCGCGTTCGCTTGATTCGTCGCAGAGAATCCTTTGCCGACCTTGATTCGTTACTCAACGGCATGGCCCCATGCCGAACCGATTTGTCGTGCTGGACGAACCCTACATTCCCGAAGAGCAGATTGCCGCTGGCCCTTCGGGCATTGTGTATCGTGGGCATGACCTTTCCCTCGCGCGCACCGTGCGGCTGAAGGTGCTGCTGGAGAATCATCTGTCCTGCCCCGTGGATCACCCGACCATGGAGGCTTATGCGCCGTATCTGTTGCAAGTCGTGCATCCACACACTGCGGCCTTACTAGTGCTGGATGTGAGTGGTGATGAGGTGACCCTGATTTCGGAGTTCGCCGAGGGGGTGAATGGCTGGGCGTTCGTTGAGTCACAGCCGCTCACTGCGAGGGATGCTCAAACATTTCTTCGCCAGCTCTTGGAGGCTCTCTCGGTGGGGGAGGCGCTCCACCTGCCCCACGGCAATGTGAAGCCGTCCAACTTGATCATTGATCGCCAATCAAGCGAAGGCGGTGAACTCAAGTTGCTCGATTGGGGGCTGTCGCATTGCCGCAGCCATCAGCCGCATGAGACTCTGGCGTTGCGGGCGCCAGAGTGTTTGCATGGCGGTGTGGCGACCGCTCAGAGCGATCTCTTTTCCGCCGGGGCGAGCATCCTGGGCTTGCTGCTGGGTCGTCTGCCGGTGGCGGGTTTGGTTGAGGAGTCGCTGTATACTGGATGGCAGCATTTTGATCCTGCTGAGTTTCGCCGTCAGCGTCAGGACCTGGATGCCGACTGGCTGAGTGTATTGCTCCAGCTCGTGAAACTGGACCCTGACCAACGGCCAACCTCAGCGCGGCATGCCTTAGATCTGCTTGCCAAGGCGGAAAAAGTATCCGCGCTCCCGGCCTTTGGGCCTGAGCCTGATAGACCGGTTCCGCAGCCTGGCATCAGTCAACACTCCGGTTCGTCGACTCGGGAACCTGAGGCCCCAGCGGGTCGTCGAAAGAGTTGCCTCGGGTCGTTGATCTGGGCTGGTTTTTGGGTGGTTGTGTTGCTTGCAAGCGTCGCCGCTGGGCTGATCATGAATCGGGATGACGCGTGGCCACGGCCTCTGTTACAGGCTCTTGATCAGATAGAGTCGACCTGGTTAACCTGCCTAGAGCTGACCAAGACGGCCATCAAAGAGCTGAAGTGACGGGCCGCAAGTCTGCGAGTAGCCAAGTCGGGCCCACCGGCGCTACAGTGGAATACAAGGCCGCTCCCTGTGCTAGTGCCAGCATGGTGCCAGCCAGCGCTTCGGGTTCGGTGTTTTGAGGCATCTCTTGGCGGCGAATCGCCTCCGTTGCAAAGCGGGTCAGCCATCCGATCAGATTGCTGTGCAGAAGGCGCAGCTCGGCCTGGCACTTGGGTGGCAAGCCGGCCAGTTCGGCCATCAGAACAGCGGTCAGTCGTGTCTCGGTCAGGCTCTGCATCAATTCCGGTCGGCGTCGAGGCCAATCCTCATGTTCTGCCCCGATGGACGCCAGCCGCTTGTTCAGTCGATCACGCTCGCGCTGCACCACCGCCGTAGCCATTTCATCTTTCGTGGGAGTGTGGTGATGCAGGCTAGCTGACGAGATACCGACCTCATCCGCGAGATCTCTCATGCTAAAGCCATGAAAGCCAACGTTCGCCAGCAGTGCATGGGCAGAGAGAAGGATGTCATCGCGAGCAATGTTTTTTCGTTGCGCCATAATAACAGTCTATCGTCTGATAGATAGACACGTCAAAAGAAATAGCTTCGTAGCTTGCCACCGGCGTTGAGCATGACAGAATCATTCGTTATCAATCTTCCTCCTGCCATGCCTGCCAAGAAAGCTGCTCCTGTCCTTGTTCCTGCCGCCACCCGGCCTATCAAGAAGCTGATGGTTGCCAATCGGTCTGAAATTGCCATCCGCGTCATGCGTGCGGCTAACGAGTTGGGCATCCGAACGGTGGGTATCTATGCCGCCGAAGATCGCTTCTGCCCACATCGCTTCAAAGCGGATGAGGCCTATGAGCTGAACAAGGAAAAGGGACCGCTGGGTGCCTATCTCGACATTGAAGGGATTGTGGCGCTCGCTGTGGAGAAGGGCGTGGATGCGATTCATCCCGGCTATGGCTTCCTCTCGGAGAATCCCGTGTTCTCGAAGGCCTGTGCCGACGCTGGAATCATCTTCATCGGCCCAGATGCGAAGGTGCTCGACATGATGGGCGACAAGACCGCTGCACGCAATGTGGCAGACAAGCTGAAGATCCCGACACTGCAAGGCACCAAGGACCCCGTGGAGTCGAAGCGTGAGGCGATCTCGGTTGCCAAAAAGATCGGCTTCCCGCTGATTATCAAGGCCGCGTTCGGCGGTGGTGGTCGCGGCATGCGCGTGGTGCAAAAAGCGGAGGACTTGGAGAAGTTGCTTGATGAAGCGCAGACTGAAGCCAAGCGTTCCTTCGGCAACGGCGCGGTGTTCTTGGAGAAGTTCGTGGGTCGCGCCAAGCACATCGAAGTGCAGGTGCTGGCCGACAAGCACGGCAATGTGCTGCACCTGCATGAGCGTGATTGCTCCGTGCAGCGTCGCCACCAGAAAGTCATTGAGCAAGCTCCGAGCTACAAGCTTGATCCCAAGATCATCGCTGGCTTGTGCGATGCCTCGCTCGCCATCGCGAAGGAAGTTGGCTACACGCACGCAGGCACCGTTGAGTTCTTGGTCGATGTCGATAGCGGCGACTGGTTCTTCATCGAGATGAACCCACGCATTCAGGTCGAGCACACTGTTACCGAAGAGATCACTGGCATCGACATCGTGCGCTCGCAGATCCTTATTGCGCAAGGCCATCGCCTGCACGACGAGCCGCTCGCGCTGCCTGCTCAGGGCGACATCGAAAAGAGCGGCTACGCTATTCAGTGCCGCATCACCACGGAAGATCCAGAGAACGGCTTTACGCCCGACTTTGGCAAGATTCTCACGTATCGCAGCGCCGGTGGTTTCGGCGTGCGTCTTGATGGGGCGCTCGGCGTTAATGGCGCAGTCATCACGCCTTTCTATGACTCCATGCTGGTGAAGGTCACCGTCTTTGCACGCACCTATGAACAGGCGCTGGATCGCATGGATCGTGCCCTGCGGGAGTTCCGCATTCGCGGCGTGAAGACCAACATTCCGTTCCTCGAAAACGTCATCGCCGACCCTACCTTCCGAGCTGGGGCGGCCACGACACGCTTCATCGATACCAACCCGCATCTGTTCCAGTTTGAGAAGCGCAAGGACCGTGCGACACGTCTCTTGAACTACATCGCGGACGTGATCGTGAATGGCAATCCCTTCTCCAAGGGGCACAAGATCGATAAGGCCTTCGCTGCACCGGCCCTGCCAAAGTGGGACCACACAGCTACGCCTGAGAAAGGCACGAAGCAGTTGCTTACCGAAATGGGGCCGGAGAAGTTCTGCAAGGACTGGGTGGCCAAGCAGAAGCGCTTGCTCATCACCGACACAACCATGCGTGATGCGCACCAGTCGTTACTGGCTACGCGTATGAGAACCTTTGACATGCTCGCCGTGGCCGACGCTGTGGCGCGCCGCACGCCGAACCTGTTCAGCTTGGAAATGTGGGGTGGCGCGACCTTCGACGTGACCATGCGTTTCCTGCGTGAGGACCCGTGGGAACGCCTGCGGGCGATCCGTGCTCGCGTGCCAAACATCTTGACGCAGATGCTGTTCCGCGGCTCGAACGCGGTGGGTTACACGAACTACCCGGACAACGTGGTGAAGGGCTTCATCAAGCACGCCGCCACGAACGGTATGGACATCTTCCGCATCTTCGACTCGCTCAATTACTTGCCGAATCTGAAGGCTGCGATGCAGGCCGTGCGCGAGGACACGCAGTCCATCTGCGAAGGCACGCTCTGCTACACAGGCGACATTCTCGACCCGAAGCGCGACAAGTATGACATCGCCTACTACGTGCGTCTGGCGAAGGAACTGGAGAAGATGGGCGCGCACATGCTTTGTATCAAAGACATGGCGGGCCTCGTGCGTCCTTTCGCGGCGAAGCGCTTGGTGAAGGCGCTCAAGGACGAGATCGGCATTCCGATTCACTTCCACACGCATGACACCAGTGGCTTGAACGCGGCGAGCATCATTGAGGCCTCGGTGGCTGGCGTGGATGTTGTTGATGCCGCCATTGCCTCCATGAGCGGTGGCACATCGCAGCCAAACTTGAACTCGATTGTCGCAGCGATGCAGAACACACCGCGCGACACCCAGCTCGATGTCGAAGCGCTGCAACAGTTCAGCGACTACTGGGCTGCGGTGCGGTCCTTCTACAAACCCTTCGACACCAGCGAGCCGTATGGCACCGCTGAGGTCTACCTACACGAGATGCCCGGTGGTCAATACACGAATCTCAAGGAGCAAGCGACGGGCATGGGCATGGCCCATCGCTGGCCTGAGATCGCGCATGGCTATGCCGAAGTGAATCAGCTATGCGGTGACATCGTGAAGGTGACGCCAAGCAGCAAGGTCGTCGGTGACCTCGCGATTGAATGCGTGGCGCGTGGTGTGAAGCCCGCTGACATCTTCAACCTCAAGTCGGCGAAGTGGAGCAAGGACGTGACTAGCATGTTCGAAGGCTGGCTGGGCGAACCCTTCTATGGCATGGAGAATGCCAAGGCCGCTGACTCTCGGAAGAAGTGGGATGCACTGGCCGATGCCATCGTTGGTAAAGGCGGCAAGCGTATCAAGGGGCGTCCCGGTGAGCACGCGGCGAAGGTGGATTTGAAGAAGGTCGCCGAAGAACTGGAAGGCAAGCTGAAGCGCAAGCCCAGCGAGGATGATGTGTGGAGCTACCTCATGTATCCCGACGTGTTCATGAAGTTCGCCGAGTTCCGCAAGAGCTATGGCGATGTCGCCGCACTGCCGACGGCCGCCTACTACTATGGTCTTCAGCAGAAAGAAGAAATCAGTGTCCATCTTGAAGAAGGCAAGACGCTCTTCATTCGCCTCATTAACCTCACGGAGCCTGATCAGGCAGGGCAACAGACGGCCATCTTCGAACTCAACGGCTACCCGCGCCACGCCACTGTGACGAACAAGCTGTTAGCAAAAGACGTGGTCACCAAGGCCAAAGCCGATCCTGCTGATCCAATGCAAGTCGGTGCCCCCATGCCTGGGATGGTCGCCAGCATCGCCGTGTCCGTTGGTCAGAAAGTTAAGGAAGGGGAGACCTTGCTCACGCTCGAGGCTATGAAGATGTTCGCTGCTATCAGTGCGCCGAGCGCTGGGACCGTGAGCGAGATCATTGTCAAGGTCGGCGAGAGCGTGGAGAGCAAGGATTTGCTGGTGCGGATGGTGAAGTGACATGGGGATCAGATCATAAGAATTCTGATTTCCTGCGGCATGGCTATCCAAGCATCGACTCTGCGGACTTGGCGAGAGCCAGACCGGGAGAGCAGCTGCACCGTGGGGTCCCAAGGGTCTCCGGCACAGCCACCTCCCGCCCGGCTCAGCCTGCAAAGGTCACGCTCACAATGTCGCTCGCGATCCCGATCTCCTCGTCATCGATGATACCACGCGCCAGATACTCGCGCGTTTCGGGCACCCCCGGCACGGCCAGCGACCGCCCCAGGAATGCAGGCAATGTGCGACCTAGTCTGCCGTGGTTTCCCATGAGATGCCATTGAGGGTGCCGCCAGAGGCGACTTGCTCATCCCCGACGACAAGGCCCGCCTCACCCAGAACTTCAATGGCTACGACATCTCGCCCGACATGGTGCGCCCCTCCCTGGTGAACCTCTACCTCCAAGGCTTCACCGATCCCCACATCTACGAATACGACACCCTCACCTCCGAGGAGCGCTGGAACGAATACCTTGACGTCATCTTCGGCAATCCGCCCTTCATGTCCCCGAAAGGCGGCATCTCATACACCCGCGCTTGTTGAGCAGATCCTCGGCCGCTGGCACTCCTCCGGTCTCTGCGCTCCCTCAAAGGTGCTCATCCTTCATGACCGCAGCCAGATCGGCAACACGCCGCTCGCCGGCCTTGAGAACCTGCTCGATCATCCCTTGCGGCCCTATCTCGAAACCCTCGACCAGCCATCCGGCAACGCCATCGGCCACACCTCCATCCACAAGGCCAAAGGCCTTGATGCCCTGGCCGTGATCCTCGTTGGCCTCCCGCCTTTCGGTCAACTCACCCGCCCCTACGACCGCTTCACCTACTTCATGGGTGCCAGCCGTGCGCGGCAGTTGCTGGCGTGCGTGCATGCAGCCTAATGGCGGATTCTCAAACCCGTTTCGCCCATGCCACAGCGGCACGCACCTGCGGTAGTTCGGCTTTCACGTCGGCGGTGATGCGGGCATGGAGCTTGCGGTAGTCGCTCAGCACCCGCAGAGCATCTTCGCCCATCTCCTGGCCGGCAAAGAGTTCTGGGGCAGTGTCAGCGAAGTTGAGGCCCAACTGCACGCCTTTTCCATGGACCTCGGCACCGAGTTCGTAGTTGGTCAGCAGTAGTCGGCGCTTGGGACTTGTCGTTGCTCCACAGGAATCGAGGAACCAGGTGGGTGATCCGGTGGAGTCGGCATGGAGCAGCACCAAGAGTTTCTTCTCGATGTGCCAGAGATCACGCAGCGTTTCTTCGGTGATCGAGAGGGTGCGCAGATGCACCACCATCTGGAGAAAGGCGAGATAGGCGTCCGAGTAACCCGCTCCGTCGAAGGTCGGGAGTTCAAAGCGCGATTGCAGGCCCGAGAGATACACCGTGGATCGGTTCAGGGCTTTGGCGAGATCGGCGAAGGTGTGCATGGCTTTGATCAGAACCCCCACTGCTGGCGATGTCGCCGCAAATACTCAGCACGAGGACGCAGCGTTGCATGTGGGGCAAACTGAAGCATCCGCCCGCGATACGTGGCCAAGCCCAAGTAATCCGGCCCCCACTCCTGAAAGCGCTCAGGCTGGATCAAGATTCGGAATTGGTCGTCCACTGACCATAACCCGCGATCAAAGGCCCAATGCACATTGCGAGAGAGTGCGAGGCCATTGTGGATGTCGTCATTGCGCGTCTGCGCCCAGGGTTCGATGTGGGCCGCCTCCACCACCGATTCCCCGTTCTGCGTGATGATTCGATAGCCCGTTAGCGCACAGGTGTGCTGGTAGCCGCAAACCACCTGCACGCCAAAGCGAGCTGAGCGTCCCTGCTCCACCGCCTGTGTAGCGGTATCGGTGTTGAGCAGGTTCAGCTCCTTCTGAAACTCCAACGTCTGCGCTCGCACACCCAACAGCGCATACAGCGCGATGCGTTCCGCTGGTGGGTAATAGGTTTCCACCAGGATGATGCGTGCGCTGCGGCGAAAATCCGCATCCTGCATCAGTTGCAGGAACTCAGGATCGAACAGAATGGACTGCGTTACCTCGACACTTGTGGATTGGCGCTTCCCGTCGTCCAGCGCCTGCCAGAAACCTTGTGATTTGAGATAAAAGAACGGGTAGCTCATGTCCACCTTCCCGCCCCACCGTGGCAACGCGATAGAGGAGAAGGCGTTGAACCGCACATGCATCCCCGGCGTTCGCTTCAGCTCGACACTTTGCAGCTCTCCATCCTGGGCCATGTCCAGTAGCGACAGCAGCAGGCCTGGCTTGTGTGGAGCCGCACCCTTCGCTCGTGAGCGGTTTGGGTTCAGCTTACGCAGCTTGTTGAGCCATGAGATTGTCATCGTAAATCCAACGCTTCAATGGCAGGCTTCATGGCCTTTTCCAGGCGGCCCATGGCCTCGATCATAGCATTTTGAACTGCAGGCCAGGCTGTGTCGGGACTGCTCACACCGCCGAGACCCGCAATGAGATACTTGATGCGGCAAGCTCGTTTGTTTTCAAGGCGTTCCCAAATGAGTTCCCCGCCAAAGCGAGCCTCAATCTCGGCTTTATGCGCTTTCATTTGATCGAAAACATTTTTGTTTTTCACTTGGTCTTTAAAGTCAATATAGAGATCTACCGCAGCACTATCTTTGACGATCACATGGTCAAGAGTAATGCCGGAAGTGCCGGTGCTCGAAGCTAAATAGTGATAGGCTGTCGGCTTGCGCCTTCCGTGATTCATTCCCTTGGCGCGTGCTAGGGCCACTAGCTGCGTCCAGAAGCGCAGATGCGTGGCGTGCTTGTCCGTCTTGCTGCGCCGCTCCTGCTGCTCCTTCTCCCGCACCTGCACCTGATACTCCACCGCCTCCGGTAGCGGGATAATCTGCTGCACGTCAATGAAGATCTTTTCGCCGTGTTTGTAGGGCCGCAAGCGCAGGCAGCGAATATCAATCTCACGGTCTCTCAGCCATAGGACCGCCGTGGTCAGTTCCTTGCCAAAGTCTTCCGACACCAAGAGAATCCGCACATCTTCGGCGAAACTGCCTTCGTCCTTCGTCTCCCAGTCGAGGAACTCCAGGATACGGGACTCCGCTTCTGCGCACGGCTGATTTATCTGCTCCAGAAAGGCGGCGTGAATTTCCACGGCGCGCTCTAGCGTCATTGTCGAAATCATGCTCGCATATCGGATCGCTTGCAGCTCCATGTGCCCGCCGTCTTTGGTTCGCTTGAGTTCGATCACCACCAGATTTGCCTCCTTGTCCAGCGCCAGAAGATCAATGCGACGGCTACTCTCCTCCCAATCACCAAACTCCTCGGCCAGCACATAGAGGTCATCACCCAGCACGTCGATCTGGGTGCGCAGCAACCTTTGCAGGTCACCGCGTTCCTTGATCTTCAGATCGGCAAAGGAGGCTTGCGAGACCTCGATCAAACTATCAGCGGTTATCTCAAAGAGAGCCATAAAGGTTGATTCAGTTACTGTTTCTTCAGCCATGCACGGCCCTTGTCGGAGATTTCCCAGATGCCATTAGGGCTGTCTTCCTTCATGCGGCCATCTTCGTTGGCCATCGTGTTGCGAGCCCACTGGGCGGTATTGCGCCAGCGGATCTGCTTGGCATTGGATTCGTGCGGCTCGTAGTCCTTGGGTTTGAGGATGCCCTTCATCTTCACACCGAGTTGATCGAGCACGTCCTTGGTCTTTTCTTCGATGACTTGGATTAGCTCCTTGGTGATGTCGATGCACCAGCGGTCGCCCCAGTGATCCTCGAACCACTTGGCAAGTTTTTGGGTGGCGTCCTGGTCGAGGACATCAACGTTGAGTTCCCCTTGCTTGGAGAGACCGGCAAACGTGAGATTACTGGAACCTTGAAAGCCGGTGATGGGGTTGTTCGGGTCGGAGCGGAAGCACAAGTAGAGCTTGGCGTGGAGCGTGTGGCGCAGAAAGAGCTTCACGACGACTTTGCCTTCTTTGAGCTGTCGGGCGAGTCGGCGAAGGCCTGCTTCGTCCTCATTGGTTGGAGCGCCCAGAGTCAACTGATTGCGAAAATCCTCGGCAAGCTTCTTTTTGAACCGTAGCGCGGTTTGGTTATCCAGTGGGCTTGACTCTGTGGTGATGCTCAGAGCCTCGCGAAGTTCCTCCTGGGGGGCGGTTTGCATCCCGACGAGCAGCCTGCACTGCTGCCCCGCTCCGCCCGGCCATTTTTCAATTAGTGCATCAATGGCTTTCCAGCCGTGCAGATTGAAGTAACCAACGCAGAAGTCGGAACGCTGGGAAATATCGAGCGTTTCCCGAAGAGCAGGCAGGAGGCCGAGAGCGATGTTGTCGAAAATGCGGGGCATGGCGGCTTAGTTTTGTGAGTTTGGCCCGAGCGCGGTGCCTAACTGCCAGTGCACATCGTCGTAGTTGAAGGGCGGGCTGGCGAGGACGTAGTCGGCGCGGAGGTCGGGATGGAGGTCGAGGCGGAAGGTGTCGGCCTGCTCGGAGATGAAGTCGGCCTCGATGCAGATAGTGGCGGTGGATTTCGGGGTGCCTGAGTCAGGCTTGCTGGATGCTTTTCGTGCCATGCGGGTGTTTTGCCGATGTAAGCGAGGGAAGACACCGAGGGCAAGGCGCGGTGCTCAATTCCTTCCCGGAATCTGACGACCACTGCCACCGGCCTCCCATGCCGGAAGCCACGCATTCAGATCGAATCCGACGGTCTGGCTCTGGCGGGCTAACGCCTTGAGCCAGCGGCCGGAACGCTTCTCGATGGTGTCGCGGTCCTTTTGGAAATAGGCGCTGTCAGGTGGTCGGGCGGCGATGTCGGTGAGGGTGTTAAACACGGCATAGGCGTTGGGGCCGAGTTCCTTCCGGTAGCCGTCCAGGCGAGTGGAGAGGTCCAGAGACAGAGCCTGCAAGCCCTCGGCTCGCGCTTTCTTGTCGTCGGATTTGGTCTCGGGGAGGCGAAGGACGGTGTTCATGGCGATGGTGGACTGGTCGGTGTCCATGCTGATGCTGCGGACGCTGGTAAGGAACTTGGAAAACTCGTCCCACATCTGCGGCAGGCTGCGGGAGGTGATCTCGATCTTCAATTGCGCGAGGGCTTCTTTGCTGTGGGAGGCTTTGATGGTGGCGACTTCTTCTTCGAAGATAACGCCGTTGGAGCAGTGCTTGCGCATGAAGCCAATGTCGAACCGGAGGGCGCGGCGAATGGCGAATGGCGGTGGGCAGTGGGCGATGAAATCAGAGCTGGGCATGGCGCGGTCAGCCGTCTTTGGGTTGGTCTTTACGCAAGGCTTTGGCTTTGCCTTCGGAGAGAGCTTTGAAGTTCTGCGTGGTGGAGATTGGGGTGCCACTTTTGGCTTCGAGTTCGCGGCGGGCATTACCGGCGATGGTGCCGCCCGCGCGGGCAGCGCTTTGGTTGGGGATGAAGCCTTGGGCGTCCTTCTTTTTCGCGATCTCGGTGGTGGAGGCTTCACCCAGCATGGTGAAGATGAGTTCCAAGTCGGTCATGTGGTCGCGCAGATTTTCCTTGGGATTGGCGAGGGCTTTGAAGGCTTTGTATTCGGACGGGGTCATGCCGAAAGTGGCCTTGCTGATCTGAGCGGTGAGGATGGCGAACTCTCTCTGCTCCTTCACTCCGCGCTTCTTCCACTCGTCGGTGAGTTCATCGCGCACAGCGATGCCGCGCAGGCGCTTCTCGATCCAGTCTTCGGAGTAGCCTTTCTGCTCATAGATCTGCCGCATGCGTTTGGCGGCGAGTTCGGGGTTTTCGATCTCCTCCAGCCGCTCGTAGCCGACCTTGGCGAGCCAGAGCTTGAAGGGCTCGGCCTTGGGCGAGGGGATGGACTGGATGAGTCGAAGAAGCTGCTCCGTGTCCGCCACGTCGGTGAGGCGCTGCTTGCCGTCGGCAGCGGTCATTTTCAAAGCGTGACAGTTTGTCACGGTTTCATTTCCGTCCTTCTTGAGGCGCTCTTTGAGCTTTCGCCAGTAGGCTCCGGGATCGACGCTGCCCGTGAGGATGGAGATGACATCGACGATGGCGAAATACCATTTCTCCTCGGTCTTATTCCAGGCACGGCGGACTTGCTTTTCTTCAAAGAGGGTGATGGCGCTCATACTTCAGTTTTCGTTGGATTGTCTTTGAGGCTGGTGACAAAAGGCTCACGGCTGGTGGGCATTTTGGGTGCTGACTGCGGACATGCTCCAAAACTGCTGAATAATCTTGAGGAGCTGGCTTTGAGCCCCGAACGCTGAGGAAAAGAAGGCACTGGAAACTGAGCTGGGCATGAACGGAGAATCTCTAAAGAGGTTGGCTCGTTTTGATCTTGGGTTCCTAATCAATCTGACACAATCAAAAACTCACAGTCTTCGTCTGCCACTCCACCATCCGGTGGTGGATGTCGTGGTAAGCGGAGAGTTTGGGGCGCTGGGTGGGGCTGGTTGATTATTTTGCTTGGAACGGGTGGGGGTGCCGTTATTCTTTGGGCAATGAAGACGCTGGAGGAACTGCCGATCAAGATTGACCGCGAGGAGATCGCGGCGTTTTGCCGTGAACGCGGGATTCGGAAGATGAGCCTGTTTGGCAGCGTGGTGCGTGATGACTTTGATCCGACACGCAGCGATGTGGATGTGCTGGTGGAGTTCGCGCCAGGGAGGACGCCAGGTTACGGATTTGTGCACTGCAAGGATGCGCTGGCGGCTCTGCTGGGACGACGGGTGGACTTGGTGACCGGGGTGGGCAAATACCTCCGGCCTCTGGTGCAGCGGGATCTCTCGACGATTTATGAGCAAGCATGATCCGAGGGTGATGCAGATGCGTGAGGCCGCGCGGCGTGCTTAATCCCTCTGCCATGCAACGAATCTGGAGACGCTGCGGCTCGACTGGGTGCGGCGGATGGCTTTTGAGCGTTGCTTTGAGATTCTGGGGAAGCCATCAAGCGTCTGCCAGGCGAGCTGAGAGAACAATACCCTGAGCATGACTGGCGGGGTGCTGCCGGGCTGCGGGACATCGTGGCGCATGGCTATGATTGGGTGGATCATGAAGTGCTGTGAGATGCGGTTCGGGATGACTTCCCAAGCTTGTTCGCCACGCTGGAGCAGATGCTGTCTGACCTGGGTGGAGAGCTGCCGATGACGGACGATGCAATCGTTTAGAAATCGAACGGAGGCTTCGAGTTTCATTTGGGGTCGTGTTCCTGCTGCCATTCCACCATCTGGTGGTGGATGTCGTGGTAGGCGGAGAGTTTGGGGCGCTGAGTGGGACTGGCGGCGATGGCACTCTTAAAGTTGCCGTAGTCGATGCTGGCTGTGAGAGCGCTCATGAACTGCGGCAGATCAGTCGCCGGGCACAGGAGGCGCCACGGGTAATCGGAGCCGGCATACGAGGCGATGGGCGTGCCGGTGCCAGCCGCCTGGGCGAGCTGATCGAGATCCTCACGGCAGCGGGCACGAATATGAAAGGTGTCCGGTTCTTTGCGGACGATGGAAAAGAAACCGAGCTGAGTGCAGAGCCACATGGTTTAGTGGAGTTTGGTTCTGTCCGTTCCATCACCTCCAGTGACGGCCTTGGAATGGTTGTTGATCCAGCCGCGAAGCATGTTCACGAGTTTATCTCCGAACGATAGAGGGAGCCTGAACGATGAAGCGGGGCCGTTGCTGAAATAGAGATCAGGATCTTTAGCCATTCGATGCACGGCTTCGGCGACGAACGGAGTGGTCTCTGCATTGGGTTTTAGACGACTCGAAAACTCCCATCCGTTGAGGTGGACTTCCCAGACACACCGCAGGAGCGAATCCTTGGCTCCATCGTTCTCGATCAGCTTTTGTTCCAGCCATGATTCCACATCAGCATGATTCGCAAACCCACTTTCCTCGAGCACGGGAAAGTGTTCTCCCAAAGTCCATCCCAAGGGACGACGCACCAAGAGGTCCTGGAAAAACCGCAGCAGTTTGAAACCCTCGACGGGATCATGAAGCAGAAGGAAATGATCACGTCCTTCTCGCGTCCAGTTCTTGGGAGCCACGTCCGCGATGATCACCGCCCCATCACGGGAAAGGGTGGAATCACGACTGCCTCGAAACCATTCGACGATGCGTTGAAAATCCGCCGCAGCAGGAGTGCTGAGACGGACCTCTGAAAGCAGCTTTTCCATTTCGTCTGAGTGGAAGCGGTCAGCATGGATGGCAAGTTGAGCCACAGCGCGAGCCAGCCGTATCGAGGACATGCCACGCCCAGGCAATACATGCGAAACGGCTTCAAGCCACTCAAACTGCCCGAGCCCGGCAAGAGCGAGCACATACGCCTCCGCGCAGGACCAATCAGTTACATGATGTGTCAGGAAGCCCTCTGACTGCCTCATGCCGCGTTCATGATCTCCCGTCAAGACAGCACCGTGAACACGATGGCACAACCGCAGCATGGTGGAGTTCTGCTCGTATAGCAGCGGCTTGCCATCGGCGGTCAGCAGCTCCCTCCGTATGTAATTTGCTAGACGAAGCAGATGACGGCTCCAAAGCATTTTATACGCGTGATAGTTGTCCACACGTCCGGCTTTGAGAATCAGGTTCTTCGCCAGCACATCGTCACCATCTTTCAGCGCGATAGCAGCCCGCATCGCATGGTAGGACCAGAATCCCTGCAATTGCGTGCGTCCACAATCGAGAATTGCTTCGGCCTCCGCTTCCCTGCCGAGGTGTAGGAGCATCTCGGACTCGTCGATGCGATAAAGGTCACGGGCATACTCGGTGATGGCATCTGCTTGAATCAGCCGACGAACCTCCACCAAAGCTTCCTCATACCTGCCGAGAGCCATCAAGGAGTTCTTCAAAGCAAGCAAAGCCGCTGCGGTTCTCTGAAATGGTTCCGGCATGTCACGGATCATCTCAATGGCTTTGCCGTGCATCCCAGCTTCAGACCAATCACTGGCTTCCTCGGTATGATCATCCTGAGCAAACGACTCCTGCAAGGATTCGTCGGTGTAACCATTCCATTCAAGGTAACGAAGAGCAGACTTGATGGAGGTGTCAGGCTTGCCTCGAAGCAGCCTTCTCACAGGGACACTAACGTGAGGGTCAACTCTGACTTCATCTCGAAACTGCACAACGTAGGGTCGTTGCCAGTCCTCGAAAGCCAGCAGCAGCGTGCGATCAGTCACTCGTTCCGGCTTGGCCAGATAGCCTACTGGGTAGCGAAAATCTGCGGGGTAAAGAGAAGTGCATGCCAATGGAAAGTCCTCGGCAGGCGAAACTGATGACGAAGGCGCATCGCCTTCAAGCGTCTGACTCATGCGATCCTCCCTTCATTGTTTACATCCCAAATGGCCAGGAGATCCTCGGGATACATGATCTCTGGACGCTTCGCCTGGATAAACTCCAGCACATGACGCAGATCCCAGTCGTTCTGACGAACCAGATGGCTGGCGACCAACATGACGGAGCGGCTTTTTCCGGCATGGCAGTGGACGAGAACCTTGGGACTTTGTTTTGCATAATGGCCCACGGTCGTCACTGCCCGCTCAAACAACCAAGGATCGTTGCCCGATCCGTCGATGAAGTTGAAGCAGGTGAGCGCTTCAACACCACAGTCCCCGGGCTGGCGATCTGACAGCAGACCGTTGAGGCAAAGGATGGAGCGGATGCCTGCCGCCATTATTGCCGCATGATCCACAGCATCCGTGAAATTCCCAATGGCGATGGTGTCAGTGATGAAGGTCATGGGGTGGGCGAATTCTTTTCGGAGCTAGGCTGACTCGCTGGATTCTCACTGATGAGGACTTGGCTGAATGGTTCAGGAAAGCGGGCAACGAGTGTATCCCACGCAGTTTGGTCGTGGTTATCAATCACGGGATTGCATCGGTAGTCAGCGGACTCCCATGCCGACCCCCAGCTTGATGAATACTCGTCCATGTAGCATTCGATATTTGGATCACCACCATGATCCAGCAAGCTCTGCACGACGCGTGCATCAGCCACCAAACATGCGGAAGAGAGCGCATTACATGCGTCGGGTGCAGACATGCGCACATCCGCACCATGATGAACAAGGAGATCGATCACTTCGATTAGCTTTTCGACAGACGGGTAGCGACTGATGTCCTCCCCTTGGGCCTTCATGTATTCGATGTCACCCATGTGCCCCCAACGATCAATGAGGTTAACCAATGGGGTATCGTCATGAGTGTCGATGCAGTTGGGATCGGCTCCTTCATGGAGCGCATGCTGCATGCCTGGTATGTCGAACTCCTCCACTGATTTCAAAAGACTCTCGTCCGCAGCACTCAGCGGTCTGCGAGCTTCATTCCAGTTCAACAACACCAATTCAGGGAGAGAAACATCCGCCAGCATTTCATTGACTAAACCACAGTCATGCTTTCGGGCCTGAGTGGACACCGGAAAAGGACGTCCCTCCTTTATGACAGCGGAAACTTCCTCCCAAGTCGTCTTGTCCGTCACTTCACGATCCAGCGCCAGATCGAATTCGATGGTCAGTCTCCCGACGATTTGTTGCCGCGCTTCTTTCCAGGTGAAGGACTCGCTCACGACAAGATCAGAGTGCTCATGAAGCTGCCAGATGCGGCAACGCAGCCAGCAGATGGCAGCTTGATCAAGATTGGCAGGGAAGACGATACGACGCTCACCGAGGCGGTCGCCATCGATGAACTGATGCTGATTAAAATCCGGATAATGCGCACGCAGATCGCGCAATGCCTGAACGTAAAGCTTCATGGCATAATCCACTGAAGTGGGACGCAAATTGGGCTGAAAATACGCAGGCTGCCCATTCCACGTCCCGTTGAACGAGTGAGACACATTGTAAGCCCGATCCGAACGCTTCAACTGGCAGCGACAATACCGGGCAAGCGATCTGACATCTTCTGGCAGCTGTGATCTGAAACTCCTGATGGCAGCCACTTTCTGACATTGGTCATGGCTGAACTCCCTTCTCCATAGATAGAGTTCAATTCGTTTGAATGGTTGGTGGTCCATCGACATCGCAGGGCTTTTATGAAGCTTTGCCGGGCTTTCCCTCTTCCTCCTTTACGATGTCACTCATGGACTTGGCATCGTCTTCCATGGCCTGAGAATCCATGTTGCCACTGCTCTTCATCCGCATGGCACGCACTTTGCGGGACATTGCACCGCCGGTGGATTTAACCCCCTTCATGCTGAAACTGACATTGCTGCTTAGCGAGGCGTCCATGTGCATGGCTCCAGCGGTAGCAATGGCATCCTGATTCGCAGCGAGAAAGAGGAACTCCCAGCCTTTCTGATCGCGGTAGAGGCGGATGAGATCGCTGATGTGTTTGGCGCTGTATTCGCGTGAGGCGTTCTCTTCGCCATCGGTGAAGATGGCGAGGATGACTTTGCCGGGCTTGTCA
>Ga0247832_1004304_pt1 | contig 17979 bp, 16 predicted proteins | sample LaCruzMarch2015__10_FD_192407 | JGI IMG/M metagenome (GOLD analysis project Ga0247832, IMG submission 192407) | Freshwater microbial communities from meromictic Lake La Cruz, Castile-La Mancha, Spain - LaCruzMarch2015_4m | ecosystem: Environmental > Aquatic > Freshwater > Lake | place: Spain... | reverse complement strand
GAAGAATTTGGATTCTTAGTGAAAGCTGGAATGTATAATTTCAATCAACTGATTTATTCTAAAGATGTTTTCCAATTGGCAATGTATGGCAACGAAGGTTTTTTAGGTGATACAGCCAATTTATCGGGAACACAATTCAAAAGCACGACTTTTCAAAAAATAGGTTTTGGTTTCATTGATAAATTCTCAAAATCTTCAGTTACATTGAATTTGGTTGGCTTGAACAACAATACTTCGATTAACTTAGATAGAGTAAAAATGTATCAATCTGCTGATGCGGACACCTTGAAATTAGATTATAGAGGCAACTATAATTTTTATGAAGATGCAGCGTTTCTGAGAGGAATTGGCGTCGCTTTAGATTTCGACATTCGCTTTAATAGCAAAAATAAAAAAGGCGATGCGATGTATTTTCAAGTAATGGGTCGTAATCTTGGATTTGTGAGTTCAATTAGTTCACAATCAACATTTTCATCCAATAGTCAAGTTGCTTACACCGGTTTTTCTTACGATGAAATTATCAATGGAGGTTCAATCATAAATGACAATGTTGCCTTGATGGATTCATTGGGAATTGAAGAATCTTCTTCAAAAAAATCGGAGTTTTTAACTGGCTTATTACAAGCTTCTAAATTGGTGGATGTCAATTCAAAACGCAAATTACAAGAATTTTATGGTGGAAGAATGTACTTGAGTAAAATCGCCATTCCACAAGTTTTTGGAGGTGTAAATTATCGTCCAATAGAATTTTTAAATATTGGTGTGAGTGCTACTTATGGTGGATTTTCAGGCTTACGTGGTGGTGCTTACCTTTCTTGTAATTCTTCAAAAATAAACATTGGAATTTCCAGTGAGAATTTATTTAGTAAAATTGGTGTTTCATACTTAATTCGTTTACAATGCGCATTTTAATTCAATTTTTTATTCTGTTTGCATTGACAAATGTGAATGCACAAATTTCCTTTTATAAATTGTATTCAGGAAACAGTTTCGACAAAGGGGAAGGTATTGTTCAATTAGAAGATTCTTCTTACGTAATTACTGGCTCTTCGGGAAGTTGGCAAGAAAGTTCACAAGCTTTTCTCTTGAAAATTGATAGCCTGGGAAATTATAAATGGAGTCAACAATACGGAGGTCCAGAATCAGAAACAGGAAAGAGAGTGCTTTATAACAGCGACTTAGGTTTTTACATCGCAGGATTTACGAATTCATTTGGTGCTGGAGATTTTGATGCCTATTTAGTTAAAACTGACTTAAATGGAACCAAAATTTGGGAGAAAAACTATGGAAAACCTGGCAATTGGGAGCGAATCAATGACGCTGTAATGGCTTTAGACTCTGGAATTGTAATGGTTGGAGAAAGTATTGACTTAGCAAATGGAAATTCAGATGTTTTCGTTATAAAAACGGATAAAAACGGCGACACACTTTGGACAAAACGATTTGGTAGTGTTGGAGAAGATATTGCAAATACAATCGTGAAACTAAATAATAATTATTTAATCGGTGGTCAGTATTTTATTCCTGATTCAAATATGGTGAAAGGTTTTGTTATTGAAATGAATGATAATGGTGCAATTAACAGATTTGATACGATTTCTCATCTAATTGGAAATTATGTAGTTAATGATATTTCTGTTGGAGTAAATAAATTTTACATTGCGGGATATCGAATTGTAAATTCCACCAATCACGATGCTTATTGTGGTGTTTACGACAACTCTGGACAATTAATAAATCATTACACAACTGGAGATGGTGGAGAAATTCGAAACGAACGTTTTATGCAAATCGCCTATAATTCAATAAAAAACAAAGTTGCAATTGGTTACCAAAACATAAATTCGAGTACATTTCAAGATAATTTTGATTTAGTTTTTGCTTATTTCGACCCAACTGAATTGTATTGGTTAAGTCAATTTCAATCATTAAACAATGAAGGATTAGATGAAGTAAATGAGGTATTATGTACTTCTGATGGAGGTTATATTGCAATTGGCACGAATGAAAGCACTGGTGAAAGTGAGTTTACGACTAATGGTGGTTCCAATATTTATTTAATGAAAATTGATAAAAACGACGTCTATCCTACAGTTTCTGGTGCACCGATACTGAATCAACTTGTTGGTATAGAAATTAATTCAGAAAATGTAAAAGGAAAAGTTTTTCCGAATCCATTTAAAGATGAATTTACTATTGAATTAGAAAATTCGGAAATTACAAAAGCTATCATATTGAATAGTCTTGGTCAAGAAATTGAATCGATTGATTTCAAATCCTCTTGTGTTTTTTCGTCTGCTCATCTAAAAAATGGCACTTACTTTCTAAAAATCGGAAACTCGGTTACGAAACTGATTAAATTAAATTAATTTTCCTTTCTCCTTTCTAATTCCTTAATAATCAACGAAAGTTCTCTTCCCGTTTGACCAGCAACTGATGTATTTTCGTCAGCTCGTCTTAACAAATAAGGCATCACTTCTTTCACAGGACCAAAAGGAACATATTTTGCAACTTGAAAACCAGCGTCTGACAAATTATAAGAAATATGGTCGCTCATTCCCAATAATTGCGCGAAATAAAAGTGTTTGTTGTCAGGTGAAATATTATTTTCTTTCATTAATTGTGTTAAAATCAATGAACTTTCTTCGTTGTGAGATCCTGCGCAAAGAGCAAAAACAGCAGCGTGTTTTACAATAAATTTTAATGCAGCGTTGTAGTCAAAATCAGTTGCATCTTTATTATGTTGAATGGGCGAAGGATAATTCATGCTAGCTGCACGTTCGCGTTCTTTTTCCATGTATGCGCCACGAACTAATTTCACGCCATAAAAAACACTATTTTTCTCCGCTAATTCATAACATTCTTTCAAAAATTCTAAACGATCGTGTCTATACATTTGTAATGTGTTGTAAATGATAGCTTCTTCTTTGTTGTATTTTAACATCATGTCAAACGTCCAAGTATCTATTGCATCTTGAATCCATGTTTCCTCAGCATCAATAAATAAAGGAACTTTAGCATCGTAAGCTGCCTTGGCAATTTTATCAATTCGATTGATAATTACTTGAATCTCTTTTTGTTCTTTTTCTGTTAATTTGTGCTGTTTATTGGAAGCTTTTTCGAGCAAATCAAAACGTGCTATTCCAGTCACTTTAAACACTGCAAAAGGAATATTTTTATCATTTTTTGCACGTTCAATTGTACTTATGATGATGTTCACTGTTTTATCAAAATCTTCGTCGGAAGTTTTTCCTTCAACTGAATAATCTAAGATAGTTCCGACCTGAAATGAACCTAAATGATTAATTGTAGCAGTACACTCTTCAATTGTTTCTCCTCCACAAAATTGCTTGAAAATTGTGGCTTTCACAGGTTTACGAATTGGTAATCCAATTTTTAGTGCCAAGTTAGTAAAGAACTTTCCAACCTTCACAAACGTTGGTGAAGCAATAATTTTAAATAGCCAATAAGCGCGTTTTAAATCCTTATTTGTCTTGCTTTGAAAAGCTACTTGAGTATTGTCAAAAGAAACCATGTGTCAAAAGTAATTGCTTTTTTAAAAACAGAATCCAATCTTTAAAGTTTAATTACTTTTGAATCACATTTTAGGTATGAAAACGCTCTCTAATTCACAAACCAAAGTAGAAATTGGTTCTATCATTGAAGGTTCGCTTAGCGAAGTACTTCAGAATTACCAAAATCATAATTTAATTATCATAGTGGACGAAAACACTCATGATTGTTGTTTGGAATACATGATTACATCGTTTCCTGAATTGAAGCGAGCAGAAGTGATATTGTTGCCGGTTGGCGAAGAAAATAAAGTGATGGAAGTTTGTTTTCAAGTGTGGCAAGCTTTTACTGAATATGGATTCGGACGAAATGATTTAGTTATCAATCTTGGTGGGGGTGTGGTTACAGATATGGGTGGATTCATTGCTTCTATTTTTAAACGTGGACTTAAATTCATAAATATTCCAACTTCGCTTTTAGGAATGGTTGATGCAGCAATCGGTGGAAAAACGGGAATCGATTTGGACCGCTTTAAAAATCAATTGGGAACTTTTTCACATCCTACACACGTTTTTATCGACCCAATTTTCTTGAGTACTTTACCAGCAGAAGAAATTTTCAATGGTTACGCTGAAATGCTCAAACATGCATTGATAAAAGATAAAGATTTATGGAATAAAATCAGAACAATTCATTCAGAAGAAGAATTGACAACTCCTGCAATCATTTATACATCCATTAAAATTAAAAACGACATTGTAGAAGGTGACCCAAGTGAAAAAGGCGAACGTAAAATTTTAAATTTTGGTCACACAATTGGTCACGCACTTGAAAGTTATTTCTTGGATAAAACTCCCATTTCCCATGGGCATGCTGTTGCTTTGGGTATGTGTGCAGAGTCGTTTATTTCAATGAAAAGAGAATGGATTAGCAAAGAAGATTTTACTGATATTGAAACAACAATCACAGCAAGTTTCCCGATGATTTCATTGAATGCTAACGAAGTTAGCGCTGTGATTTCTTTAATGTATCAAGACAAAAAAAATGAATCTGGAAAAATTTTTGGAAGTCTTTTAAATGGAATTGGTAACTGTTTGTATGATATCGAATTAAGCGAAACAGAAATTGGCGAATCTCTTTTCCACTTGAGTTTATTGGCTAATCCTTTGAACTAAGACAAAAAAAAGGGCTGTCTCAAAAAACAACCCTTTCAAAATGATTTAAAAAATATTAAAGTGCAGCGGCATATTTTGCAGCAACCACTTCCCAATTAATTACATTAAAAAATGCATTGATATAATCTGGACGACGATTTTGATAGTTTAAATAGTATGCGTGTTCCCAAACATCTAACCCTAAGATTGGAGTTCCAGTACAGCCTTCACCCATCAAAGGATTATCTTGATTTGCTGTTGAACAAACTTCTAACTTTCCGTCAGTTACACACAACCATGCCCAACCTGAACCAAAACGCGTAGTTGCAGCTTTAGCAAATTCATCTTTGAAAGCTTCAAAAGAACCAAAAGTTGCATCAATTGCAGCACCTAAATCACCAGTTGGCTCGCCACCTGCGTTTGGAGCCATAACTTCCCAAAATAAATTGTGATTCCAGAATCCCCCTCCATTGTTACGAACTGCTGGTTTATCTTTACAAGCAAGTAAAATCTCTTCAATAGTTTTTCCTTCTAACTCCGTTCCTGCAATCGCATTGTTTAAGTTTGTTGTGTAAGCTTGATGATGTTTTGAATGGTGGATTTCCATTGTTCTCGCATCAATATGTGGCTCTAATGCGTCGTATGCATAGGCCAATTTTGGTAATTCAAATGACATAATTTATGATTTTTAAGATTATTATTTATAATGATTCAAAATTAGAAAAAAAAGGTATTGGAAACTCAGAATATAGAAACTTCATAAAAAGTTTATAATAAATTGTAAGAAAAGAAGCTGAAAATTAATCTGAAATTCAAACAAAAAAATCTCCAAATTGCTTCGGAGATTTCTTATTATTTTTTTAGTTTGTTCTTATTCTACTGTTACTGATTTCGCCAAGTTTCTTGGTTGGTCAACATTACAACCTCTCATCAAAGCAATGTGATAAGAAAGTAATTGTAACGGAATTGTTGCCAATAATGGAACCAAATACTCGTGTGTTTCTGGAATTTCAATAACGTGATCAGCCATTTCTTTTACGTTCACATCTCCTTCTGTAACGATAGCAATTATTTTACCTTTTCTCGCTTTTACTTCTTGAATATTTGAAACAACTTTCTCATATGAATTACCTTTAGTAGCGATAACAAAAACGGGCATATTTTCATCAATCAATGCGATTGGTCCGTGTTTCATTTCAGCAGCCGGATATCCTTCAGCGTGGATGTATGATATTTCTTTCAATTTCAATGCACCTTCTAGAGCAACAGGGAAAGAACTTCCACGACCTAAATACAAAGCATTTGGTGCGTCTGCATATTCAGCAGCGATTTTTTCAATGATTGAATTCGTTTTTAATACTTCTTTCACTTTTTCAGGAATATCTTCCAATTCTGTTAACAATGAATGGAATGCAGATTCACTGATAGTACCTTTTTTGTGTGCTAACGAAAGTGCCATCAAAGTGAGTACTGTAACTTGTGCTGTAAATGCTTTCGTTGAAGCCACACCAATTTCTGGACCAGCATGTGTATAACATCCAGCATCGGTAACACGTGAAATAGATGAACCCACAACGTTGCAAACACCCAAAATAGTTGCTCCTTTTGATTTTGCTAACTCTAAAGCTGCCAATGTATCAGCAGTTTCGCCTGATTGAGAAATTGCAATAACAATATCTTTTTCATCAATGATTGGATTTCTATATCTAAACTCACTTGCATATTCAACCTCAACGTTTATTCTAGCCAAATCTTCTATTAAATATTCACCTACCATTGCAGCATGCCAAGAAGTTCCACAAGCAACAATAATTAGACGTTTAGCTTTTATCATTTTGGTTTCATAATCCAGCAAACCTTTAAGTGCCACATAACCCTCATTAGAATTTACTCGACCTCTTAAACAATCTTGAATTGAACGAGGCTGTTCGTGAATTTCTTTTAACATGAAATGTTCGTATCCACCTTTTTCTAGGGCTTCTAACTCCATTTCCAATTTTTGAATAAAAGGAGTTTTTTCTTGGTTTCCAATATTGAAAATACGTAAACCTTCATTCAAATCGACAACTGCAATTTCCTCGTCGTTTAAGTAAACTACACGTTTTGTATATTCGATGATTGGCGTAGCATCTGAAGCTAAAAAGAAATCTCCTTCGTTTCCAATTCCAACTACTAAAGGACTACTTTTTCTTGCCGCAACTAATTGATTTGGATTATCCTTTGAAATTACAACTATAGCATAAGCACCGTCAACATGATGAAGTGCTCTTCTTACTGCTTCTGCAATTGAAAGATTATCATTCTTACGAATATCATCTATTAAATGAACTAAAACTTCAGTATCTGTTTCACTTTTAAAAGAATAACCATGACTTATAAGTTCCTTTTTTAAAGTATCGTAGTTTTCAATAATTCCATTGTGAATTACGGCGATTGATTCGTCATTGGAGAAGTGAGGATGTGCATTGATATCATTAGGTAAACCATGAGTTGCCCATCGCGTATGTCCAATTGCAGCATGTCCTTCTGTATTATGCTCCATTGCATAAGATTCTAAATTTGCAACTTTTCCTGATCGCTTAAACATATTCAAAGCTTCTCCGTTAAGTACTGCAATTCCAGCGCTATCATACCCTCTGTACTCTAGTCTTTTAAGTCCTTTCAAAACAATAGGAAAGGCTTGTTTTTTTCCGATGTAAGCTACTATTCCGCACATAATTTAGTAGATTGTATAAGTTAGTATTAATTTAGGTTTTGTTTTATTTGTTGTATTTTTTCCGTTAAAAATAATTCTTTCGGACGAATTTATAAAAAAGCGTGGAGATACAACCACACCATTGTTTTCTATTTCTTTATTTACAAGTGCTTGAACATAAGTTCTAAGGTTTAAAGAGAATAATTTTTTAGATTCATTAAACTCTCCAAGTATCCCTAGGCTAGTGTAGTTTACATCTGTTGATTTTAATTTGGTTGCAACAGAAACACTTGAACCCGGTTTAAAACGATACCCTGTTTGGTATTGAACAGGTAATGTCAAATCCGCTCTATGAATCACTAAATTTTTAGGGAGATTCTCAATGTCTTTAATTTTTACAATTGCTCGGTGTTTAAATGCTTGAGCATAGAATTCTGTCAAACCTTTTGTACTATCTTGTAATATTAAATCAATTGGTTTACCTGCATTTGAAACTTGCACGTTTGTAAAATCAGCACAATCTGAATTGATAACAAAATCAAACGTTTTTTGAGCGCCTCCTTGTGTAAAATAAATCGTCATTTTTGAAGCAGCATCAGTAATATTAAAATAGAAAATTGCACCTTGCCCAGTTGACTGAGCAGGATTGTTGGTTTTAACTTTTATCCCTTTAAAATAATTCAAAAAGTTTTCGTTAGTTGCGAAGGTTGAGCTTCCATTTGTTGCTTCGGTTATGAAATTTCGAGCAATGTTAGTATCTAAAGGAATTCTAAGCTGTGCATCGACTGTATCAACTCCGATAACCGTTTTAGTTAAAGGTTTAGGTGTAATTGTACCTTTTCCAAATGGCACCCAATTCGTGCTTTTTGCATTTTTAGTAGTGAATGAATAATAAGTAGATGACAGGTTCAGCGTATCATCTAATTCATAAACTTCAAAGGTTTGTGGAGATAAATCGCCATAATAACCTACATATTTTAACGCTAAAACAAACGAATCTATTTTAACGGATGTTGGGTCTCCAAAATCGGGGTCTAAACCACCTAAACGCACTTGCGAATAAAAAGAAGCATCAAATTCTCCAAATTTTGGATCAACATAACTTCCGAGCACAACATTAGATGCATTGTCCGTAATGCTACTATCTTCTTCAATTGTATAGGTTATCAGATCAAAAGTATCAACTGTTATTCCATTCAAATAAGATTCTGAATCGATTACGTCTTTGCCTAAAGTTCTATTTTTTGTGCATGAAAAAAGAAAGGCGCTTACTAAAACCGATGTTAAAATGGGATAAAGTATTTTCATTCTTGGATAGACTAAGCTAAGATACTTGCTTCAATTACTTTATCAAAAAAAGCAGATAATTCCTTACCTTGTTGCTCTTCAGACACGTATTCTTGCTTTAAACATTCAACTTGGTCAAATATTGATCGCAAATCAGGATTTAGGTTTTCAACTGCAATATTTACACCATCACAATTTTCAGCGATAACTTTTGTAATATTTAAAAAACTTGTGTCTTTTAATTTTTCTACAATTTCAGTTGGCATATTATCGTGTTTTAACTTTTCGAAAAAACGTTCATTCCATGGTGCATCAAAACTATCATTGTAGAAACTATATACGACTTTAGTGTCTTTAAAGTGTGGGTCTTTATTGAAAACGTGTTTGATATATAACGCCATTATTCCAGTCAACCAACCATGGCAATGAATAACGTCAGGTTGCCAACCTAGTTTTTTTACAGTTTCTAATACTCCATGACAGAAAAACATTGCTCTTTCATCATTATCTACGAAGTAATGACCTTTATCATCTTGAACGGTTGTTTTTCTTTTGAAATAGTCATCGTTATCTATAAAATAAACTTGCATTCTAGCTGAAGAGACCGAAGCAACCTTGATTATTAAAGGATGATCCTGATCGTCGATGCTAATATTCAAACCTGATAATCGAATTACCTCGTGTAATTGATGTCTACGCTCATTGATTGCTCCGAAACGTGGAGTAAAAACACGTATTTCTTTTCCCGCTTCTTGAACTACCTGCGGTAACCTTCTAGAAGTGGATGAAATTTCTGATTTTGGTAAAAAAGGAAAAATTTCTTGAGATATAAAAAGGACTTTTTTCTTCTCCATTAATTTTATTTGTAAGGTTGCAAAGGTACAATATTTATTCAACTTAAACAAAAAGCAATAGCTTTGTAATTTACAATTACATTAAATTAATGTCAACTATACAATTTATACAGCGTAAAGAAGATCTAAAATCTGTTTTATTTAAAATCAAATCAAGTGGTAAAACTATTGGTTTTGTTCCTACAATGGGTGCATTGCATAAAGGTCATAAAGCTTTAGTAGATAGGGCTTCAAGAGAAAACGACGTAGTAGTTGTAAGTATTTTTGTAAATCCAACACAGTTTAATAATAAAGAAGATTTAGCACTTTATCCTAAGACTATTGATGCTGATTTAGAATTACTAAATTCTATAGAAAATGTAGTTGTTTTTGTGCCTTCAGTGATAGATATTTATCCTGAAAACTCTCGTTTTGAGCCTTTTGACTTGGGTATTTTAGATAAAGTATTAGAAGGAAAATATCGTCCTGGTCATTTTAAAGGAGTGGTACATGTTGTTCATAATCTATTTGAAATCGTGCAACCAGAAAAAGCCTATTTCGGACAAAAAGACTTTCAACAATTAGCGGTAATTCGAAAAATGAATACGCATTACGGTTTTCCGATTGAGATTATTGCTTGTGAAACCTTGCGTGAAGATTCTGGACTTGCAATGAGCAGTAGAAATATGCGTTTGAGTGAACAAGAAAAAAAAGACGCCCTTATTATTTGGAATACATTGCTTTTTGTAAAAGAAAATTACAACAATTTTTCGCCTCAAGATTTAATTAAAGAAGCAAAAGCTTTTTTTGAATCTGGAAATCTAATGCTCGAATATCTTGATATTGTTGATGTTGAAAGTTTAGAAATGATTGAAAATTGGATTTCTCCTAGTGTTTGTTGTATCGCTGCTTATTGCGGGAATGTACGCTTGATTGATAATTTGTTGTTATAATCCGTTTATTTGAGTTACTTTTGCCGTGCATTTTATATTTATGTTAATTCAAGTTTTAAAGTCCAAAATTCACCGTGTTAAAGTCACTCAAGCTGACTTGAATTACATTGGTAGCATTACTATAGATGAAGCTTTAATGGATGCTTCCAACTTAATCGAAGGTGAAAAAGTTCAAATCGTAAACATTAATAATGGTGAACGTTTTGAAACATATGTAATCAAAGGTGATCGCAATTCAGGTATGATTTGCTTGAATGGTCCAGCGGCTCGACGTGTTGCTTTAAATGATGTTATTATCATAATCGGTTACGGCTATATGGATTTTGAAGAAGCTAAAAACTACAAACCATCATTGGTTTTTCCAAACGAAGAAACTAATCTTTTAGTTTAATGTCTAAAAAACAGTTGATTAAGATTTTAAAGACTGTTTTACCACTTCTTCTAGGTGTTTACTTGACATGGTTTATCTTTCATTCTATGTCAGATGAAGCTTTACATTTTTTTTATAAATCACTCAAAGAAGCAAATTATTTTTTTGTATTCATTTCTCTCTTATTAGCTGGTTTTGCTGATTATGCTAGAGCAAAAAGATGGCAATATACTTTAGAACCTTTAGGTTACACAACAAATACATGGAATCGCTTTTACGCAATGATGATTGGTTATGTTGTAAATTTGACAATTCCAAGAGCTGGTGAAGCTTCTCGTGCAATAATGCTTCAACAATCAGATGGAGTTCCTTTCGTAAAATCATTTGGAACAATCATCATGGAACGAATTGTTGATGTTTTAATTTTAGGAATTATCTCAGTCGTAACTTTCTTTTTGGTTGGAGCTGATTTTTGGGAAATTAAAAACGAAATCATAAATAAATTTGGAGTTAATGAAGATTCTAATTCTTTTTATCCAATTTTCAAATGGACTTTAATTAGCATTTTAGTTTTAGTTTTAATAATTGTTTTTTTCGTTAGCTCAGCTAGAAAAAAAATTATTGAATTTGTTTTATCGCTTAAAGAAGGAGTTTTTTCGATTTTTAAAATTCAAAAGCCGTGGAAGTATTTGTTATTCACTTTTCTAATTTGGGCGAGTTATATTCTTATTTTTATTATTCAATTTCAAGCTTTAAATGAAACAGCAAATGTGCCAATTCGTGGAATTTTGCTAGCATTTATTCTTGGAGCAGGTGGTATTTCTTTTACAAATGGTGGAATTGGTACTTATCCATTATTAGTTGGAATTGTAACTGGATTTTATTTAAAAAAAGAAGGAATTGATCACCCAGAAGCAATTGCCAATGCACTTGGAATGTTAATTTGGATGTCGCAAACACTATTAATGCTTGTTTTAGGTTTGATTTCATTATACATTTTACCAAGAAAAATTAAGAAAAATGGATAGACTAGATTATATAACCGAAAAAATCGTTTCTATTGAAGAAGCGAAAAGAAGAATATCTATGTGGCACATGAGAAATGATGTTGTTTGTTTTACTAATGGTTGTTTTGATATTTTACATTTAGGTCACATAACTTATTTAGCTAAAGCAGCTTCTTTGGGTAAACGTCTAATTGTTGCGGTAAATAGCGATGATTCTGTTCGAATGTTAAATAAAGCACCAAATCGTCCTATAAATAATGAACAAGCAAGAATGTTGGTAGTTGCATCTTTAGGCTGTGTTGATTTGGTAGTCGTTTTTAATGAACAGACACCTTTTGAATTGATAAATGAACTACTTCCTGACATCTTGATTAAAGGTGCAGATTACGATGCAGAAGAAACAAACAAAAATCATCCAAAATACATTGTTGGTTCTGATGTCGTAAAAGCAAATGGTGGTAAAGTTGAAACAATTTCTTTCTTAGAAGGTTATTCGACAACTGCTATAATTTCGAAGTAAGTAGTTTTCAAAAGAATTAGCTATTAATTAAATTTCCTCCGCCACTCTGTCAGTAATTTTCTAAAGGCACATTCTTTGACAACCGAGCAGTCTGATGAAACAACAAACTTACTTTGAAAGTCATTTAAGAAATGCCATTCCTCCTGCATTAATCGTGGTGATTGTTATGTGGATGGTCTATTGGGCAGACTTTCTTTTTATCTTCGATTTCCACAAATTAGGGGTGCTTCCAAAAACAATCGAAGGATTAAAAGGAATCATTTTCATGCCATTAATTCATGCGCATTCCGATTTCAAACACATTATTAATAACTCAGTACCAACCTTTTTACTTTTAACTCTTTTATTCTATTCTTACAAAGATGTTGCACTAAAAGTATTTTTCGGAAGTTGGTTATTAACTGGGATTTTAGTTTGGATTTTTGCTACCAACAAAGGTTCATTTCATATCGGAATGAGTGGAGTGATTTACGCACTAGCTGCCTTTCTTTTTACGTCGGGTGTTTTACGGAAATACTTACCTCTTCAAGCTTTGTCCTTATTCATTGTTTTTCTTTACGGAAGTATGGTATGGGGAATTTTTCCAACTACTCCACGTGTTTCTTGGGAAGGACATTTAATGGGAATGATTGTTGGAATTTTATTGGCTATTTATTATCGTACAGAAGGTCCACAGCGCCCAAAATATCAATATGAAATTGAAAAAGAATTAGGAATCGAACCTCCAGATTTAGAAGGAATGTATTTGGAACAAGTTCGCCAACAAGAAGAAACAATTCGTCAACAGCAAGATGCACTTCGACAATTAGAAGAAGAAAAATTGAACAACGAAATCAAAATCATATACCATTTCAAAGAAGAACCTAAAGCACCTGAAAAGTAATTTTGGATTCTCAATTCTTTAGATTGAAACAAAAAAAGTGCATTATACTGCACTTTTAATCTATTAACTTCAAATATTCAATCAAAAAAAATTAAAAAGTGCTTTAAAAGGCACTAATAATCTATTATTACAAATAAAAAAGTAGATTTGTATTAAAAAGAGCCATACAATGCACTTTGAAAACATTATTTTACAGATTAAGCAACGCAGAGAAGAACTTCAAATTACGCAAGAAACTTTAGCAGAAGTTGCAGAAGTAGGTTTGCGTACGCTCAAACAATTCGAAAGTGGTAAAGGAAATCCTACGATTCTCACCATAATGAAACTTGCAGGAGCTTTAGGTATGGAACTGAAAATTCAAGTTAAAACTTTACCTGCATTCAAATGAGAAGTGCAAGAATACTTTATAAAAACGAAGAAGCTGGGATTCTTTCTCAATTAGATGATGGTTCGTTCACATTTGTTTACCACGAAAATTGGATCGCTGATAGTTCTAAAGCTGCAATTAGTTTAACATTTCCAAAAGTGAAAAAAACTTTTTCTTCCCCACACTTCTTTCCTTTCTTTTTTAATATGTTACCTGAAGGAACGAATAAACAAACGGTATGTTTTAACTTACGAATCGATGAAAACGATTTCTTTAGTATTCTGATGGCAACAGCCGAAAACGATACAATTGGCGCAGTTAGAGTTCTTAAAAATGATGTGAAATGAGTTTGCCGAAAATTGAAAGTTGTCCAGGAACGCTAGCTGAAGGTTATCAAACTTATAGCAATAGCGCTTTGAAACGTATGTTTAATGCAAAGAAAGTCAGTCATATTTTATCGTATGAAGCTCCATTTAGTAATGCTAGTACGGATGAACTTTTTGAAGAAAACAGAAAACGAATGTCAATTTCTGGTGTCCAAGAAAAATTCTCTATGCTTCTTGATAAGAATAAAATACGACTCATTAAAGAAGGTGAATTTGGACAATATATATTAAAACCAATTCCAAGTGCTGGTAAAAACAAAGATCAAATGCCAGCCAATGAACACCTGACAATGCAAGTTGCACGACAAGTTTTTAATATTGAAACCGCAGAAAACGCACTTGTTTTTTTTCAAAATGGAGAAGCAGCATATATCACCAAACGCTTTGATGTTCGAAATGATTCTTCAAAATGGGCACAAGAAGATTTTGCTTCGTTAGCAGAACGATCGCCACAAACGCACGGTGAAAACTATAAATATTTGGGAAACTACTTACTCTTGTTTGAAATTCTGAAAAATTTTGTTCCTGCTTATTCTATTGAAGCACCAAAACTTTTTAAATTACTGTTATTCAATTATTTATTTTCAAACGGAGATGCTCATCTAAAGAATTTTTCACTGATTGAAACCTCTTTTGGAGATTTCAGAATAAGCCCAGCATACGATTTATTAAATAGTCGAATTCATATTAATGATCGAGATTTTGCTTTGGAAGATGGTTTATTACCTAAAAATGAGGTGAATGGAAAAGTAAAAGAACAATTTCAAAAATTGGGAGAAATGGCAGGAATTTCTTCTGCTCAAATAGCAAAATCAATTGAATCAATTTGTTCTAAAGAAGAACAAGTGAAACAGTTAATTCATCGTTCATTTTTATCCGACTCAATTAAAAGAAATTATGAGCAAGCATATTTAACTCGCTTAAACAAATTAAAGAGAAATTAAATACTCAATCAATTTTCAAATCAGAAATAATTTAAAATACTGAAAAAGAATTATTTATAGATTATTTAATAAATTATTACTCGCCAAAATTCCAATTTTTTAAGCGTTTTGGCGAGTTATAATTCCAATTTGTAATACGTTTTTCTTCCACAAAAAATTTAATTAGTGTCATAATGACATTTATTAGCTAAAAAACTATATTTGTAGTAAGAACCAGCTATTAAAATTCTTTTGGATATGAAACCTCAAAACCAAGAACGCGTCATCATTGAAAATATCAGCCCATGCATTGACGGTGGGATTTTTGCCTTAAAAACAATCGCTCAACAACCCGTTTTCGTCGAAGCTGATATTCTCGCTGATGGTCACGACCATATTTGTGCAATATTGCAATTCAAGTCAAAATCAGATAAAAATTGGTCTGAAATCACGCTTTCTCCATTAGGAAACGATCGTTGGGGAGCAACAATGACTGCGGAAACTGAAGGAAGCTTTGAGTATTTCATCGAATCGTGGGTAGATTGGCCATTGAATTGGTTGTTTGGAACACGTAAAAAAATCGATGCTGGGCAGCATGTAAAAAGCGAATTATTAGAAGGCGCTGAATACATTAAAGACATCTTAAAAAAATTAAAAGGAAAAGCTAAAACAGAAGCGGAGTCTTGGATTGCAATATTAGAAAATGAAGCAACTTACAACGAATCGCATGAATTAGTGAAAAGCGATAGTTTGCAACAACTATTTTTTGATTTCCCGACTAAATTATTAGCTGCTAAATCTCAAGTTCTACCTTGGAAAGTGGAATGCAAAAAAGCGCTTTTCTCGACTTGGTATGAGTTTTTCCCTCGTTCTTCTTCAGAAACAGAAGGTAAACACGGTACGTTTAAAGATTGTGAACTTTTGTTACCTCGCGTTGCTTCAATGGGCTTCGATACGCTCTATTTTCCTCCCGTACATCCGATTGGGGAAGTGAACCGTAAAGGGAAAAACAACGCAACGGACGCTTTAGTTGGAGATGTGGGAAGTCCGTGGGGAATTGGTTCACAACACGGTGGACACATGAGTTTGCATCCAGAATTAGGTAACGAAGCTGATTATAAATCGCTGGTGGACACTGCTAAATCGTTGGGAATTGAAATCGCAATGGACTTTGCACTGCAAGCTGCACCAGATCATCCATGGGTGAAATCAAATCCGCAATGGTTCAAATGGCGACCAGATGGTACAGCACAATACGCTGAGAATCCACCCAAAAAATACCAAGATATTCTACCAATTTATTTTGAAACTTCCGATTGGAAAAACCTTTGGGATGAATTGTTAAGAGTAGCTTTATATTGGGTGGAAGAGTTTGGAATTTCTGTTTTCAGAGTCGATAATCCTCACACAAAACCCTTCCATTTTTGGGGTTGGTTAATGGCAAAAGTGCAAGAAAAACATCCAAACGTTCTGTTTTTAGCCGAAGCCTTTACACGTCCTAAAATCATGGAACAATTAGCTAAACAAGGATTTACACAAAGTTATTCGTATTTCACTTGGCGCACCAACAAACATGAGTTGACAGAATACGTGAACGAATTAACGAAAACAGAACGCAAACACTATTTCCGAGCGAATTTTTGGCCAAATACGCCAGACATAAATCCATTTCATCTACAAAGTGGCAACGAAAGCATTCACTTACAACGTTACGCATTGGCAGCAACTTTGAGTTCCAACACGGGCGTCTACGGTCCTGTTTACGAACATTTGGTGAGCGATGCCATTCCAGGAAAAGAAGAATACCACGATAGTGAAAAATACGAATTCCGTAATTGGGACTGGAAAAAAGAAACCAATTTGACGCGCATTATGAAAGCCATTAACTTGGCTCGAAGAGAAATGCCGTCTTTACAGCAAACTAACAACATCGAATTTTTGGAAATCAATAATCAACATTTATTGGCTTTCCACAAGTGGGATTTTGAAGCGAAAGATAGAAGTTTAATCGTTGTGAATTTGGATCCACATTACCCTCAAAATGGATGGGTGAAAATACCGTTGGCACAATGGGGAATTGAAGCTGGACATACTGTTCGTGTGCACGATGTCGTAACCAAGGACTCTTATGTTTGGAACGAAGAATTCTGTTACATCGAGCTTCACCCTGTGTTACCATTCCATATCTTTAAGGTTGAATTTTAATCGTTAACCATGGCTAAAAAAATTACTACTCCTACTCCACCAGTTATTGAACGACCAGTTTTTGATTGCGACTGGCGAAATTCGTTGGATTCCCAAGATTTCAAAGATCGTTTTCCGAAAGAAATTTTTCAAGATTACATAGTCACCAAAAGATGGTACGGAGGAAAATTATCGACTATTAAAAACCTGGAAATCATTGATTTTATCAAGCTATCAAGTGAGCAACACAATTACTTTGGTGTTCTGATTGAAATCAATTATGAAGAGTCATTTTTCCATAACTATTTCATTACTCTAGCTTTTATGTTGGAGTACGAACTCGATGAAACGTCCAATATCATTGGTGCTGCGTCATTTAACGAAGGTCCAGGTTATTTGGTGGATGCTTTGTTCATTGAGGATTTCAGAAAATTATGGTTCGAGTTGACAGTTGGATCAAAACCGAGTCCGAATGTGAATTTGACCTTGAATTGCGAACAATCCATTAAAAATGAAGCGTATGTTTCTTCTAAATTTATGGGTGGCGAGCAAAGTAACACAAGCATTATTTACAACGAAAAATACGTAATGAAATTCTTCCGACGCATCTTTATCGGAGTGAATCCAGATTACGAAATAAATAAATTTTTAACGGAACAACAAGGTTTTACAGGAACGCCACCGTATCGTGGAAGTGCTAATATGGCACATTATAAAGATGCGATTACCTTGGCTTTGATGCAAGAATTAGTTCCGAATAAATGTGACGCTTGGACCTATTTCAATGAACTATTATTACAAGCATACCAAAATTTAGAACGCAAAAAAGTAGACATCAGTCGTTTGCCTTCCGTTCCTTTGTTTACTCATTTACCGATTCATAAAGTTCCTCACGAATACATCG
>Ga0247832_1004300_pt1 | contig 17989 bp, 9 predicted proteins | sample LaCruzMarch2015__10_FD_192407 | JGI IMG/M metagenome (GOLD analysis project Ga0247832, IMG submission 192407) | Freshwater microbial communities from meromictic Lake La Cruz, Castile-La Mancha, Spain - LaCruzMarch2015_4m | ecosystem: Environmental > Aquatic > Freshwater > Lake | place: Spain... | reverse complement strand
TAATCCGTGGCAAAAAACAATGTGCCAATGGAGCAATGCCTAGGTTTCGGCAGAAAAAGGATGTTATTTTAATTTGCGCACTTTGCGTCTTCTTTGCGTGCTTTGCGGTTAATAATCTGTTAATCTGTGGCAAAAAACAATGTGTCAATGAAACAATGCCTAGGCTTCGGCAGAAAAAGGATGTTATTTTATTTTGCGCTCTTTGCGTCTTCTTTGCGTGCTTTGCGGTTAATAATCTGTGAATCTATGGCAAAAATTAATTTAAAATGATCTTTCAACCTTTAGCTTTTAATTTTAAAATGAAAGACCAAACATTCACATAATTAAGGGTTCTGAAATGTATAATAGCACCCAGCTTTGCCTGGGCAATTTAAAAATTATTGCTAATTGTAAAAAAGCCTTGTAATTTTGCATTAAAATTAAACCATGTTTTTGCATAATAGAATCAATAAAAAGGAACTAAAAGAGCGCTTAAAAAGTGATACCACAGCGCGAAAAACAATTTCATTTTATAGGTATGTAATTTTAGAAAATGCCAATGACCTTAGAGATAAATTATACAAAGATTTATCTGCTATGAATGCCTTAGGAAGAATATATTTAGCCTACGAAGGCATTAATGCACAAATGAGTATACCCGAAGCCAATTATGTTAATTTTATAGCCTATCTAGATTCTTATCAAGAGTTTAAAAATATGCCCATCAAAGCGGGTGTTGAAGATGATGGAAAATCTTTCTACAAACTAGCCATTAAGGTACGTAAAAAAATTGTTGCCGATGGTTTAGAAGATGGCACCTTTGATGTAACCAATGTGGGCAAGCATTTAGATGCTGTTCAATTTAATGAAGCACTCGAATTGCCAGGAACTGTTGTTGTAGATATGCGCAATCATTACGAAAGTGAAATTGGTCATTTTGAAAATGCAATATGCCCCGATGTAGATACTTTTAGAGAGGAACTACCAATGGTGGCAGAAATGCTAAAGGATAAAAAGGATCATAAAATTTTAATGTATTGTACTGGTGGCATTAGATGCGAGAAAGCAAGTGCCTACCTAAAACACAAAGGTTTTTCTGATGTAAATCAATTACATGGTGGCATTATCGAATACGCGCGACAAGTAAAGGAGCAACAATTACCTGTTAAATTTAAAGGTAAAAATTTTGTTTTTGATGAACGTTTAGGAGAAAGAATTAGCGAGGAAATTATTAGTAAATGTCATCAATGTGGCGCAGTTTGCGATGCCCATACCAATTGTGCTAATGATGATTGCCACTTGTTGTTTATTCAATGCCATTCGTGTAAAAAAACTATGCAAGGTTGTTGCAGTGAGGCCTGCATAGAAGTAATTAATTTACCTGTCGAAAAACAAAGAGCAATTAGAAAAGGCAGTGTCAAAGAAGATTCATTAAGTGTATACAAGAGCAGGCTTCGTCCCAATTTAAGCGAACTAAATTTAGAAAGTGAAAAAATAAATCACATTCAAAAAAATATGGACTTAAAGTAAACTCAAATTCCGCTTTCTTATCTTTTTACATCGCTTTTCATCAGCAACGAACTATCACCATAGCTTAAAAAACGGTAGTTATTTTCAAGCGCTTCATTATATATCTTTTCCCAGTCCTTACCTGTTACAGCAGCAATTAAAAGCAGCAAGGTGCTTTTTGGTTGATGAAAGTTTGTAATTAAGCCTTCGGCTATTTTTAATTGATATTCAGGTGTAATCATAATTTGCGTTTTAGTAACTAAACGCGTGTAATTGTTATTTTTCATCCATCTAATTAAGGCCGAAATAGCATCATAAGCTGTTACATCTTGCTTTAATTTATAGGCTTCCCATTGCCATATTGATAAGTCTTTTAAAGATATATTGGCATCGATAAATGTTTTAACTCCCATCCAATATAAACTTTCAATCGTTCTTAACGAAGTGGTACCTACTGCAATTATTTTACCTGTGTGCAATAAAATATTTTCAATACTTAAAATTGTTACATCAATCAACTCTTCATGCATTTCATGGTCTTTGTAATGCGCTGTTTTTATAGGTTTAAAGGTGCCAGCACCAACATGCAAGGTCACAAACGTTTTATCAATATTTTTTTGTTCAATTAACTGCATCACTTCTTCGGTAAAATGCAAGCCAGCAGTTGGCGCAGCCACAGAGCCACTTTGCTTTGCATACACTGTTTGATAGCGCATTTCATCCTCAGCATTTGCTTTCCTGTTCATGTAAGGAGGCAGAGGCAATTCGCCCGCAAGCTGAAGAATATCTGCAAAAGTTATTGTTGGATATTCCCATTCAAAAGCAATCTGAAATAGGTCAGATTTGCGCTCAAGCAGGCGCGCATGAACATTTATTTCAATATTATTATGGGTAAATTTAGTGGTTACTTTGCCCGACTTCCATTTTTTTGCCCCACCAACCATACAAAGCCATTCGCTTTTATTGGTGTTTGAAAGTGCTATGGATGGGTCATTACCATTGGCGGGCTCTAAACAAAAAATTTCTATGTGAGTGCCTTTTTCTGTATAGAAGTGCAAGCGTGCATGAAAAACTTTTGTATTGTTAAATACCAACAAACTACCCGTTGCTATATGATTGCTTATTCCAATAAAATGATCGTGGCTTATTTTATTTTCTTTATACACCAATAATTTAGCATCATGGCGCACAGGAAGTGGGAAAGATGCAATTTTTTCGGCAGGTAAATTATAATCTAAAGTTTGTGCTTCAAACTCCATATGCCATCAATAATTTTAGTAGTTAAATGATTTTAAATGTCCCAAACACTATTTCTCTTGCTCTTATTGAACTTGAAATAATGCTTATGCTCTAAAATAAACGCCATTATAAAGTAAATAATGATTGGCGAGCCCACCGTAAAGAAACTTAAATAAATAAAATACATTCTAATGCTATTGCTTTTAATTCCCAACTTTTTACCCCACCAAGTGCAAACACCAAAAGCATGTTGCTCAAACCAAGCAGTAATTTTTTGAATCATAGTATTAGATTGTATAAGGCAAAGTTAATTATTTTTTATAATAAAATGTCCAATTCCGCACTGTAAGCATTTTTTTTGATCACAATGATTGTTCTTTAATTCAATTAATGCTTGCGATTGAAGGGCGTTGTTGGGCTTTACACCAGCCAAAGTCCATAGTTGGGTGATAGTGTTTTTTTCTGGACTTAACTTTTCAAGAAGTTCAATCGCTAATTCGCACTTATCTTCATTTCCATAGTGCTTGCCATACACAAAAATAAAAGGAACAATGGTATTTATGATGAGATTTTCAATGGCCGCTTTTCCAATATTTTTTTTCAGTTGATGAGTAGCTGCATCAAAAGTGTAATGCCCATCCCAAAAAGGGGAAGCCGCTACTTTAAATAATTTAATGAGCTCGTTAGGATGTTCAGCAGCAATTATTTTTGAAAATAAATGAGAAGATTGATGAATAAGCGCCGCAAATTGAGCAATTCTTATGGTTGGAAAGTTTACCGGACGCATTCTCGATAATTTCCATAAATGTTTGTCAATACCAACTAATTGAAACTTTTTTTTAAGATAAGCATACTCATTTTGAAGCATCAAAGGATAGCTCTCCGTAAATGTATCGTTCAAAAAACCTGCTTGCCCAAAAAGCAATGCTTCTATTTGATGTATGTTTTCTTTGTGTTTGGCTATAATGCCTAATGGAGTATTGCGTGCTAACAACTCAAAAGGAACCTGATTTACTTTAAAACCAAAGTTGCCGGCCAACTGCAAATAAAAGCTCTGCTCCCAATGATGTTGATTTTCGGCCAATAATTTTTCAATGTGTTGCGATTTGTGCTCAAGTCGTTTTACAATAATACTTTCCAAATAAGTATGCACAAAAGGTTTAGGAACACTCGAAATGCTTTTTTCACATGCAATATTATGGTTGTTTTGTTTAAATGATTGATACTTTTGAATGACATCATTACTAATATGGTTTTTTAGTACCAGCGTTTTAATGGGTTTACCATCGGCATAAAAAAGTGGTTTGTCATCAGTATAAACCACATGCAAGATAATATTTTGAAAACTCGGATCGCTCTGATGTTTATGTAATAACCAATCTGATGATTTTATATGTAATTCTATATTGCCAGCCCACAGTGTTTGGCCAATTTTAATTTTTGCATTTAAAAAATCAGGACCAGAATTTAAGTTATGTAATCCAACCTGAAACAATGTTATAGATTCACCATCTGTAGTGTGCAAATTGTTGGTGTCGAACAATTTCATTTTCCAAATATATTGAAACAAATCCTCGAGCATAAAGGCTTTATTTTTTGATAAGTAGCTACACTATTTAATCTAATAATTCTTAACAAATATACCCCTAAATTCATACGTAGCAAACCTTTGGTGTAAATTTACACTGTGTAAAACTTATTATAGTGTAAAATAGTACATAAATAAAACTTATTAGATTTGTAACTGCAAGATTAAATTTTACATAACACCAAATACTTAAAAGGTTTTCGATAAAATTATATTTTGATAATTGCAAACTACCATGTATAAAAATTATATATAATGAAACATATTTTAGCTACTTTACTTTTTATTTTCAGTCTTTCAATTTTGAAAGCTGATGAAGATAAACCTACCATTTATAAAATGTGGAGCAGAGGTGAAGGGATTAAAAACTTTGTTTTCGATATTGGATCAGATAGTGTTACTTTTAATTTTTCCGAGAAAGATAAATGGTCTGCTAGCGATATTAAATCATATGCTTTTGTATCATTTAGTCAAAATGGAAGTGGAGGAAGATTAATTGTACACAGAGACAGTTCAGGGATTGAGCACTTTAGAACTATTGACCTGGTAAACCTTACGCTAGATTCATTAAAATTATTTCTGCACCCACAATATTTTGCTGAAAAAAACCAAGCAGAAAATGCAGCGGTAAAAAATATAACAGATTTAAAAACATTCTACACCACCGAATATTTATATCTTAAAAAGGTAGAAGAAAAAGCGCCAACCCTCAAGAAAAATGATTACATCAATTTTTTAAAAGATGCGCAAGCCGAAGCTAAAAAAAGAGCAACTTCTAAAACACTCGTGCTCGACCCTAAAAAAGCTATCGACAAAAGAGTAGATGAGTTTTTATTTGATTTTGCAAAACAAAAACAATATCGTGGTAAAATATTTCCCAACAACTTAGAAAAGGCAATCAATGCAAATGCTAAAGACGAAAATGTTAAGAAAATTTTAGCAAGTATCAAAACCAATTTTGTGGTCAAAAAAACGGCCGAAACGGAATTAAGTAAAGATCCTAAAGCCAAAACCAATACTCAAAAAGTTGACGCTAAAACAGCTCCTAAAAAAGATAAACCATCAAACGACTTAATCATTAAAACAGAAGAGAAAAAAAGTAAATAATGCTTTAATAATCGTTTAGCTTTCTCTCTTTTATCGATTTAAAATTCTGTTTTACCGCTAAAAATGTTTTACATTTGTTCATTATTTTAAAAAAATGAACGACACCACACTATCTGCCATTGATTCGCTAATAGCATCATTCGAGAAAGATACTTACACACAAAAACATGTAATAAGTTTACTTAATTACTTGGTTGAATTAGATGAAAAGGAAGATAAATCTGCAATCATCGCAATCACAAAAGTATTAAGCTTTTGCACCAAAGACTTTGTAAGAGCACCAATAGTCGATACCCTTAAAAGTATTGATGCTTCTAACGCCATAAAAACTTCACTGCTAGCTGTTTGTTGGGAATCAGGATTAGATTATACCGATTATTTAGAAGTATTTGTTGATGCCTTAATCAATGGCAATGAAGCAGTTGCTATTGAAGCATACACAATGATATTAGAGTTTACAGCTAAAAATTCTAAATTTAAACAAGCCATTGAAGAAATTACGAATACCGACCAAACAAGCTATTCTCCAGCCCACAGGATCCTCATAAATGATAGTTTGCAACATTTAATAAACATATATAATCTGCCATAATTACAACATCAAAAATGAAAAATATTTCTAAATTTATTCCTGTTCTTTTACTTGCATTGCCATTATTATTAAGCCAATGTAAAAAATTTACCGAAGAGCCAGAATGCGTATTTCCACCCTCCATTACAATTAATAATATTACCAATACATTTATGGATGCTAGTTGGTCTAAAGTTGAAGATGCGCAACAGTATTTATTTGAGTACCGTAAAGTAGGTGCAACAACCTATACGGTGGTAAGAGTAACCTCTGGAACAAGCACCAAAGTAAGTAATTTAACGCCTGCTACTGCCTACCAATACAGAGTGCAGTCTAATTGCCCAGGATCAAATTCAAGCTATTCAGAGGTAAAACAATTTACTACCATTACTAACAACGAGTTTAATATTGCAAAAAAATGGAGAGTAAAATTTTTTAAAGAAAACAGCGTAGAAATTGCACTTGGAGCTAACGATTATATGGATTTTGTTGCTGGCGGCACCTTAAATCAATTGTTAACCATAGGCGGAAACCCTGCTTCAACTTCAGGAACTTGGTCATTGTTTTCGAATAACGACTCGGTAAATATTAATCTAACATCCAATAAAAAATGGAAAATTAATAACTTAGATGCCAGTAACTTTTTACTTGTAAAAGCAGCATCTTTGCCCCTAACCACGGTAGATTCATTACGTTTCGAAGCCTATTAATTAAAACAAAGGTCATTGTAATAAAGCCCACAGCTTTGTCAAAGTTTGTGTAGTGCATAACTACTTCATGCTTGCTCTAAATAATTAAACTGTAGTAAATTTGGGCGCGCCCTTCCCTTGTCAGGAAAGGTCGGGCCTTTCGCCACTCGCTTTTTTGGCAAGGCTAAAACAACCCCTCAAAAAGAGCTCAAACAAAGGCTCAATCCCTCGCGCAAAAAAAGAGTAAACATGCCTCTTCGCTTATCTTTTTTTTGGTAAGCATTATTCACACTACTCATTTATTCGGGATTAACATGCTTGTCAATTATACCAATGTGATTTATAAATTATACCAATAACATTTATTTTTTAGTCCAACTAAAAAAATAAATATGCAATGGTAAATGCCGATACTGCTTGAAATTAGTAAAATAAGGCCATGCCGAAATTGGACTAAATTGAAAGTGTAATCGGTATTACAAATGGCTAATGCCTTTACTACTTGAACCCAATGAAATTTCTACTAGGCAAGGCATAAATATTTTTTCATGCATTGTAAACGCAAATAGCTTACATACTCGTTGCAAGCGAGAATGAGCATAAGCGCCAAAAAAATGCTCTACTAAGTAAAGCTAATTTAAACTGCTGATGTATAAATAGAAAGAACCAGAAAATAGTTTTTCGAATTGGTATTTATCCGATAAACATTTCTATTTTTGTTTCAGTTTGAAAAAATCAGAAACATTTGCTTTGTTTTTTAATCAATCAAAAGAATTAATTTTTGGAAACCATTTCATCAACCTAACAATCTCAAATGAAAAAATTTTATACTTCCATCTTAAATTTAAGCCTTGCACTTAGTATTTCATCGGCAGCATTGGCACAAAATGTCTTGTACTCAAATGATTTTACAGCCGGTTCCACAGGTTGGTCGCTAAGCCAAGCAAACAATTTCGACTTATGGGTGGTAAACAACACCTACAGTTGTGCAACACCTACGCCCGACCAAGGTGGAGGAAACTACCTGCACGTTGCCAACGACCTTGAGGGCGAATTTTGTGCCTTTGCAGGATTTCTTGGCTTCGGTTCATCGGGCACTTCTTATGCTAGCATGACCTCTGGAATAAATACCATCGGTGCAGGGGCTGTAACATTGAGCTTCGATTGGTTGTGTGCAGGGCAGTCAGGAATTGTTTTGGCTTCTTATGGAACCCTTGAATACAGCACCAATAACGGTTCAACATGGTCAGCAATAACAAACCCTGTTTCACAATATGTTAGTCAATCAAGCTGGGCTACAGCCACAGTAACAAGCCAACAAGTGCCGGCTTTTTTAAATCAAAGTGATTTGCGCCTACGTTTTGCATTTGTTAATTCTGGGTATGGAACAAATCCTGCTTTTGCTGTTGATAATATTCAAGTTACAGATAATATTCCAACCACCGTTAATGAACTAAAAGCCGAAGAATCCATCCACCTCACTTGGTTGAATCAAGAAAAAAAGCTTTTGGTTACTTGTAAAGATAATTGTCCCGAAAGCATCAGCATCGTTGATATGATGGGAAGAGAAATTTATGCTGTTCAAGGAGGTAACCAGGCACAGCAAATTATTCATCTCAATTCATTTGTTCCGGGTATTTACATCTTTAGAGCAACTTCAGGTGCGCAATTATTCACAAAAAAAATTCTACTTACGGAGAGGTAATACCAATTGCATTTATTTTTTAGTCCAACTAAAAAATAAATACGCAATGGTTAATGCCAATACTACTTAAAATTAGTACAACAAGGTAATGCCGCAATTGGACTAAATTGAAAGTGTAATCGGTATAAAACGTAAATTTACCCCAAAATAAAGTCATGAAAAAGTTAATACTTATAGCAGCAATACTTATCTCCAACAAAATAATTGCACAAATAGTGGCAGGCCCTATGTTATGCTATGTAGAGCACAGAGAAGCTGCTGTATGGATTGAAGTAGATGAAAAGGTAAACAAGGTGGGCATTAAGTATTGGGTAAAAAATAATACGACAACCAAAAACACCTTAATGTATAAAGGTGCACTTAACAATAAGAACAATCCTATTACTTTTATATTGCCCGAATTGTTGATGAATACAAGCTATCAATACCAATTTGAAATGGATGGTAAAGAAGTTTTTCCTGCTAAAATTTATGAATTTAAAACCAAAGAATTATGGGAATGGCGCAAACCAGCCCCCGATTTTAAATTTCTTTACGGCTCCTGCGTTTATTTAAACGATTCAACTTACGATAGGCCGGGTAAACCCTACGGACAAAACCCCGCCATGCTCGAAAAAATGGCCGATGCTGAAGCTGATTTTACTATTTGGGGTGGCGATAATTTATACCTCCGCGAAGCTGATTTCAGCAGTGCATCGGGCATAGCGTATAGATATAGCCACGATAGAGCTGCAAAAGCCTACCAGCGTGTATTGTCAGTTAGGCCTAATTATGCTACTTGGGATGATCATGATTACGGACCGAATGACTCTAATCATTCCTTTGATTTAAAACAGGTAACATACAACTGTTATAAAAATTATTTCCCTCAAAAAACTTATGGAAACAATGGTATAGATGGAATTTACCAAACATTTAAATATAGCGATGCTCAGTTTTTTATGATGGATGACCGATTTTACCGCAGTGCTAATGAAATACCCGGTATAATCAATGGCAAAGCCAATCAAGATAAAAGTTATTATGGCAAACAGCAAATGGATTGGCTAAAAAGTGCACTTATTAGTAGCAATGCGGTGTTTAAATTTATTGTGAATGGTGGCCAGGTATTAAATACCATTGCCGATAAAGAATGTTTAAGAAGCTACGATGCAGAGTTTAACGACCTAATGAATTACATCACAACTAATAAAATAAATGGTGTTATCTTTTTATCGGGCGATAGGCATTTTAGTGAAATGCATAAAATAAGTACACCCGGTTTTTACGATTTATATGATTTTACTTGTTCGCCCATTGCATCGGGCGTATATGCGGTTGATAAGTCAAAAGAATTTGTAAATCCTACAAGGGTAGAGGGCAGTTTATTTATTGGCAACAACTTTTCTAGAATAAGTATTTCTGGTGCTAAAAATGAACGCAAAGTAAACTTCGAAATTATTGATGCCAATGGTGAAAAAAAGTGGGAGTACAACATCAATCAGGCGCTGCTTTCTGTACCCAAGTAGCTATTTTGAATCTGGCGCGAGTCTTCAGACTCGTGACCTCATTGTCATCAAACAAATGCCTGAATTGAATCTGGCGCGATTCTTCACACTCGTGACCACAACATCATTCCAAAAATACGCTCTAAAGCCTTCTACTTCAATCCAAAAAAGTCCGTGAGCACTTTATATTATTGCAAAACTTTGTTGACCAAAGATTCCTATTGCATAATCTGGTTTTAATAGCACATGCCAACTTTTTTTGCTAAACAAATCAATCTTAATGTTAAGAGCAGAAAAATTATAGATGAACTGCAATACTTTTTAGTTGTGAAAATTTAATTTACTTTTGCGAAATTAACACTAATAGTAGTAAACAACAAAGTAAACTCCTAATTATTATATAATATGCAACTCAACTTTACAGAGTTTAAACCAAATCAAAAAAGATGGTTTAACAAATCCACAATTTTACTAACACTTTGTAGCCTTTTATTCTTTGCGCAAAGCTATGCACAAACAATTGCAACAAGTGCCATTGCAGGTGCTCCATTCTGTGCTGGCGCTAGTGTTAATGTTTCTTACACAAAAACAGGAACTTTTAATCCAGGCAATGTTTTTACTGCCGAATTAAGCGATGCAAGCGGAAGTTTTGCAAGTCCTGTAGCTATTGGTGCTTTAACCTCTGTTAATGCAGGCACTGTAGCTTCAACAATTCCTGCCAATGCTACTACCGGAAATGGATATAGAATTAGAGTTGTTTCAAGTAATCCAATAGTTACTGGTACTAGTAATGCAATTAATTTAACCATCAATGCAAAACCAGCAACGCCTATTATTTCATCTAATTATTGTGTAGGTGGCGGATTTGTGCAATTGACAAGTTCAGCTGCATCTAGTTATTTATGGAGTACTGGGCAAACAACACAAACAATATTGGTTAACCTTGCAGGTTCATACACCGTTAATGTTTCAAATGCAGCAGGTTGTACCAATACCGGAAGCATTCAGGTTTCAACAGAATTAGCAGTTAATGGAGGTTTTGAAGCGGGTAACACTGGCTTTACTTCAGGATACCCGTTTTTATCTCCAACACCTGTAAATCCCAATGGCTTAATTCCTGAAAATTTATACACCATTGCAACAGATGCAAACTTTTATCATCCTAACTTTTATGCCCGTTCAAGAACAAATACAGGTACAGGCAAATTTATGGTGTTTAATGGTTCGGGTACATTGCCAATTGCATGGCAACAAAATGTTGATGTAGTTGCAGGCACTACTTATTATTTTTCTGCCTACGCTTTAAGTGTTAACAATGTGTCTCCTTTTGCTCAATTGCAGTTTAATATAAATGGAAGTCAATTAGGAACGGTTGCAGTTTTAGGTGCGGGTGCTACTGCAGCGGCTGGTCCATTTAACTGGGTTCGCTTTTTTGGCCAATACGTTGCAACAACAACCGGTTCAATTGTAATTTCTATTGTCGATTTGGAAACTGCTTTATCTGGTAATGACTTTGCAATTGACGATGTCTCTTTTTCAACTTTATCGCCTGCTTCAATTGCGGTAAACCCAACATCAAATGCTGGCGTGCCTGCGTGTGCGCTTTCTCCAATTAATTTTGCGTCTAATTTAATTGGAGGCAGCAGTTCTTTTACTTATTCTTGGACTGGCCCAAGTGGCTTTACTTCAGCGCTTGCAAATCCGGTTATTCCGTCTGCTATTAGCACTAATGCGGGCCTTTATACACTTACAGTTACTGATCTTAATGGCTGTACAAGTGCGGGAAGTACTACCGTTATTGTTAATCCAGCCACAACGGTAACTGCTGGCATTTCATCATCTTCCATTTGTTTAGGGCAATCAGTAAATTTAACTTCTACAGGTTCAGGTGCTACAGCCACTGCAATGCAAGATTCATTTGATGGAGTTACCAACAATTGGACAACAACAAATACTTCTACAGGAGGTACGCCCGCCACGGCTGCTTGGACATTGCGACCTAATGGTTACAATCCTGAGTTAGTTATAAACTCCAACAATGCATCACAATTTTATTTGTGTGATAGCTGGAATCAAAATGGTACTGCTACAAATACTGTTTTGCGATCGGCGCCAATAAATACAGTTGGTTATACTTCCCTTAGCTTAAACTTTTTTCACTATTTTAGATATGTTGCCTCAACAGGTAATGCAGCCAGGGTAGAGGTTTCTACAAATAATACTACTTGGACAACTGTTGCTACTTACTCTGCAAACGAAGGAACAAATACTGCATTTTTAAGTAGAACAATTAACTTAAATGCATATACTGGAAATGCTACTTTATATGTTCGTTTTAGATATGCATCTACAGCAAGAGCTAAATATTGGGCAATTGACAATGTAAGATTAAGTGGAAATACCTCAGCATCGTTTAGTTGGTCATCAATACCTGTTGGATTTACTTCTAATTTGCAAAATCCTACAGCCGTAGCGCCAACTGTATCTACTACCTATACTCCCACACTTACCTTCTCTATTGGATGTACAACTTCTGCAGCCCCAGTTTCAGTAGTTGTAGGCTCAGTGCTTACATCAAGTGCTACACCTTCAGAGTTTTGCCTTGTAGGTGGTACTTCTGTTTTAACAGTTACTGTTCCTGCAGGTTATACAGCCGATTGGTATGCTACTCCAAGCGGTGGATTGCCATTAGCAGGTGGAGCCAATACTTTAACTTACTCTCCAGTAGTTTTGGCAACAACAACTTATTATGTTCAAGTAAGAAAAACTAATAGTACTTGTTCGGCAACTTCTAGAACCCCAATTACTGTTACCGTAAATGGTGTGCAAGTTCCATCTGTTGCAATATCTATTACATCAGGCTCAAATCCTGCATGTAATGGTACTAATGTAACTTTCACGGCAGTGCCAACAAATGGTGGCTCAGCACCAACTTATCAATGGACTAAAAATGGTACTAATATACCAGGTGCTACATCACCTACCTATACTGGCGTGGCTGGAGCGGCTTTTGTTGATGGCGATTTGATTCGTGTTGTATTAACTTCCAATGCTAATTGCGCAAGTCCAACTGTAGCTACAAGTTCAGCGATCTCAATTGGAGTATCGCCAATACTTGTGCCAAGTGCTAATATCTCAATAACATCAGGTAATAATCCAGCTTGTAACGGAAGCTCAATAACCTTTACAGCAGTGCCTACAAATGGAGGAGCTGCGCCAGCTTATCAATGGACTAAAAATGGAATTAATATTACGGGTGCCACCTCAGCTACTTATACAGGCTTAACTGGTACTAATCTCTTAAATGGCGACATAATTAGAGTGGTATTAACTTCCAATGCAAATTGTGTAAGTACAACTATAGTTACCAGTGCTACTATTACATTGTCGGTAATTGCTAATGTTGCTCCAACTGTTGCAACTGCAATTACTACTGGTTCAAATCCAACATGTATAAACAATTCAGTAATTTTTACAGCCACACCAACCAATGGAGGTGCTGCCCCATTATATCAATGGACTAAAAATGGAATCAACATTGGTGGTGCAACTTCATCAACATATACAGCATTAGCAGGTACTGATTTTATCAATAACGATTTAATTAGGGTAGTATTAACCTCTAACCTCTCTTGTGCTTTACCAGCAACAGTAACAAGTGCTGCTATTGCAATGGTTATTAAAGAGTCTCCAACTGCAAGTGCTAGCGCCACTCCTACATCGGTTTGTAGCGGTGCAACAGTAAATTTAACTTCCACTGCTCCAACCATTAAACCAGCAACACTTTTAAGTGAGAATTTTAATGCTGCTACAAACTCATGGACTACAACTAATAATTCAACTGGCGGTACAACGGCTACTGCTGCCTGGACATTGCGACCAAATGGTTACAACCCCGGAAATGCAATTATTTCAAATACTCCTTCTCAGTTTTATTTGTCAGATAGTAGAAACCAAAATGGAACATTAACCAGAACCACCTTGGTTTCTCCTGTAATGAATACGGTTGGCTATGCTACTTTGAGTTTAAATTTTTGGCATTACTATAGATATGTTGGTGCCGCACCAAGCGATTCAGCTATAGTTGAAGTATCTACAAATGGAGGTGCAAATTGGACCATTGTAGCAAGTTATGTTGCTAGCCAAGGTGTATCTAATGCATTTGCTAACCCTGTCATTAATTTGAATGCTTATATTAACAAAGCTACTTTCAATATCAGGTTTAGATATGCTACAACAGCGCGTAAACGTTATTGGGCAATTGACAATGTAACTGTTACTGGTACACCTATAACTTATACTTATAATTGGTCATCTACCCCAGCAGGATTTAGCTCAGCAATACAAAATCCTACTGCAAATCCAACAGTAAATAGTGTTTATTCAGTTACCATTAACAGCTCTAATGGTTGTACTGCCAGTGCTTCTAGTGCTCAAGTAAATGTTAACCCAAGTCCAGTGCCATCTGTTGCAACTGCTGTTACTACAGGATCAAATCCAACTTGTAACGGCAATTCGGTAACTTTTACCGCTACACCAACAAATGGTGGTTCTTCTCCAATGTATCAATGGACTAAAAATGGAGCTAATATAGCCGGAGCTAATTCGGACACATACACTGCAGTTGCAGGAACAAATTTTGTAAGTGGTGATTTAATTAGGGTTGTATTAACAAGTAATGCTGCTTGTGCAAGCCCAGCAATTGTAACAAGTACTCCAATTACTATGATTATAGATGCAAATATAACTCCAACCGTATCAATTGCAATTACAAGTGGTTCTAATCCAACATGCGATGGTAGTTCAATAACTTTTACAGCTACTCCAACCAACGCTGGAACAAGTCCTACTTACGATTTTAGAGTTGATGCAATTTCTGTTCAAAACGGTTCATCAAATACCTTCACAACAAGTACTTTAACCGCCAGTCAACAGGTGGATGTTTTGCTTACAAGCAATAATAGCTGCGCTTCAACACCAAACGCAACTAGTAATGTTATAACAATTACATTTTTAACACCAGTAACACCTACAATTAGCATAAGCAGCTCACAAACAAACTTATGTACTGTAGGTATTAGTTTTAGTTCTTCAATCACTAATGGCGGTTTAAGCCCTGCTTATCAATGGAAAAGAAATGGAGCTAATATTTCTGGAGCCAACAGTGATACTTTTACATCAACTGGTTTATCCAATGGCGATGAAATTACATGTGAATTAACTTCAAATGCAGCTTGTCCAATACCGGCTTCCGTGGTGTCAAATAGCATAAACGTAGTTTTAACAGGAGCAACAACCACTTGGTTAGGTTTAACTAACGATTGGAGTGTTGGTTCTCCAATAAATTGGAGTAACGGTTATCCTTCAAGCAATACCACCGCAGTTATTGCTGCAGGCACACCCAATCAACCTATAATTAATGATGTTGTGGAGTGTTTTAATATTCAAATTGAATCAGGAGCAAGTTTAACAATCAATGGTGTAAATCAAATAAATGTGTATGGTAAATTTACCAATAATGGAACATTTAATGCAGGCTTTGGATCAGTAGAGTTTTTAAGTTGCAGCGGAACTTCAGTGCAAGCGCATGAAATAACCAGCAACAATGGAACAGTAACCAACTTCTTTAATGTTACCTTAAATGATTTGGCTGGCTTAAATTTAACTGCCGATGCCAATATCTCAGGAACCTTAACATTAACAAATGGTAACTTTAACAATGCCAGCAATGTATTTACATTTGTTTCAACAGCCAGCGGCACAGCGCGCATTGCACCTGTTCCTGCAACAGCCAATTTTGTGGGTAACATCACAATGCAACGTTATGCCCCAGGACCAAAAACAGGTTGGACACAATTAGGTACTCCAGTTCAAGGTGCTACTTTAGCGCAATGGCAAGATGATTTTGCAACTTCTGGTTATACAGGCTCAACGGGTACTGTTGGAGGATTTATATCGGTTTATACTTACAATGAACCAACACCGGGTTTATTTGATGCGGCAGGTTCTTATTTAGCTGCAACCAATGTAACAAATAGCATACCAGTAGGAAAAGGATTTTGGATATACCTTGGTACTGGATCTGTTAATACAGCCAATGTTACAATCGATGTAACTGGTCAACCACACACAGGTAGCTTTAACTTTAACCCAAGTTATACCAATTCAGGTTTCCCATTTGATGATGGATATAATTTAATAGCTAATCCTTATCCAAGTGCTATTGATTGGTTATCTCCAAATTGGACAAAAACAAATATCAACAATGCCATTTACATGTATCAAGCAGATAATGGACAATTTGCAAGTTTTGTTGACGGTATTGCTACCAATGGAGGTTCAAGATTTATTGCTTCTTCTCAAGGTTTCTATATTCAAGCTAATGCAGCAAGTCCGGTATTAAGCATTACAGAAAATGCCAAAACAGCATCTAACCCGGTATTAATTAAGGAAGAGGATCCTTCGAACGTATTAAGAATAAAAATAAATGGCGATAATGTGAATGATGAAATGGTAATCCATATTAATCAGTATGCTAAAATGAACTTCGATGGGCATTATGATGCTAAGAAAATGTTTAGCAACGATCCAATGAATCCTTCTATCAGCAGTCTTAAAAATGCCTACGACTTATCTATCAACAGCTTACCATATAGTGGAAGCACCATGAGTATTCCAGTACGTGTAACTGTTGGAAGTAATGGTATGTATAATTTAACTTGGACTGGTATGGAAGGCTTCCCAGATGGTAGTTGCTTTGTTATTGAAGATTTAGATAATGGTATTAAAACTACTTTAGAAAATAATGGCGTTTATTACTTTAATGCTACAGCCGGATTTAAAGCACCTCGTTTTGTTATACATGTTAGCACACCATTGCCACGTAGCATAGCTGAAGCAAGTTGCAGCAATAGTCAAGATGGAAGTATTACTGTTACCAATTCTTCAACTACTGAAAGCACAGTGCAATTAAAAGATGTAAATGGTAACTTAATTAAAGAAGCTACTATTACCAATGCTTATACTTTTGATAAATTGGCTGTAGGAACTTATCAATTAAATTATCCATTAGTAACAGCATGTGGCGATATGACTCAATTGATAAATGTTACAGCTGCCGAAAAATTATCTGCCAACTTTGAAGTAAGTGCTAAAGAAGTAAAAAACACTGAAGAGCTTACGTTTACTACCACTCAATCAAAAGGAAATAATCTTACTTGGGATTTTGGTGATGGTTCAACTGCAAATGGAGCGTCAATCATTAAGCATCAATACAAAGAAGCTGGTGTTTATGAGGTAAGTTTAACAAATAGTAAAGGTGAATGTAGCATTACTGAAAGAACTGTTTTAAGTGTAAGTAAAGGCATACAAAGCCAAGCAAACAGCATGGAAGTGAATCAACAAAATGGTGCTTTCTATGCCGTATTTAACTTTGCTGAAAACACATTGGTCACCATAAGATTAACAAATGCAATAGGTCAAGAAGTTGCAGCTACTCAGCAGTTTGAAGGCAAAAACGGAAGAGTTAAATTGCAATTAGACAATGCAGCCGAAGGCATTTACATGATAATTTTAAACAATGGTAAAGAAAGCTTCACACAAAAAATCGTGAAGTAATTAACCATCTAATAAAACGTTAAAGCAAAAGCGGTTTATCAATTGATAAACCGCTTTTTTTGTTATTTATGGATTACTTTTAAAAGGTTTGCTTATCTAGCTTATCTGGCGCGAGTCTTCAGTTATCTGGCGCGAGTCTTCAGACTCGTGCCCTTAACATCGATCCACAAATGCCTTTTAAAACTACAGCGCGTTTGTAGTTGAATGCAAATGATTTGAATATATTTCTATTGCAGCAAATCTATAAAGGGTAAATTATTTAATACTTTTCTGCGCAGGCCAGAGGCCTTAATGTAGCTTCACTTGCGGGAACACAAGCGAGGGCGAAGTTTTTCTTGCCCATCAATTCCGTATCATAAAACAACTAGTACATTATTGTGCTACCTGTTTTTTTGATTTTAATTGCAGTTTAAGTTTGGTATTTTGTTCCTCTAGCATTTTAATATACTTGTCTTTGTACTCATCTGCATAAAAGTTCATATTGTCCGACTTGGCGCC
>Ga0247832_1004299_pt1 | contig 17989 bp, 20 predicted proteins | sample LaCruzMarch2015__10_FD_192407 | JGI IMG/M metagenome (GOLD analysis project Ga0247832, IMG submission 192407) | Freshwater microbial communities from meromictic Lake La Cruz, Castile-La Mancha, Spain - LaCruzMarch2015_4m | ecosystem: Environmental > Aquatic > Freshwater > Lake | place: Spain... | reverse complement strand
AAAGAAAGCATATTGAGGCAAAACTTGGTGAAAAAAATCCTTGCTATGGTAAAAGGTGGATTACAAATGGAAAAGAAAACAAATACATAAACTCTATTGATGAACTTCCAATTTCTTTTTGGTATGGTAGAGTTTTATAAATATATAAAAAGTATTAGATAAATGAATTCCCAAGACTTTCGCAATTTACAAGAAGCATATATGGAAGTTTATGAAGCAGATGATCCAATGACTGGGTTTGCAAAATTTAGAGCTAGAATGGAAAGAGAGGAAGCAGAGAGGAAAGCAGGTAAAAAAACTACTTCCAACTCTACTTCAAGCCAATCCAAACAAACTAGTTCTGGGGAAACTACAGCACAAAGAGCAAGAAGAGACCCAGAATTTAGAAGACAAATGATAAGAGATAGAATGAAAGCTATGTCTAATGAAGGTTATGACCTCTATGACCTCATCCTTTCGCACTTAATAAATGAAGGTAAAGTTCCTTGGGATGACCCAGCCCACCCCCTACAAAGTGGACATACTCCAGCAGAAAAAAATAGAGCAAAAAGAGCAAGAACTGGTGTAGAAGATCCAAATAAATCCCAAATGGATATAAGTGATAGATCTATGTCTAGATATGGTGGAATGAAGACTGCAGACGATACTGAAACTTCCAAAGCACCCAAACAAAAGAAAACAATTTTTGGCAAAAAGAAACCATTAGAACACGAAACTCCTCCTCACGAGTTCAAAAAAGATAGAAGATTGGATCCAACAAGAACTGATAATCAATATGGTATGAATCAACATTCATCAAGGGGAGGAAATGCTACTAGAGGTCAAGCAAGAAGATATGTAGGAGGACAATATCTAGCAGGAAAGTTTCCGGCTGATGCTGCTGATAGTAGTATTTTTCCAACTCCAATAAAACAAGGAGATACGAGAAGAAGAACTTCTAAAAAATGGGGAGGACCAAATCCAAGAACACGGAAGGAAAATGTAGACCTCTACGACATCATCCTTTCACATCTCCTTGATGAAGGATATGCCGAAACACCAGAAGCAGCACTTGCTATTATGGCGAATATGAGTGAGGATTGGAGAGAAAGTATTTGTGAGGAAATGTTTAATGAAGAACTTACTGGCGAAAGACGCAAAAGAGCAATCAAACTTGGTTATAAAGAACTTGCTACAGGAAAAGAGGGTTCAAGAACAACAGAAAATCCCGACAAAAATTTACCAACAAAAAGAAGTGGTGGTGGAGTGAGAAGAAATCCAGAATGGAGCAATCCAGGACAATCTCTAGGTGCTGCTAAAGTTGATGCAACAGGCAAAAAAGAATCTGATAGAGGAAGTGGAAATAAAGCAGCAAGAAGAGCAGGCAAAAAAGTTAAAGATAATGAAGATAGATACTATTGGAATGACGAAGACCCAGATTTTTGAACCACATCTTTACAAAAAATGAAGTTTGATTTTCAATTTGGTAAAAAGAAATCAAGTATTTTTAAATATGCCGTAATAGGAGTTATATTTACTTCAACTATTACAATTATATCTCAGTGTACTCGTATACCAGAAGAAAACTTATATGACATTGTAGATGAGATACAAAGAAAAATACCAAACAAACCTTTGAATGATTATATTATTAACGACCCAATTCTTTTAGATAGAAGAATTAATAGAGATGTTGATTCTGCAATACTAGAATATGAGAGGTTGACAGGAGATAATGGAAGTGTTAGGATGAGTCCATCATACTTCTCAGAAAAACCACCTGATGGTAGTAATGCTCAAAAACTACTTGGAGGCGAATTGAGAATATGTGGTTCTTGGGTCCCTGATTGCCCAATAACAAATCAAGTTCAATAATGCGGATATGGTGTAGTGGCAACACAAGAGTTTTCCAAACTTTTATCCTCGGTTCAAATCCGTGTATCCGCTTATATAAATATATAAAAATCTTTCTGATGGAAAAATTATTCAAACAATTAAGTGATGCTCAGGCATCACTTTTTATTTTATTTCAAAAAACTTGGGTTTATCATTGGGATGTAGTGGGACCTGATTTTCATCAACTTCACATATTATTTGGAGAACAATATAATACTATGTTTGAAGAGATTGATACTCTTACAGAACATATGAGGTATTTGGGAATGAAACCAGTAAGTACATTGACTAGAATAGTTGAAGTTTCTGTAATTAATGAAGCTAATAGTTCAATTGGTGCGAATGAAATGATTAGTGAATTGCGTGATGACAATATGAAGATATGTGATATACTTACTGATGTGTCAGAAGAGGCAGATAGTCAAAGACAATATGCAACTTCTAATTTAGTTCAGAGTATCACAGAAACTCACGGTAAATTTATTTGGATGTTAAGGTCCTTTTTAGAATAATGGAAAAAAGTAAAATGATTGAAGTACGTTGCAAACTTTGTAATACTGAATTGAAAAGTCATCCAACACAGACACGTTGTTGTGGATGCACGAATATGATGACTGTTGTTGGTGATAAAATCACGGCACTTGACCTAAGTAAGGTTGTTATGATAAACTCAATACGTCAACAACAACAAAACTCATATTTTACAGAGGAAGAACTTGCTTGGCAGCAAGCAAGAGCAAATCGTAAAATACGTAAATTAGAATTTGAGGTGAGATGAACTGGGAATCCCCAAATCTTTCAAAGCAAGATTTAGAATTGCTTACTATAACATTAGATGATTATATTTTCTATGCAAAACGTGATGGTGTATTTGATTGTAATGAAGTCGAAAGACTATTAATCAGATTGGAAGACCATTTACAAAATTATTAATATATCAGGTGGGCTCCTTTAGCTCTCTGGCGAAAGCGCCGAACTCATAATTCGATCAAGGTCAGTTCGATCCTGACAAGGAGCATAGTCACGGAAAGACTTTAAAAGTACTGGTGGAGTCAAATAAGACCCGAAGGAGAGTTGCATAAACTCTCATTTTTTGTTATAATAAAATTTTATTATAAAAGTAAAAAAGCATATGATAGGATTTAATATTTTAGGACAACTTGGTAGATTAGGAAATCAAATGTTCCAGTTTGCTGCACTCAAAGGAATATCAAAAAATCGTGGATTTGAATATTGTATTCCAGACCATTCTAATAATCTTGATTATGGTGGGTATTATCGACATGAGTTACAAGGATGCTTTAAAATGTCTGGATTTGATGGTAAATATGGATATGTTAATGGAGATACAGTTCAACTTGAACAATATCATTTTTGTCAAGAATTACTCGATGAGTGTCCAGATGATTGCACTTTAGTGGGATATTTTGAGAGTGAAAAGTATTTTAAACATGTTGAAGGTGAAATAAGAAATATCTATCAATTTAAAGATGAGATAGTAGAATCTTGTTTGAACTATGGTCAAAAATTTTTAAATGAAAATCCTGTTGCTATAACAGTTAGAAGAGGAGACTTTTTAGTTCCTCATAATATAAATAAACATAAAGTGTGTACGATAGATTACTATAAACAAGCATTAAAAAAATTTAACAATAGACCTATATTATTATTTTCGGATGATATTGAATGGTGTAAAAAACAAAATGTATTTACATCAAGAGAATGTAATTTTGTAGAAAATAATAGTAAAATATATAAAGGTTATTCTGATTTATGTCTTATGTCTATGTGTGAAGATTTTATCATGGCAAATAGTACATTTTCTTGGTGGGGTGCTTGGTTATCTAAAAATAAAAATAAAAAAGTTATTGCACCAAAAGAGTGGTTTGGTTTAGAATTGAGACACAATATTCTTGATGATCAATTACCTGAAACTTGGGAGAGAGTTTAATGAAAGTAGCAATTAGCTTTATCGCAACTGGAAGTTATTTAAATTACCTTCCTAAGTGGTATCAATATTTGGAAAAGAATTTTTTACCTGGAGTTGAAAAAATAATTTTAGTATTCACTGATGGAGAATTAGATGAAACTCCAGAAAATTTATCCGTACATTTTCTGGAGCATAAAGAATGGCCTTATATTACATTGGAAAGATTTGAAACTTTACTTAAAGTTAGAAATAAAATCGAGGAATGTGATTGGTTTATTTTTTTGGACGCAGATACATTAGTAGTTAAGGAAGTAAATCCAAAAGATATTTTTGATGATACTAAACCATATATTGGAGTTCATCATCCTTGTGCTTTCTTGAATATGACTCCCCACAATCAATATCCTGGTTCCTTTGAAACTAATCCTCTTTCCACTGCAAAAATTACGGAAGATGATGATACCTCTGTTTATTATCAAGGATGTGTATGGGGTGGAAAAGTTCCCGAAGTTTTTGAAATGATGGAAATTTTATCTGAAAATATTAATTTAGATTTAGAAAAAGAAATTATTGCAAAGTGGGATGATGAAAGTCATTTAAATAAATTTTATGCATCAAGAAAAGAACAAGTAAAAATTCTTCCTTCTAGTTATGCATATCCATTAGATTATCAAGAACATTGTAATTTTCAAGATATTATAGTTCATGCAAAAGATTTTTCAAAGTATCATATATGAGTAATTTGAAATCTGGATTATCTGGATGCAAACTTGAGTTATTAGATAACTCAAGTTTGAGAAAATATTCATCTTCGATGGAGTATAATTCTAGATTATCATCTCAAATTGAGAAGCAAAAATTATTTTCAAATTTTATATTAAAAAATATAGATACTCCAAAAATTTACAACTCAAATTTTGAGTCTTTGTATTATTTTGATATGGAGTATATCTCTGGACTTTCTTTTGAAGAATATTTTTCTACTTCTTGTATTCACAATATTGATTTTGTTGTTCATACTTTATTTGAATATTTTGATTTTTTAATTTATAATGTAAGAATATATAATATTAAAAATAAATTAATATCAAAGATTGAAAGTTTAGAAGAAAAAACAGAATACAGTAGTTATTTGAATTTTATAAAAAATAATATCTCAAATGAAGAAATTATATCAGTACCAAAAACTTTTTGTCATGGTGATTTGACCTTTTCAAATATTTTATTTCATAAAAATAGATTATTTTTTATAGACTTTTTGGATTCTTATATTAATAGTTTCCTGTGTGATATGGTTAAATTGAAACAAGATTTGTATTATTTTTGGAATTTAAAACTAAATGGAATTGATGACATAAGAATCAAACAATCATATCAATATATTTGGAAAAATTTATATTTTAGGTATCAAAATTATATTGAAAGTAATGAATTTAAAATATTAGATTCATTAAACTTATTACGAATAGAACCTTACTTGATTAATTCAAAACAAAAAAGTATACTTAATAGTAGCATTCTAAAAACTGATTTATATGAAAAATTTAATTGTACCAATGGCAGGGAAATCATCTAGATTTCCAAATATGAAACCTAAATGGATGTTAACTCATCCGATGAAAAATAGGTTTATGGTTATGGATGCGATATCTGGAATTAATCTAGATTTTTTTGATGCTATCTATTTTATATGCCTAAATGAGCATGAAATTAAGTATGGTTTTTCAAAAGGATTTCATGAAGAACTTGAAGAATGTGGAATTGAAAATAAGTCAAAAATAATATTTTTAGATAATCAAACTTCCTCTCAGTCTGAAACAGTTTATAATGCAATTAAATTAGAAAATATTGAAGGATTTATTTTTATCAAAGATTCTGATGGTTACTATGAATGTCAATTAGTTGATGAGGAGAATCAAATTGCATTTTTTAATTTGAATGACATGGATGATATTAATGCAAGAACAAAAAGTTATGTTGAATTTGATATTAATGGTATTGTAACTAATATAGTCGAGAAAAAAGTTATTAGTTCTACTTTTTCTGTTGGTGGATACGGATTTAAAGATGCCAAAGAATTCTGTAAATCATATGAGCAAATTGAAGATCTTGATGGAGAATGCTATATCAGCAATATTATTTTTGAAATGATTCTTTCTGGATCTAGATTTAATGGATTATCAACTACCAACTTTAAAGATTGGGGAACTCTTGATGCATGGAACAAATATAAAAGTCAGTACCGTTGTTTATTTGTAGATATTGATGGAACACTAGTTTCCAATTCTTCAATACACTTTCCACCATATGTTGGAACTGGAGAACCATTGAATAGTAATATTTCTCTTTTAAGATCTCTCTATGACTCTGGGAAAGTTAAAATTATTTTAACAACAAGTAGGCCAGAAAGACTTAGAGAGTTGACAATAGATGAAATGAAGAGGTGTAATATTCCATATGATACTCTTATTATGGGGCTTCCTCACTGTAAACGAGTTGTTATCAATGATTTTGCTAATAGTAATCCATATCCAGCATGTGAATCAATTAATCTTCCAAGGAATTCCGACAATCTAACAGAGTTTTTAAAATGAGAATACTTTTAACTGGAGCAGCAGGTGGAATTGGATCCACTCTTGGACATTATCTTCATAAAAAAGGACATCAACTAACATTAGTCGATAATCTTAGAAATGGATATTCTGAAAATTTATTGATTAGCAAAAAAACATTTGGTGATTTTTATAATCAAGATATCCGCGATCCTCAATTAGTAGATAAATTGATTGATCTCTATGATTGTATTATTCATCTTGCGGCAATAACAGCACTTCCAGATTGTGAATCTGATGTAATTGATACAATCAATACTAATGTTGCTGGAACTGCAAATATAATGGAATGTGCTAGAAAATGGAATGTTCCGCATGTAATCTTTGCAAGTACAAGTGCCATTTATGAGAATAATAAGGAACAAATTTTTACAGAAAATTTGGAAGTAAATCCTCATCTTTGGTATTCACTTTCTAAAAAAATGGCAGAAGAAGTATGTGAATCATATCGCGTTAATTATGGTATGAGTATTACAACTCTTAGATTTTTTAATGTTTTTGGTCCTAGACAGGATATTCATAGAAATCATCCTCCTCTGATTAACTATATTGTTCGTGAACTTAAAAATAATGACACTCCTATTTTACATTCTAATGGAGAACAAAAGAGAGATTATATTCATGTTGATGATGTAGTTAAATTGATTGATATTTGTTTGGAAAAAAAACCTAATGATACTTTTAATGTATGTACAGGAACTCTTATTTCTGTCAATGAAATAGTGAATTACATTTGCCAAATTTTTAATAGTAATATTGAACCAACTTATAGAGATGCTTCAAAACTTTGGGATAATTACCCAAAACTATTCGATGGACCTTATTCTCTGAGCAAAGAAATCGTTGCTAAAGAGACCAATAAATATTCTAGAGGTTCTTATGAAAAGGCAAAACAGATCCTTAACTGGGAACCAAATACGGATATTAAATCTCTTATTAAAAAAGTTGTTGAGGAAATTTTGGTATGAAAATAGCATTATGTTTGTCTGGTCAACCACGAAATGCCATTCAAACAGCACAACGAATATATCAATCAATAATTAGTGGTAATGATGTTGATGTTTTTCTACACTGTTGGCATGATCCAGAAAACTTAAACTTTGGAAAAAGAGCGCCAGGTCATTGGGGAATATCTTCTGATCATGATATTGATAAAAAACTGTTAGAAGTTTATAAACCGAAGTCATATCTTTTTGAAAAACCAAAACATTGGAAAAATTCAAATATGAAAATTAGTGAAGAAAATATAAAAAGATGTTTTGATTATGGATTAAATGATCCAAATGGTATTGAATCATTTGGAGAATATATAGTTGACATTTGCTACAGTCAGTGGTATAGTAAAATGATGGTGAATTATTTGAGGGATAAGTATTCCATTGAAAACAATATAACTTATGATGTTATTATTGCATTAAGATATGATGTAAGTCCATCTGTTAAAATAGATTTTTCAAATAGTAAAATTGATTTAGATACTTTTTATTATCAAGATCTAAATCATCCATCAAATATGGTTAGTGATTGGTTTGGAATGGGATCATCTAAAGTAATGAATGTTTGGGGAGGAGTTTATAACCATATTGAACCAGTATACCATCAAGTTATTTCTGAGGAGAACATTTTTTGTAATGAACTTTTACTTAGAAATCATTTAAAAAACAATCAAGTAAAAACGCAATCAATTAATTTAGGAGTATCATTTTGAAACATAAAAGAGTTATTATATGGGGATATAAACTTCATTCTCATACACATTCATATATTCACGCTGGATATTATAACGCTTTTAAGAATCTTGGATATGAAACTCATTGGATTGATGGTAAAGATAATTTTGACCCACAGTTATTTAATGACGCTTTAATCTTTACCGAACAGTGGGCAGTTATTGGAAACCCAAATATTCCTTTATTCACCAATTCAACCTATGCAGTTCATTACATTGGTAATAAAGATACTCGTGTTGAGGGAAATCCTGGAGCAGGTGCCTATCTTGGTAAGGTTGGACGGTTGATTGATGTTAGATATAATGCTGATAAATGGGTTGATAAAAATTACAACTATTCTTTAGACCGCAGTAAAGCAACAAAGATTGGTTCTGGTTGTTATTTTGAGAAAGGTTTGGAGTATGATTATTTCTATACAACTTGGGCAACTGACTTATTGCCCGATGAAATAAATTTAGAAGATATGTATATTCCCAAAGAAAATTATGTTTTCTTTGCTGGAACAATTGGTGGTGGACAAGGTGGTCCAAAAAATTGTAAAACTGCACCACCTGAGTATGATAATTTAGTTTATTTAAATCCTTTTATCCAAGCTTGTGAAGAGAACGGTATTGAATTTAAGTATAACTGTCCTTGGATTAGTCCTCAATCTTTTGAAGAACAGAGAAAAATTATTCAAAAATCTTATCTTGCACCCGATGTAAGACACAAAGCATTTAAAGAGTGGGGTTATATTCCTTGCAGGAATTTCAAAAATATTAGTTATGGTCAACTGGGAATTACTAATTCAAAACCAGTATATGAATTTTTTGATGGTAATATTGTTTATAATGATGATACATACCAGTTATTCTTTGATGCTCAAAAAGAAAAAGAGAACTATGACTTAATTAAATCTCAAATGCTTTTTGTCAAAGAAAATCATACCTATATAAATCGTGTTAAAGAACTTGTTGAAGTTGTTAATTATTGAATTTTATGTACTTTTTATCTTTTTGCTCAGAAGGTCCGCCACACGATGAAGGATTTTCTTTACTAGAAACATCGAATCAAATTAAAGAAAAACTGTCACCATTTTTTGAAGAAATTATTTTTTATACAAAAAGAACATTAAAACTTCTTCCTGGTAGTGAAGATATTTGTAATTGTTATGATGAACCTTTAGATCAAAATCCAAATGTTCACAATTTTGGATACTTTGATTTTAAACCTTTTATTATTGATTATACATTAAAGAATATTCCAGAAGGTTCCTTACTTTTATATCATGATGGTAATTTTGTTAAGAACGAACAGTATTGGCAAACTGATTGGGAGAATATTACATCAATTTCCGAAACTATGCTGAGTGAGAACTCAAGTGATATTTGGTTTCAAATGGAAAGAGAGGGTTGTTATGTAAAATCATGTGTTAAAGAATACACATTAGATTACTTTTTTAATGAGGAGGAGAAGCAAGCAGTTAAAAACTCTCACCTAATTAATGCTGCAAGAGTCTTAGTAAGAAACAATGATTTTGGGAGACAATTTATTTCCGAATATCTTGATTTATGTAAGAATAAAGATTTAATAGCAAAGAGTCCTAATCATAATCCAGATCCGGAGTTTCAGTGGTCTTGTGGCGATCAAGATGTTTTGAACTGTTTGGTGTACCGATATATACTAGATGGAAAATTACCCAGAACTTTTCCAAGATTTTCTTTTAGATACCGAATTTTAAGATACGAAAATAAACCATTTCTTTGGAGTGGTGTAAATAATGATAACTACCACTTTACGGGTATTAGTGAATTAAAAAATACTGAACTATTAAACTATATGGAAAATACCTCACTTGAAATTACTGAAAATGAAATAATTTCATTTTTAGATTTAAATCGACTGACACAAAGAACGGATCTTTGTAATATTCTTGAAAAGCATGGGTCGGACAAATGTTCAAATTGGCATAATTATTCTGCTCTTTATGATTATTTCTTTAAGCATTTTAGAGATGAAGAAATCAACTTTTTTGAAGTGGGAATTTATCATGGGTCTTCGGTAAAGAGTTGGAGAGAATATTTTTCGAAGGCAAAAATTTATACTGCAGATGTTGATAAAGAAACTTTTTTAACTATTTCAGATCTTGATGTTGAATCTTTTTATTGTGATCAAGACAATCCACAGTCAATTCAAAGTATGTGGAAAAGTAATTCTTTGAATGATACTGAGTTTGATGTTATTATCGATGATGGGAAACATGAATTTATTTCCAATCTAAACTTTTTTAAAGAGTCGATTTATAAACTCAAATCAGGTGGCATTTTTATTATTGAAGATTTAACTGTTTCAACTTATAACTCATTTGAACAAATACTTTTTAACTTGCAAAACGAGTATTCTTTAGATTATATCAAACTAATGAAACTTCCAAATCCAAATAATAACATTGATAATAACATTCTTTTGGTAATCAAATAGTATGGACTTAGGTGTATTTTATATTTGCTATAAAGAGCAGGCAGCGATTGAGTATTCTTTAAAAAAATTCAGGGAGTTTTATCCAGAAAATCCAATTTATCTTGTTTCTGATAATGGTTTAGATTTTTCTTATCTAAAAGAAAATTTTGGAAATATTGAGACTATAAAAGAAACTACGGAGGTAGTTGGTATCGCAAGAGATGTAGATCAATATATTAGAGAAAACTCTGGAGATATTGACCTTTTTATGGGCATCTGTTTAGAATTTTTAAGAAGATTGAAAAATGGATGTGATTTTTGTAATACCGAATATATGGTTTTGATGGAACCTGATGTTTTGGTGAGAGGAGAGTTACACCCATTTAAATCTGATCTTGTGGGACCAACAGTTAATATTATGCCCCAAACCATTCAGAAATATGTTATAATGAATGGTGGTAAAAATAATGGAACTTGGGGTCCCGCAGGTGGGGTTATGAAAACATCTTCATTTTATGAGATATATGAAAAACTGATGAATGATCTTGATAAACTTTCTGGAGGATTAGAATTAGATCCAAGAATGATTTGTTACGATTACTTGCTTGCCTTTTTATTTTCTGTGTTTGGTTACACTTATACAGATAATCCAGACCAGACTGAGTGCCTTAGAAATCCAAACTGGAGAAACTCTGGTCATCCATTGTTACATCAACATAGAGAACTTTATTCAACTAATTACGGAGGAAAATGGCAAAATACAAAATAGCCAACTTTAGCAAAGATCCTGCAGGATGGGAGCATGGCAATCCTTTTCATGGAGATACTTATATCATTGATACTGTATATGAGTATATGAAAGATTCGGATTTTTTTATTGAAACTGGAACTGCTTATGCTGAAAGTTCCTATTTTATTGCTGATAATTTCCCGGATAAAAAAGTATATACTTGCGAGATTGATGACTACAGATATTCGGTGTCTTATGATATCTTAAAGGATTTTAAGAACGTTGATATGCAAAAAATGCCATCACCAGAAATTCTTCATTATGTCTTTGCTAAAGAACTAGATTTGAAAGATAAGAGAACTGTTTTCTGGTTTGATGCACATGGGGAGTGGATGGAAAACGGACAGCATATGTATTCCTGGCCCTTGTTTGATGAAGTCAATTTTGTAACCAGCAAACTTAAAAACTATTCAATTTTTATTGATGACTTCCAAAACCCATATATTTCACATGCTAAGTATGATGTTTGTGGTGGAAAAATTTGTGGACCTGGAGAAGTTATTGGTGCTTTGAATGGGGCTAGGTTATATGTTCCAACATATACTGATGTTACTTCAGAGTATCATGAAGACATTGTTGGGGTTGGATTAATTACTGATATGAAAGTGATTGAAAACTCGGCGCAATGGAAAGAGGTTGTTTGAGATGAGTTTTGATAGTAAATTACTGAATAGAACTGATTTGGAGTTTTATAGTAATAAAGTTAAAGAATATGGGTATCTTGATAAATTTCCCCACATAAATTGGTCTAGTGATGATGCAATTATGAAGTGGGGATTGATTGCTAATTATTTTAAAGAACTTAGTGAAACTGAAAAGAATGTTGTAGATCTCGGATGTTCTAATTCTCCCCTACCCCATATTATCTCTTCTTTGGGATATGATGTTACAGCTATTGATATTAGTGATGTTAGTCATTCATTTTCTGGAAGTTTAGTTCGCATGGTTTTGAATGATGCTCTTGCCGAAGTTAAGGATATGGGAGATAATTCAGTAGATTATTTTTTAGATTCTTGTGCCGTAACACATTTTAATGGATCTCACACTAATAAAATTAATAATCAGGGATGGAAAGATATTGCAGAACAAGTTTATAGAGTTCTGAAACCCGGTGGTAAATTTATTATTGTTTCTGATGTTGATATTAATAATGAATTTGGTGAGTTTATTAAACCAGAATTAGTTATTAAACTGATTGAATCATCTGGATTAAATCTGATTGGAACTTGTGATTATTCTGAACCAGATCCTTTTACAATTCATTGTGGGGAATATACTCTTCAAGTTTCAAATTTTATTTTCGAAAAATGAATTTTGCATACTTATTTTCTGGACAACCAATTTTTTATCAAATAACCATTGATTATTTTTCCAACTATCAGATAGATGCAAATGATAAAGTTTGTTCTCATCTTTGGTGGGACAAATCTTATCATGAAAAAGTTTATAAGTTGTGGTTTACTGATCGGTTTGGTGATGAAAATTTAGATAAGGAGTTTATGGAAAGATATGGGGTAACTGATTGTATCGTTGAAAAGCACAAAGATTTTGATATTACTTTTTTTAAAAAATTTAATTTTGATGTTTGGAAAGGTGAAATCATAGAGCATTATAAAGTTATTACTCCAATAATTTTATATGGAATATTGAGTCAAACTTATTCCAATTATCAAGCATTTTTGCAAACTAAAAAATATCAAGATATTGATGTTGTTATCAAATCTAGACCAGATGTTATTTTAACCAAACCAATTAAGGATATATTATCACAAGTAACTCTAGAATCAGATACAATATATTTCCAAAGTTCAATGAATGGTGGACACATGTATGCTGGAGAGTTTCCCAATAATCCCTGTGATTGGTTTTTCTTAGGGAAACCAGAATCTATGGAAAAGTTTCTGTCTGGGTGGTATGAATTTATTCCAAGTGCCTACGAAAATGGTGTGATTCATGTACGAGATTATTGTATAGAAGTTTGTTCTCGAAAAAATTTAAATGTTGGACTGGGTGACTTTGGAGCGATCATATATAAACAAGCAACAGATTGGTATGAAAAATATAAAATTGATTCTAAATTTTATATTAACAATTTTGATTACGAATCTTGCAAACCTTTAGAAATTGACATGTGGCCACATTGGGTTGATAATGTTAATTTTAAACATTTTAAAAATATAAAATAAAATGGCAAAATCATTTAAAGAAAAAGCAAAAGAAATTATTCAACACTATAGTTCTACTCCATGGACTGGGTGTAGTGATAAAGGATCTGATCATTCTTATGAACTTTTTTATCCTGAAGTTTTTGAGAAAGTTAAAGATAACAAAGATCTTTGTATTTTGGAAGTGGGAGTATCTTCTGGATATAGTCTGAGAATGTGGAGAGATATTTTTTCAGATAAAACTAAAATCTATGGATTTGATAAAGAATATTCGAATCTCCAACTTACAGAAGAAGAAAGAGAAAGATTTATTTTTTTACCAGAAGGGTCTCAAGATGATCCAAGTTTATTTGAAAACTGCCCACAATTTGATTTAATTATTGATGATGCTTCTCATAATCCAGATCTTACATTAAAAACTTGGAACATTCTCAAATCAAAACTTAAACCGGGTGGTTACTATATTATTGAAGATGTTGATACCAATCCAGGTTGGCAGAATCAAGAATTTCTTAATACTTTTGAAGTTGTTGATTTGAGAGCAAATAAAAATAAATATGACGACATTATCTACCTCTATAAAAATGAAAACTGATTTTGCAATTGTTACTTCTCTGTATAATGTCCAAGAACTGCAAAGAGATGATAATAGAAGTTGGGAAGATTATCTTGAATGGTTTTCAAAGACACTACAAATAAAATGTCCTTTTATTATTTTTACTGAAGAGTCTCTGGTTGAAACTATTAAAGAAATTAGACAAGACCTGCCAACTGAAATTATTGTTGAACCTCTAGAACAAATACCTTATTTTCATCTGAAAGATTCAATTCAAGAAGTTATTGATTCTGAATTTTATAAAGAAAATATGGCAGATACAAATAGAGTTGAGTGCAACTACTCAATGTATCCTGTCATTCAGTATTCTAAATTTAAATGGTTGAAAAAAGCATCAGAGATTAATCCCTTCGAATCAAAGTTTTTCTTTTGGTTGGATGCTGGTGCAAGTAGATTCTTATATGATTGTAATCTTGAAAATGATTATCCTAGTGAGGATGCGCTTTTGGAATTGGATCAACTTGACAATACCTTCTTAATCCAGTATAATACTGAATGTTATCCGGATCTTGTAAATTCTGAAACATTATCTGAAAATTATTTTTGGGATAATCGTTCTTTTATCTGTGGAAGCATGTTTGGTGGAAATAAAATTGCCATTGAAAATGTCAGTAATCAAATAGATTATGTTTTGGATTATATGGTTGAAAACAGAAATGTGAATAATGAACAGATAGCAATTGGATATCTTTGTAAAACAAAAGAGAATCTTTTTACTAGGTTTCATCGAGTTAATGGTAAAAATCATCTTTGTTTATTTCAAGAAATGGTATGAAAAGTTTAGTTACTGGTGGCGCTGGGTTTATTGGATCAAATCTTGTAGATCGTCTTATTGAGATTGGGCATGAAGTTGTTGTAATTGATAATGAATACTCAGATGTTCATGATCAATTTTACTGGAACGATAAAGCACAAAATTATAAGTATGATATTCGTGATTATGAAAACACTAGACCTCTTTATGATGGTGTAGATTATGTATTTCACATTGCAGCGGAAGCACGTATTCAACCAGCAATTCAAAATCCTATAGAGGCAGTGAGTATCAATTCTGTTGGAACTTGCACTGTATTACAATGTGCTCGTGAAGCAGGTGTTAAGCGTGTAATGTACTCTTCCACTTCATCTGGATATGGAATGAATGATTCGCCAAATGTTGAAACGCAACCAGATGATTGTTTAAATCCTTATTCGATTTCAAAAGTCAATGGTGAAAAACTGTGTAAAATGTATACCAGTCTTTATGGTCTTCCCACTATTTGCTTTAGATACTTTAATGTTTATGGTGAGCGTCAACCTCTGCGTGGACAATATGCTCCTGTGATTGGTATTTTTCTTCGTCAGAGGGCATCAGGAGAACCTCTGACGATAGTTGGTGATGGTAATCAGCGTAGGGACTTTACTCATGTTAGTGATGTTGTGAAGGCAAATGTTATGTCTGCTATTTCTAATCCAGATTCGGAAGCATTTGGACAAGTATATAATGTTGGCACCGGAACAAATCATTCTATAAATCAAATTGCAAGAATGATATCTGATAATGTGATTAATCTACCACCCAGATCTGGAGAGTCGAGAATTACTCTTGCAAATAATAAAAAAATTAATAAGACCTTTGGTTGGAATCCGAGCGTAAAATTAGAGGAATGGATTGGAAATAAAGTATGAAAATATCTTTGATCGGTCCTGGTATTATGCCTATTCCTCCTACTGGTTGGGGTGCGGTTGAAATTTTAATTTGGGATAGTAAAAATGCTTTGGAATCCTTGGGACATGAAGTTCAAATTGTAAATACAAAGAATTCGAATAAAATACTAGAGCAAATTAATTATTTTAATCCTGATTTTGTTCACATTCAATATGATGAATTCATACCTTTGTATCCTCATATAAATTATCCAAAGGCAATGACTAGTCATTTTGGATATTTGGAACAACCTGAAAAATATGGTGGGTATATAAATGTTTTTAATGCATTCGCCCAATTCCTCCCAAATATTTTTTGTTTATCACAAGGAATTAGTGCCACATATAGAAAACTTTTGAATTATCCTGAAGAAAAATTATTTGTAACACCAAATGGAGTTAATTTAAATTTATTTTCATACACATATACACCTACATATCCAGATCGTAGCATTTACTTAGCTAAAATTGACTATAGAAAACGTCAACATCAATTCCAATCAATACATAGTCTTTGGTATGTTGGAAATAATCATGATGAAAGATTTGATCCAAACAAAAATTATCTAGGAGAATGGGATAAGGAAACTTTATATTCAGAGTTGACTAATTATGGCAATCTTGTTCTTTTGAGTGATGGCGAAGCTCACCCTTTAGTTTGTATGGAAGCACTCTCATCTGGACTTGGGGTAGTTGTTAGTGAATGGGGGAGAGCAAATTTAGATCTAGATAAGAAATTTATAACAGTAATTGATGAAGAAAAGGTACATGATGTAGAATATGTTGAATCTAAAATCATTGAAAATAGAGAATATTCTATTCTACATAGACAAGAAATTTTAGAATATTCAAAATCTTTTAGTTGGGAAAAAATTATATCTGATAGATATATTCCATCTATGGAAACTATAATTCAAGTTGAAAAAAATAAAAAAAATAAGTTATACAAAAATTCAATGGATAAAAATAAAGCGGCATACAAACTTAAGAATATTGCTCCTGTATATTATATCAATCTGGATGGGCAACCAGAAAGACGACAATATATGGAAGAGCAGTTTAAGTACTGGGAGATAGAAAATTATACTCGTATCTCTGCCTATGATGGAAGACAAGATGACCTGAGTGATATTATCAAAGGTCGCTATCCTGATATGATGACTTCAGGTGAGATTGGATGTACCACTTCGCATCTCAAGGCACTTCGGCACTGGATAGAAACCTCTGACAGTCCTTATGCGGTTATTATGGAAGATGATTGTAATTTAGATTTGGTAAGATTCTGGAACTTTACCTGGAATGATTTTTATGCAAATCTACCTTATGATTGGGATGTGATTCAAATCGCAATTATCTGTACCGGAGATATTCACGTTAAACTTCATAAGAGATTTGTAAATGACTTCTCCACAGCATGTTATTTGATTAATCGTCATCATGCCGAAAAATTGTTAAAGTTTCACATAAGAGGTGAAAAGTATAAGCTTGATAATGGATGCAAACCTCGTCCAGTTGCAGATGATTTGATTTATAATTCTGGCAATACTTATAGCATTCCTTTACTTCTTTATAGAATTGAATTGGGCTCTTCCATTCATCCTGAACATATTGATGCCTTTCATCGTGGAAACTATAATGCCCTTAAAAACTTTTGGGAACAAAATGGAGCAGGTATTGACCTCAAGGATTATATGAACTATGATCCATACTTGGGTCGGATGACCGAAAACTCTGCCGTACAACCCCCACCTGAGGGTTGACGGGAGTTTTGCCCCATGCTACAATAAATAGGTTCTTGAGGTTCCTGAAAAAAATCTCTATTAACATTTCACAATAAAAAAATTTATGTTTATTCGTTCCTTAATTGCTGGTACTGTTGCTTTGACTGCGGTTGTTCCAGCATTTGCTACTACTCCTGCCTTATCAGATGTACAACCAACTGACTGGGCATACTCAGCAATCCAAAACCTCAATACTCGTTATGGATGTCTTGTTGGTTATCCTAATGGCACTCTCAAGCCTGCTGCTGATGCAACTCGCAGTGAAGTATTTGCTCTGACAAATCATTGCCTAGATAACATCACTCAATTTTACACACAAGCAGACGCACAACTTGCTGCATCTCTTCGTGCTCAAATTGGAGCCA